>JAEEGF011998342.1_pt1 | contig 16198 bp, 10 predicted proteins | sample 9134171 | NCBI WGS metagenome assembly JAEEGF01 (sample SAMN16246542, study PRJNA631951) | gut metagenome | biome: gut microbiome; feature: rumen; material: AP-attached | host: Bos | place: Iran: Karaj | collected 2018-10
AAATATTCACAGAGAAAAAGTATCTGCCTCAGAGTGAAACACTTGATTATTATCAATTCGACACGAAATAAATTGCACAAAAAGAGCAAAGTGTGCACAAAACGAGCGATTTTGTGACATAGCCGTGTGGACAGGTACCTGAGTCATAGCAGCCGTCATACCCAAATCTGTCCCAGCGACTACGCGTTTTATTACAAATATGGCGAAAATTAAGTCTTTTCCTTCAAACAGCGAAAAATATCTTTTCCTTTCTTTTCACGTGAATCTAGGATAATCCACAGGTTCGGCACCCGGACGACTGCCTTATGACTACCCTAATCATTATTTGAACAACTTTTTATTCCTCTTATTTATATCTTTCATTTCCTGTTCTTTGATTTGTAGTTCTCTTTGGGCTTTAAGAAAATCATTTAGCCAATTCGGGATGTCAGACCTGGCAATTCTTATACTATAACAGAAATCTACTATCTTCCTTACTTCTGTGTATGAATCAATAAAAGAGAAACTCTTATAGCCTATAGAAGTTCCTGTCGTAACAGCAACCATATCTGTTCCTATTGTACCCCTGACTTCTTCTCTTATTGTCAGATATGAAACGCCGTCTGAACCAACAGAAAATTTTGGCGTTATCGCTTTCTCACCTGAAAAATATCCCTTATCTTCGTTTTCAAAATATAGCCCCTGGATCATAATCTGTTTTTTAAGAGGCTTCTCAAAACTAGCAATATTATTATCTGAAGCCACATTTGACCAAACACCAAATTTCCGAAGAGTCTTGACTAGTTTCTTATAAAACACATCTGCACCTTTCTTGTCCAAGAATAGTTGAATGTTATCAAACTGGTCAGTTTCCGATTTGGCAGAGATCGCAATAGCCAATTTGTCTTGATGAGACACTATTGAAATCTCCTGTGCAGATACATTGTTCAAAAACATCAAAAGAGCAAAAGACAAAAGTAATCTATATATATTCATATCGCAAAAAATTCGGATGCAAACTAATAAAACACACTCCAGTCCGCCTAGCGAACTTGTTTCACGTTGCAAAAGTAATCAAAAGTTTTCTATTCCGCAAATTAAATTAATATTTTATTTCTGAAGAGCAACAAAACGCAGAGGAACGTAAAGCCTCTGCGCCTTTATCACAGCAGGGACTGTCCCTTGTGTGCGACAGATTTTGAGGGTGTTTGTCTGATATGTCGCCTGTGGGGACGGTTGTCGCTACAAGTGAGAGAAGATTTCGGCAAATTTCTTGGAATCGGAAGAAAATCGCCGTAACTTTGCATCGTCAACAAAAGAAAAGACATTAAGTTTAACAATTTAATAATGATAAGATTATGACACAGAAGAATTTTATGAGCGCACGCGCTCTGAACATGGCAGAGTTGGAGAATGTAAACGGTGGTATTCGTGTTAAAAGTGGAACCCCAAAGAAAAAGACATTCGAAGTTCGTGTAAAGTAATTCTCCACATTACCACACAGAGACCTTATCGCCCCTGCTCCATTTTAGAAGTCACCTATTCGGGTGGCTTCTATTTTTAGCGCACAGCACTCCTGACCCCGTGTGCTTTGACCCCGTGTGCTTTCGCCGTATGTGGATCCATATCCCGTCAGGAAAGCGGGATGCCTAAGAGAGAGTTCATGCAATTGTGCATTCAAGCAATTGTGCAATTGTGCAATTGTGCAATTTGAAAATCAAAAATGTATTCATTTAAATATATTATTATATTAATATTATTATATATTATAATATATAATAATATTAAATTATTATTGATGAGATTTTTGATTGTTTTTAATTTAGCAATTGCACAAATTGCATTTGCACAAATTGCATCTGCAAAATGCATTTGCAAGGGCAACTATATAGAATTAGACCCTAATAAATGAGCAGCCCATTCAAGGTTGCTCATTTGCAATATTAAAGAATGCTATTGTGAAATAGTTTTCAGCAAATGGATAAAAACTTTCGTTGGCATCATTGTTTATTGGATAATAAACTATTTCATTAAAACCGCTATCACACCATAGAAATGTTAATCTTCCATTAACTTCAATTGAAGATACTATGTTATTAAAGATGTGGAAAAGACGTTGTTTGTTGTTTAGAGAATTGTCGAACACCCATTCTTCAATTTTGTAGCAATCAGCGTTCAAAAATGATTGATGGTGATCAACTCCATTCATATTTATTGAAAAATCTCTCAGCACATTGTATAAATGAGATTCAGTTATATTTTGGATAGTAAGAACATAATATCCAAGAACAACAATCCCATTATCAGAAGATGAGTAAATAATCACAGCATTATTAGGTATACCTTGCGGAAAGGTCTCGTTGCATCTTCTATTTGTATTTTCGTTCAATTGTAAAGTTTCATATGATACGCACCATATGCCATTGATAACAGGATTCACTTGTAAATTCTGATACATAACAATATCGTTTAATAATTTATGGCTACAAAAATACGCATATTTTTCTAAATATGAAACTATTTATTAATAAAAAAGGTGACTCTTTTTATATTATTATATCACAGCAGGGACTGTCCCTTATGTGCGACAGGTTCTGAGGGCATTTGCCTGATATGTCGCGTGTGGGGACGGTTGTCGCTACAAGTGAGAGAAGAATTCGCAGAGAAGCAAACGATTGCACGGCGTTACATAAAGTTTTTAAGATAACTAGCGGGAGTGCAGGAGTTTTTGTCGTATCTTTGCACTGACAATAAACAACCCCTAAACAAACAATTATGAGAAAAATCCTGTCTTTCATCAGTCTGGTTCTTCTGCTGGCAGCCTGCAGGCCCGGCAAAGAAGTGAAGAACGAAGTGTTTAACCTGCCTGCCGTCGAGGATATTGCCATGTATCAGGTGAACCCTCGCGTCTTCGCCCCTGAGAAGTCGCTGAATGCCGTTGCAGCACGCATTGACTCTATACGTGAACTGGGCGTCAACATGATGTGGGTAATGCCCATTTACCCCATTGGTGTCGAGAAGGGCAAGAACTCCCCTTACTGCATCAGTGACTACAAGGCCATCGCGCCAGAATTCGGTACTATTGACGATTTCAAGAACCTCACCAGGATATGTCACGATCACGGCATGGGTATTATCCTCGACTGGGTGGCCAACCATACGGCGTGGGATCATCCCTGGATCAAAGAGCACCCCGAATGGTACACCCGCGACGAGAAGACTGACACGATTATCTGTCCGCAACCCTGGAACTGGGAGGATGTGGCCGACCTCAATTATGACAACAAGGACATGCGCGAGGCCATGATCGACGCCATGATGTTCTGGATTGTCGAGATAGGCATCGACGGTTTCCGTTGCGACGTGGCCGACGGCGTGCCTGCTGATTTCTGGAAGGATGCCATCGACCAACTGAGAGCGGCTGCCGGAGAGCGCAAGATCGTGATGCTGGCAGAGGGCAAGAACGTGGACAACTTCACCATTGGCGGCTTTGACATGAACTACGGCTGGGACTATAAGGACGAACTGGTGAAAGTGTGGAAGGGCGCTCCTGCTTCCGATCTCATCAAGGCCGACAAAGCAGAATACGACAGTCTGCCCGCTGGTAAGGTCAAGATGCGTTTCACCACCAACCACGACCACGCCACAGAGGCGGCTCCCTGCGTGGAGTTCACCAATGAGCGTGGAGCGATGGCTGCTTACGTCGCCTCCATCTTCCCACATGGAGGTGCGCTTATCTATGGCTCACAGGAGGTGGAATACCCTGACCCCATCAACTTCTTCAAGTATGTCGCCGTAGACTGGACTGCCAACCCCAACATCTATAAAGAGTATAAGGAACTTATCAGTCTCTACAACGAATATCCATCCCTCCGCAAAGGACAGATGAAGGCTTACGAGGATCCAGATGTCTTTGTGTTCGAGAAATCTGATGGTGACGAGCGTTTCCTCGTTCTTGTCAATGTGCGCAACGAACAGAAGACTGCCAACATCCCACAAGAATGGGTGGGCCATCAGACAGAAGATGAGATGACGGATCGGGATATCACGCTGAAGGAGACCATGACCCTTGAGCCCTACCAATATCTGATTATGAAATTCTAGATCCCTCAAGGATTATCACTAACAAATAACACCAAGAGAGAGTCCGCTCGTCAGCAGGCTCTCTCTTTCTTTTGGGGCCTGGTCTCGAAAGATACCGCGGTCTGCGAAATAAAGGATGCCTGATAAGGGCGTAAGGGATGCCTGGTAAGGGCGTAAGGAATAGGGAGTTATATAGATAAAGTCCTATCCTTTATGGGGTTAGGAGGCATCGGTAACGGAGTAAACAGGCATTACTGACAGGGTTAAGTGGCAGGGGGTAAAACATCACGGATTTTTATTTCACACATACCATAAATATATAGCAAAAAACTTGTCTGTTTCAGTTTTTTTTTGTACCTTTGCACCAAAATAATATATGACTAAAACAAACAAGATTATGAAGAAAAATTTGATCCTTCTGCTCCTTGCGCTGCTGCCCATCAGTGTTGCAGCCTACACGCTGAAGCGCGTCAGCGTCCACGATCCCAGTATCGTGTGGGAGCCTAACACGCAGACCTATTACATCTTTGGATCTCACCGTGCAGCGGCGAAGACCAAAGATCTGATGAACTGGACGGAATTTAGAGCCCCCTGGAAAGCAGGCAGCAACAACGATGCTGCCGACAACGTATCCTTTACGACGCCAGCCGTCACAAAGGTGAAGAAGGGCGGGCAGGAGTATGACTTCAACTTCGATGCCCAGGCCTGGTCGAAGCGTGGCAACAGCGGCTACAATATCGGCGGCAACCTGTGGGCACCCGATGTGGTCTACAACAAGGCGATGCAGAAGTGGTGCATGTACATGAGTGTCAATGGCGACGCCTGGTTCTCGAGCATCGTACTGCTGACTGCCGACAACATCGAGGGTCCCTACACTTATCAGGCACCCGTGGTGATCAGCGGATTCAAGAACGGTACAAGTTACAAGGATACCGACCTGGAGATCGTCATTGGCGAACAGGCCTCGCTGCCAGAACGCTACAACGTGGGCAACAAATGGGGCGAGCGCTATCCGAACAACATCGACCCCTGCGTGTTCTACGACGAAGAAGGCAAACTCTGGATGTCGTACGGCTCGTGGAGCGGTGGCATCTGGATGCTCGAACTCGACGAGGAGACAGGCCTGCGCGACTACGACGTCGACTATGAGTTGGTGGGCGAGGGCAACGGCATCACCGTCGACCCCTACTTCGGCAAGAAGATTTCCGGTGGCTACTACGCCTCTGGCGAGGCCTCGTATATCGAGTATATCGGCGGCTATTATTTCCTGTTCGTGACCAATGGCGGACTGGCTGCCGGCGGTGTCGCCAACGACTATAACAACGGTGGCTATCAGATGCGCGTGTTCCGTTCGGAGAAGCCCGACGGTCCCTATGTCGATGCCAATGGCAACGAAGCCATCCTGCCACGCTACCTGCTGAACTTCGGTGCCAGCGAGAACGACGGCAACCGCGGTATGAACATCTTCGGTGCCTATGGCGAATGGGGCAACCAGACAAGGAAGAACTACTCTGAGCGCTCACAGGGCCATAACTCCATCATCGCCGCTGAGGACGGACGTACCTATCTGGTCTATCACACCCGTTTCCAGAATCGGGGCGAGGGGCATGAGGTGCGCGTCCACCAGGTGTTCCAGAACGAAGAAGGCTGGCTCGTCGCTGCCCCGTTCGAGTATACAGGCGAGGAAGTGAAGAGTGCCGACATCGCGAACAGCCAGCAGATAGCCACAGGCCAGATAGCGGGCGGCTACAAACTGCTGATCCACAACTACAAACTCGACCACACCAAGAAGGCACTGAGCAAGCCCGTGGAGATATCACTCAATGCCGACGGCACCATCAGTGGCGACAACAGCGGCCAGTGGACCATCCAGGAAGGCAAGTCGTATATTAACATCACGCTGGGCAATACGCTTTATCAGGGCGTGATGGTGGAACAGACGATGGAGCCCTCTGACGACAAGGTGGTGGCCTTTACGGCCATGGCCAAGAACGGCGTCAGCATCTGGGGATATAAATATGCTGAAGCGACAGGCATCCAGCGAGTCACCAGCCGTCAGTCGGACGACAGCGACTATTACGATCTGCGAGGCATGAAGGTCGCCAACCCACAGAAGAAGGGTATCTACATCAAGAACGGTCAGAAGATCGTGATCAAGTAATGACTCTTGAGGCATCAAAAAAAAGTCCCGCTGCAGCGACGCAGCGGGATTCTTTTATTTTGATACTGTCGTGTTATTCCTCCCAACGGAGCACGGCCCCATTGCGGCGGGCAGGGTCGGCACCCGTGAAGTCCATCGAGTAAGGACTGCCCGTGGTGGGACTCTTGCCGATATAGCGATGGGTACGCATCGACATGAGCATGAACTCACGGTTCAGGTAGTCCTGCCACATGAACACCTCGGCCTTCGACTCGTCTGTCGTCAGGCGGACATCACCAGCGATGCCATAGCCTGAGACAAAGAGATAGCGCCCGTCCTCGCACTGGAGGATCACCTGGCCCTGACCTTTGTCGATGACACGGAAACGGGTCTGGGGACTCTTGTCGGAGGCCTCTGTGTCGTACACCAGTCCGTGGGGCAGGGCGATCATGGGCTTCCCTGTGGCCAGATTGACGATGCGCACGGTCTTGCCGTGGGGGATGTTACGGCTGCGGTCAGCCTGGGGCTCCTCGACGGTGAAGTTGTCGAACTCGGCATAGCCGCCGTTACGACCCTTGACATTGAAGGCGAAGAGCGCATGGCGCGAGCCCTGGAAGGAAATCAACTGATAACTGAGGGGCATCTTGCGACCCAGGGTCTTATATTCCTTGCCGTCCAGACTATAAGCATATTGCATCTGGTCGTTGTCGTAGTCACCAATGCAGCGGAGGTAGATTCTCGAGGAAGGAGGAAGGAGGAAGGAGGAAAGAGAAATGTCTGTCGTGTCGTTGGTGGCCTGCTCGAAGCAGCGCAAAGTATAGACATCTTTACCTTTTGACCCTTTCGCCTTTCCACCTTTGACAATGCCAATCCACGAGCAGGGCACGTTGATGTTCCCCAGGCCAGCCACATCACCATCCTTCATGCCTTTCGTATAGAATTCGACGGTGGTGACAGAGGTAGGACCAATGACGCGCTGGGTGAGGGTGTTGCGGGCCCACATGAGTTGTTCGGCAGGCATCGTGTTGAGACGGAGACGACCGTTCTTCAGGCTCCACATCTTGTCGTCGGGGTTGTGGTTCCACTGCCAGATGGGCTTGAGGGCCTTCGAGGAGTGAGGAGTGTGGAGTGTGGAGGGAGAATAGTTAAAGTCGTCAGAACGCACATAAGGAGCGTGTGGAGTAATCTCACTCCTCACTCCACTCTCCTCACTCCTCGAAATATCCGGCTTCCGCCAGGTACGTGGAGCGCGGCCCAGATTACCCTCGAGACCCAACATGGGCCAACCATCCTTCCAGGTGATGGGAGTGAGGGTGACGGTACGGCCGATGCTGTGGAAGTCCATCATCAGCAGGGCCCACCACTGGCCACTCTGATCCTCCACGATACCACCCTGATGGATGTTCGTACAGGCAGTGGCATCCTTGTCGACCTCGGGGATACCGAACTTGGTGCCATCATGGCCAATGCGGTACTGCTCATCCTGCGGCACCTGCGTCAGCGATGCTGCATGGTAGCCGAAGGTCTCGTCAGCGGTGATGGTGATGGTCTCGTAAGGTCCCCAGATGCTCTTGGAACGGCTGCAGAGGGTGCGGCCGTTAGGACGGTAGTCGGTGGAGATGAGATAGTACATCCCGTTGATCTTATACATGTGGTGACCCTCACCGACGGCACTGCCTTCTGGGATGATAGTGCGCTCCGTCTCCTCTATCGGACCACTCATGTCAGGCTTCAGTTCCGTACACTTCACCTCACCATAGCCGTGGATGGCATAGATCTTCCCGTCATCGTCGAAGAGCACACTGAGGTCGTAGATACGGCCCTGCATGTTATGGTGCTCCCACGGGCCACGGATATCCTTCGAGGTGTAGCACTGCAAGCCCTTGCCGTTGATGTTGGTGAACACATAGAACTGGCCGTTGGCATAGCGGATGGCTGGTGCCCAGACACCCTGGCCGTAGATCTCCTGGTGATTCTTCAGCGAGAAGGCCTCATCGTCGAAGTCGAAACGGTCGAAGCAATAAGAGATGTTCTCCCAGTTCACGAGATCCCTGGAGTGGAGGATGACGAGGCCAGGCACCGTGTGCATCGTCGTACCAGCAAGATAGTAGTCGTCGCCCACACGGAGGATGTCGGGGTCGGAGAACTCGTCGTAGAACAGCGGATTGGTATAGGTGCCATTACCATTGTCAGCCGTCCACGATTGTGCATTTAAAGGTGAAAAGGTGAAAAGGTGAAAAAGTGAAACACCCATCACCAAACCCTTTACCTTTATTCTTATATTTATCATCATTCCTTATTTTTAATATTTCACTTTTTCACCTTTTCACTTTTTCACCTTTTCACCTTTATTCCAATGTCGGCCAGCCGTCAGGCGTCCAAGTGATGGGACGCTGGATCAGAATCGAGGCACCCTGATGGGCGACGCTGTAGCCGTGACAGATGAAGATGTCCTGTCCGTCGAGGTGGTAGGCGGCACAATGGCCTGCTGCCTCATACGTCTTCTTGTCACCCTCAAGGAACAACTTTCCACCTCCATAGCACATGTCTATGCCGTCAGGATCGAGATAAGGCCCGTCAACCGTCTTGCTTCGACCCACAGCGACGCGATAAGTGCTCTTGCTGCCTTGGCAGCAGTAGTCCCACGACACAAAGAGATAATACCATCCCCCATGCTTATAGATGAACGGAGCCTCAATGGCGTTGGGGCCAGCATAGTCTGAAGTGGGGTTCTTCGGAGGATTGGGATTGACAGGAAGAGCCGCCTTGGCGCTGGGATCGTTCAGGTTATAGCGGCGGGCGATGGTGCGTGGCTTCTCACCCTGGGCGATATGCATCGTGGTGTCGAGGCGTGCCAGTTGGATACCGTCCCAGAACGAGCCCCACACGAGCCAGGGCTGATCCTGGTCGTCGACGACGAAGTTCGGGTCGATGGCGTTCCAGTTGTCGCGTCCCTCACGAGAGGTGACGATACAGCCCTCGTCGTCCCAGATGCCTGAGGCTAACGAACGGGTGGACAGCAGTCCGATGGCGGAGCCATTCTTGCCGAATGTAGAGCAACTGTAGGCAAGCCACCAACGGTTGTGCCACTGGATGATGTCAGGAGCCCAGACGTGATGGGTGAAGCCTGGCACGGAGTCGTGTGTCCACTTGGGGATGACGGACATCACGGGGTCGGCTTTCACGGTCCAGGTCTTACGGTCCTTCGAGGTCATCTGCTGGATGCCCATGCCTGTGGCAAAGATATAATAGGTACTGTCTTCGTATGCCATCACTGGGTCGTGGACCATCGGGGTGTCCGTCTGAAAGTCGGCACGTTTGAAGTGGCGGGGCTGGGCGACCATTTGACTGGAGACAAAAAGGGCTACCAGCGACCACACTATGGTTTTCGCTTTCATATCTTACAATGTTAGAGGAAAAAGTAAAGGGGGCGGGCTTCACCAAGTCCGCCCCCTGCCAACAAATTAACTAACTAATTAACTTAACTATTGTAGAAAGAGGTTTGTTTTTATTCAAACACAAGGTAACTGCCATCTACCGTGAAACGGAAGAAGAAGTCGTCAGGATCAATGGTGTTGATTCCGATATAGTCCTGAGTGTAGTCAACACCGTCAGTACCATGCATCAGCACCTTGATATCAGCCGTTCCGTCACCGTTGTTGACAATCTGGGCAGAACACTTAGCGCCGTTCATGGCAGCAAGCCATGTGGCCCAGTCGCCCTGAGAACCTATGGTCACCAAGCCGGGATTGCCATCATAGCCGGCACCCCAGCCCCAATTATCAGCGCGGACCACTGCATATTCCTGGCTGATTTCAGCACGGTTCAGGATGATCACGAAGTTATTCCAGTTACCAGCACCAGAGGTGTAGTTGGTGAAGTTGACGGTACATACCTGATGTGCCTTTACCTGCACATTAGGAGTAAACGCCGACCACCAAGGCGTTGTGCAATCAGGAGTTCCGAGTTCTGTATCAAATACCAGATGGCAAGCATCAACAGTGAAGCGGAAGTACATGTCGTCGGGATCAATAGTGCTGATGCCACTATACTCCTGTACATATTCAACACCGTTATTACCAATCATCACAGCCTTGATGTCAGCAGAGCCATCACCATTGTTGGTGATATAAGCGGTAACCTTAGCACCATCCATGGAAGCGCGCCAGAGATCCCAGTCGCCCTGAGTGCCATTGGTCTTCAGATTTGGATTGCCGTCATAGCCAGCGCCCCAGCCCCAGTTGTCGGCACGGACCACTGCATATTCCTGGCTGACGTCTGCCTTGTTCAGCACAATCACGAAGTTATTCCAGTTGTTTTCACCATTCGTGTAATTGGTGAAGTGGACAACCTTCGTCTCCTTCGGGTCAACCTTGATGTTCTCTGTATGAACAGTCCACCAAGCCTGGCTGTTATCCTCAGCGCCGAGGATAATCGGGTTCGGAACAACGACAGTCTCCGTAAATGCAGAGAGTTCGTTCACCACGCTGAAGGCCTTAACGGCAGCCACAGGATTTTCGCATGCAGCGCCCTTGAAGGTCTTGTTATACATAGCCACCAGCGTCTTCTGTCCCAGTTCGTCGATATCGGGGATAGCCTGGAATGTCAGATCCTCTGCTGTTACCGCCTTCACGACACCCTGTTCGAAATAGACGACACCAGTCACGTTGGCAACAGCCTCTTCCAATGTGGTACCGACGAGCACCTCACTGGGCACACCAGAAATCTCCATCGACAGAGGCTGCTTGTCCTCCTTAGAGGTATAGCCTCCGATAGGCTCGATAGTGGAACCAAGGAAACTGACCAGAGAGCCCTCAATACCGACGCGACAAGCAAGATCTGCCTCCGAACCTGTCGACGGGAAGGAACTTGTCTGAGTGTAGGTCTTTGTCAGATTGCCGTTGGTCATCTCGATGTAGAGACCACCGTTCGAACGGTCAACTGTCAGGGTGATTTTTCCGTTCATCTTCTGAACAGAGGCATCGATATCGTCAGCGCCAGAAGAGTTTTGGAAACTGCCGCCTACCAGACTTCTGTCAATCTCCTCACCTGTCGTATTCCATTCTGAGTTCTTGGTCGGGTCGTTGTCGAAACGGATGACACCATACTCAGCACCTACATCAGGACCACCAGTCCAGTCATTCAGTACAACGTAGAAGTTCTTGTAATATTTGTTGTCGGGGTTCACCGTCAGGTTGAACTGTGCCTGCCATTTCTCACCAGCAGGTATGACATAAGTCTTACCCAGTGTCCAGAAGCCTGAGGACAGATCCTCTGCTCCGATGTTATATACATCTTCATGAAGACCTTCGATCTCTTCTTCTTCGCCACCCTGATTCTTTGAAGCAGCGATGGAGTCTATCTTTTCCGACATCCAGTCTGGGCCGTTGATTGTGAACAGGTCACCGCCCTCACAACTCGTCAGAGCCAATAGCCCTAAGGCTGCAGAGCAGATGACTGTTGATATTTTATTGTATTTCATAACCTAAAATTCTTAAATTATTTCATTTTTTCACTTATTCGCTTTTTCACCTATTCAACGCCTTAGAGGTTGACTACAGGGTGAACTGGTCCATACAGCGAGCCAGCATTGCTCGTACTGTTATTGGCTGAGTTGCCCACCAGTTTGGGGTTATCGTTAAGTGTTCCCTGGAAGATGGGGAAGAACTCATGACCATTGATCCATGTGTCGAAAGAACTCTTGCTGCAAATGGTGTAGTCAACAGCATCCTTCGGAGTATAGCCGATAAGACCTGCTGCATAGTCAGCCTTGGTCCAGAAATCGACAGCCGCATGCTCCTTCATCTGCTGCAGGCGGCCATTGTCATAGAAGAAGCCCCAGCGGATGAGGTCGAAGCCACGGCCGAACTCACAGCCGAACTCCTTCGGGCGCTCCACATTGGCAATCTGCTCAAAGAGTTTGTCGGCAGAATCGAAATCAGCCAACTTCAGGTCAGCCAGACCAGCACGCTCACGCACCTGATTGATCCAGTCGATAGCCTGCTGTGTAGGACCGTTCACCTCGTTCTCGCACTCTGCAGCACGGAGAAGCACGTCGGAATAGCGCATCATGCGCAGGTTGATACCGCAACGCATACCTGTCACCACCTTGTCATAGAGACCAGTGCGGAGGTTCGTATGCTTAGCCACGGGCAGACCACCGTTGTTATTGTTGGTCACGACAGGGATGTTCTTGTTTGTCCAGTCGTCAGTCATCTTGATGGTATAGATTCTGTTACCATACTCAAAACCATCCCACTCAGGCTCATAGGTACCGATAGTCCAGTAGAGGCGCGGGTCGAGCGATCCCTTCGTGGTGCGCTCTGCCTTGAACAGATTGTAAAGCCAGGGAGAAGCAGAAAGGTCTGCCCAACCACCACAGTCGCCAGGAGCGAAGTTACTCTCAATAGCAGAACCCTGAGTAGCATTCTTGCTGGTGTTCACAGGTGTCCATTCGTCGACTGTGCCCTGAGATCCGTTGTCAAGCAATTGAATCTCAAAAAGACTCTCTGCATTATTCTCAAAAGCAGAACCCTCACGGAAGTTGTCGCCATAATTGGCCATCAGTTTATAAGTGCCATACTTGCCACTGATAATATCCTTCAGGACGGTGAGAGCCTCACTATACTTGTGGCGCATCATCAGAGCACGGGCATAGTAACCAGCAGCAGCACCACTGGTGGCACGGCCTTGGGCCCACTGACCGCCAAGGTCACGAGAGGGCAGGAGCACCATTGCCTCAGAGAGGTCTTTCTCCACCTGATCCCAGACCTCATCGTAGGTGCTGTTAGCAACATACATGGTCTCCAGAGACTCATAGATGCTATAGTCTGTGATAATCATAGGATTCTGATAATATCCAGCGAGCATATAGTAAGACAAGCCGCGAAGGAACAGAGCCTGGCCTAAAAGACGGTCCTCAGCGTCTGTCAGTCCTTCTTGTTTATTTTCCAATTCGTTGGTCACGAAGTTACATGCCCTGATGGTGTAGAACCAGTCACGCCAAGGCCACTGGCATCCGATTTCATCAGTGAAGGGCGCGTTGAAGTCATCGTAAGGCATGTACCATACCTGAGATGAATTCCACACCTCGTCACCACGACAGACATCAAGCATATAGCCTACACGTCCGTAGGTTCCTTCCATACGGATGTGATTATAACAAGCGATGACAGCCTCTTCCAGGTCAGCGACATTATGGCCGAAAATCTCTGCTGTCGGCTGGTTGGGGTTCGTCACATCCAACTTGCTGTCGCACGATGTGAGCGCACCAAGGCCTAAAACCAGCGCTAAGGAAATTTTATGTAGTTTCATATCTTTTGTATTTTAAAATTAGAATGTGAAGTTGATACCAGCCATGAAGCTTCTTGGGGTAGGATATGAGCAGTAGTTGAAGCCCGGTGTGAACGTACCGCCGGCAAAGTCTACATTATATCCATGATACTTCGTGAAAGTGTAGAGATTCTGGGCAGACACATAGATGCGAACACCCGATACATAGTCGGCGAACCACTTGTTAGGCAGGTTACAGCCAAGTTCTACGTTGGCAATCTTCCAGTACGCTGCGTTCTGGATCTTACGGTCGCTGAACAGGTCGTTCCAAGCCAGCGAACCGCCATTAGCCAGATACGTACGGGGAACGTCGGCCACATATTTAATGATATTACCATTCTGGTCGTATTCAGTACCCACATTGGCACCAAGAATGCTTACGTCCTTATTGCCATAGCCGTAGCAAGAGTTCAAAGCGTTGTACAGATCGTCAGTCACATGATAGCCGAGAGCACCATAGGTAGAGATACTCAGGTCGAAGATGCCATACTCCAGATGTGCGCTCAGACCGAAGTTGACACTGGGAAGACCACTTCCGAGCACTGTCTGGTCATCGGAATTGATCTGACCGTCGCCATTGACATCACGATAGTAGCAGTCACCGACGTTTGCACCAGGCTGATACTCACTGAAGCCCTTAGACTGTGCCATGGCGTTCAGTTCGGCCAACTGTTCCTTCGTACGGATAATGCCCTGATAGTCCCATCCATAGAACTTACCAGCCTCTTCACCCACCTGAGTGATGTAAGCACCTGTGATATATCTCTCCTCGCCAAAGCCAAGCGAAGTCACCTTGTTCTTCAGCGTACTCAGGTTGGCACTGATTTCGTGCTTCAGGGCATGGTCGTGGTTGCGATAGGTAACAGAGAACTCAAGACCGCTGTTCTCCAGAGAGGCAGCATTCATGGTGACCGTGGTGTTGGCTACACCAGCGCTTGCAGGCACAGGCACGCTATACAGAAGGTCCTCAGACTTATTCTTATACCACTCTGCAGTGAACTCAATACGATTGTTGAAGAAAGCCATGTCGAGACCAATGTTATAAGTCTTTCTCTTCTCCCAAGACAGACTTGTATAAGTGTAATTATGAACGGCAGAACCATAGACGGCGCTATTGGCAAAACTATACGACATGTTCTTACGGTCCATCACCGTCTGAGTAGCATAGTCAGCCACAGAAGCCTCATTACCGAGTTCACCATAACTGGCGCGCAGTTTGAACATATTGATAATGTTGCGGTCGATGGGGAAGAACTTTTCCTTGTCGAAACGCCAACCTAAAGAAATAGACTTGAAGGTGTCCCAACGGCTGTCAGGAGACAGACGGGAACTACCGTCACGACGGATAATACCAGAAATCAGGTATTTGCCATCGTAATCATAGTTCAGACGAGCGAGGTAAGAAGCGATGGTATGCTTATATTCCGAACTGCTGGCATCTCTTGTGGCAGCATTCTGGAACTGCAGATAGTAAGGCTCCGTAAACTCTGTGCCCGTAACAGTCAGGAAACTGGAGTTCTCCTGCTGGAAGGTCTGGCCGACCACGAGGTTCACATGATGGAGTCCCATCGTGCCGTCATAGGTCAGCGTATTCTCTATCAGCGCATCTGTATATTTGTTGTGATTGTCTACGAGCGTCTCATTTTCCTTGGCCTGATACACACGGTTACTCTGAATCCATGCAGGATTCCACATACGTCCCTTTACATTGGTCGTGCTATAAGAAAGATTCAGTTTATAAGACAAACTGTGATTCTTACTCTCAACACCGATCATCTTCAGAAGATCAACATCTGCAGAAGCCGTTCCCACGAAACGGTCTACGATCGTGTTACGGGTCAGCATATTATTGTAGAACAGCGGGTTTCTGGCCGAGATATCGCCATGAATTGTATCATAATACACGCCATAACCCATGGCATCATGATTATAGGCGCTTGCAGCACCCACCACATCGTCGAGCACCCATGTGCTTTCATCGTAAGCCTTGATGGTCGGCTGAATCAGCAGCGCATTGTAGATCACAGGGTCGTTGGCACCATACAGTCCCTGCACATACGAGGCATCCGTATTGGCACGGGCCATACCGTCCTGATCTGAGTGAGAGTATACGAAACTGGTGCGGAACTTGATGAACTTCGTATCCATCGTATTATTCACACGTGCGGTATAACGCTCAAAGTTAGGACCTGCACCCTCTAAAGTACCCTTCTGTTTGAAATAGTCCAAACTAATATTATAAGTATTATGAGCACCACCGCCACTCAGATTGACGCTGTGGTTCTGACGGATACCCGTCTTGAACACCTCGCCCAGCCAGTCGGTGTCGGTATTATCGAAGAAACGATAAACGCCGTCCTCTCCCTTTGAGTAACCACCAGGCAGTGGCGTCACAGAATTGTAGGCAGCCTGACCCAGATAGTTACTGTACTGAGCCGCATTCATCACGTCGTAGACACCCTTCTGAATCTGGTCTACACCAAAGTAGCCCTTATAGTCGACCTTCAAAGGCTGGTCTTTCTTACCGCCCTTCGTTGTGATGATCACCACACCGTTAGCAGCACGAGAACCGTAGATAGCACCTGCAGAAGCGTCCTTCAGCACCTGAATGGTTTCGATGTCATTCGGAGAGAAGTCGCGGATAGACGTACCCATGGGTACACC
>JAEEGF010089470.1_pt1 | contig 16196 bp, 14 predicted proteins | sample 9134171 | NCBI WGS metagenome assembly JAEEGF01 (sample SAMN16246542, study PRJNA631951) | gut metagenome | biome: gut microbiome; feature: rumen; material: AP-attached | host: Bos | place: Iran: Karaj | collected 2018-10
CTCGGGATATCTCCTGAGAGAATGATTCTCTTGTTGGCCCTGGCAACCTTGGGATCAGGCACAGGCACCGAAGACAACAGTGACTTGCTGTAGGGATGGATTGGATGATTGTAGATCTCGTTGGCATCCGCCAGTTCCACCAGCTTGCCCAGGTACATAACGGCGATTCTGTCACTGATATGTCTTACCACCAGAAGGTCATGGGCAATAAATAAATATGTAAGTCCCAGCTTATCCTGAAGCTCATCAAACATGTTGATTACCTGAGCCTGAATGGAAACATCCAGAGCTGATACAGGCTCGTCGCAGACAATAAATTCAGGATTGACTGCAAGGCTTCTGGCGATACCGATACGCTGCCTCTGACCGCCGGAAAATTCATGGGCATATCTTGATGCATGCTCTGAGTTAAGTCCTACATAACCCATGAGCTCGAGGATTCTCTCTCTTCTCTCCTCCTTGGTGTTATAGAGCTTGTGGATATCCAGAGGCTCGCCGATAATATCCGATACAGTCATTCTGGGGTTAAGGGATGAATAAGGATCCTGGAAAACCATGGTGGCTTTCTTTCTGAATTCCTTAATATCCGCCTCGGTCTTAATAAGCTTGCCGTCGTACCAGATTTCTCCGGAGGTGGGCTTATAAAGGTTGAGGATGGTTCGTCCCACTGTGGTCTTTCCGCATCCCGACTCACCTACAAGACCTAAGGTCTCTCCCTTTTTAATTGCAAAAGAAACATCATCAACAGCCTTAAGAGGTTTGGTTTTAAAGAAACCTACGTTGACATTGAAGTACTCTTTAAGGTGTTTTATCTCAACGAGATTTTTTGCTTCACTCATTAGCTTCACCACCTTCCATAGCCTTCTTAACGTTCATCCAGCAGGCTGCTGCGTGCCAGTCATTTATCTGCATACGCTCTGCTCTTTCACGAAGACATATCTTCATGGCCGCGTCGCATCTTGGTGCAAAGGGACATCCCTTGGGCATATTCAAAAGATCGATAGGTGTTCCTGTAATGGGCTCAAGCTTCTTGCCTTCCTTGCCCTCTGTGGGGATGGAACGAAGAAGTCCCTTGGTGTACTCATGGCGGGGATTGTAGAAAATCTCATCGGCGGTTCCCTGTTCACAGATGGAACCTGCATACATAACGATAACCTCGTCGCACATCTGAGCAACAACTCCAAGGTCATGGGTGATCATGATAATGGCCATTCCAAGCTCTTCCTGAAGGGATTTCATAAGGTCAAGGATCTGGGCCTGGATAGTAACGTCAAGAGCTGTTGTAGGCTCATCCGCAATAAGAATATCAGGCTCACAGGCCAGTGCCATGGCGATCATAACACGCTGTCTCATACCGCCTGAGAACTCATGAGGATACTGATTCATTCTCTTTTCAGGCTCATTTACATTAACGAGCCTCAGCATCTCTATGGCGCGTTCTTTTGCCTGCTCCTTGTTTCTGTCGGTGTGAAGGAGTATGGCCTCCATGAGCTGATGTCCGATGGTATAGGTAGGATTAAGGCTGGTCATGGGATCCTGGAAGATAATGGATACCTTGTTGCCTCTTACGGTCTTCATTACCTTCTCTCCTGCCCCCACAAGCTCCTGTCCGTCCAGCTTGATGGACCCGGATACGATTTTTCCTGTTCCCGCAAGGATCTGCATAATGGAATATGCAGTTACGGACTTGCCGCTGCCGGACTCTCCCACTATTCCAAGGACCTTGCCTCTGTCCAGGTAAAAGGATATTCCGTTTACCGCTTTTACTTCACCTGCATCCGTAAAAAATGAGGTATGCAGATCTTTTACTTCTAATAAATTCATTTATATAGCCTCCGGATTAGGTGTCTAATTTAGGATCGAATGCATCTCTCAGGCCGTCGCCGAAAAGGTTCAGTGACAGAACGATGAGTGAAATTACAATGGCAGGTATAACCAGTCTGTAAGGATATGAGGAAATACCGTTAAGCGCATCTGATGCCAGGGATCCAAGGGAAGGCATAGGTGCATTTACACCAAGTCCCAGGAAGGAAAGATAGCTCTCTGTAAAGATCGCACTGGGAATCTGAAGTGCTGTTGAAATAATGATCACAGAGAAGCAGTTGGGAATAAGGTGCTTTAAGATTATCCACTTTCCTCTTGCTCCCGCAGCCTGTGATGCAAGAACGTACTCCTGCTCGCGAAGGGACAGGATCTGTCCTCTTATAAGTCTTGCCATGGAAACCCAGTAAAGGACACCAAAGACAATGAAAAGGCTTATGATGTTGGAGCCGATCTTGGCAAGGACTGTTCCGTCCAGGGCTCCCTCCATAACCACCTTAAGTACCGATGAAAGAAGGATTACCATCAGCATGTCCGGAAGTGAGTAGATGATATCTACGATTCTCATGATGATAAGATCCACTTTGCCGCCGGCATAGCCTGCTATGGAGCCGATGGTCATACCGATGATAAGTACGATGATACTTGCAAAAAAGCCAACTGCCAGTGAAATTCTTGTGCCGTAAACAACACGGATGAAATAGTCACGACCCTGGGAGTCTGTTCCAAAGATATGGGGAACAACGCTCTCTCCGCTCTCTATTCTGGCAAGCTCCGAGGTTCCATACTCGAAGGGACGAAGGTCCTTGAAGCTGTTATCTACGGGTTTACCGGGAATCATTCCCAGCATCTGGTCGTAGGAATAGGGCCAGAACATGGGGATAAAAATGGCAGCCAGTGCGATCAGTATTATAATAAAGAAGCAGACTGTTGCTACTCTGTTCTTAAGAAGTCTCTTGACGCTGTCCTTGAAAAAGGTAGATGAAGGACGCATCTGGACCATATATTCTTTTTCTTCTTCGGTGGCAGGAAGGAAGTCATCCATATTCACCTGTGTGCTGAGCTTTGTTATATCCATTTATGTAATCTCTCCTGATTCTTATATGTAGTTACGCTCCCGGTTACTCCAATGTGATCCTCGGATCAACAACCTTGTACATGATGTCGCCCACCAGGTTCATGATAACGATCAAAGTAGCCAGAACTATGGTGGTGCCCATTACCAACGGATAATCTCTTCCGGTAATGCTGTTTACGAAGGCTCTTCCGATGCCGGGAACAGCAAAGATCTGCTCAACCACCAGGGAACCTGTAACAATGCCCGCAAGCATTGGTCCGAAATATGTGATAACAGGAATCAGTGAATTCTTAAGGGCATGTCCGAAAATGATCTTGGCTCCGGAAACACCTTTTGCCTTGGCTGTTCTTATGTAATCCTGCCCAAGAACATCAAGCATGGATGATCTTGTAAGTCTTGTTATATAAGCCATAGGATAAAGAGAAAGTGTCAGGACCGGAAGGAACAGACCATTTCTGGAGGCTCCGTTAGCCGGGAACCATCTGAGCTTGATGGCAAACAGTATCAGGAGCAGGGAACCCATGATAAAGGATGGCATTGATACAAAAGCCGTGGTAATTATCATGATGATCCTGTCTATAAGCTTATTTCTTCTAAGGGCCGCAACAGATCCAAGAACAACACCAAATATAAGCGCTATTATGGCAGCTATGATACCGAGCTTGGCTGAAGTCTTCATGCCATCGAAAATTATGTCGTTAACATTACGGCCTCTCTGCTTCAGGGACGGACCAAAGTCAAAACCTGTAACTATGTCCTTGAGATATGTAAGATACTGGATTCCCAGAGGCTTATCCAGTCCGTATTTGGCCTCCATGGCAGCCTTAACCGCCTCTGTTACAGCCTTCTCACCGGTGAAGGGGCCTCCGGGTACCGCATGCATTACAAAGAAGGTAACCGTGATTACCACCCAGATAGTAACAATTGCAAGGATTACTCTCTTAACAATGTACATAAGTGTTTTTGTGTTCATATTTCTTTTAACCTGTCCTTTATCAATATGATGCTTTGAATTATCAACCCGCCAAAGCGTTACTTCTTTAAAGCGTAAAATTTAAAAAATATACAATGACATACAAAAAGCACATCATTGTACCTAGAACCCGAAGAAGATTGTACGCAATTCAAGATTAAAAATGTAAGATTGTATACATGAATAATAACGTACAAACATGGATTATAATACGTTTCACGTTACTTTATGTCAAGTACAATACATTAAATATGGTCAAACTGATTAATATAAATCAAGTATCCACTACTAAAACACATCTATCCGTCGTGGACGGACAGAATGTTCATTCATGTTCTTATTATAATACAAAAAATGATTGAACGGTATTGCGTTTGAAGCATTTTTTAAAATTATTTTTAAGAAATGCAGATTGCCAAAAATGCCCCTTTGAGAAAAACTTTCCTTTTCTCAAAGGGACATTTATATTACTCACTAAATAAATTTTCTACGGTATCAGCCATTTCCTGCAGAGTGTCTACGCCATAGGGTCTTTCTATCATATATACAGGACATCCTGAAGCTACCTTAAGGCAGGTGTCTAAAAGAGGTTTGGCGTTAAGCCAGGAGCCCTTAAGTCTTGTCAAAAACAGATTTTCCTTAAGAGCGAAAAGCTGGTTTAATCCTGTCAGCTTATGGACCGTAACCTTTTCATTATTGGATACCACAATGAAAATAAGGTATTTAAGAGGCCTCTTCTCCCCCACAAAAGCTTCATCTACGGGTACCAAAAATTTATCCTTATCTTCATTTATGTAGATAAGTTCCTCCTCGTCCAGTTCCCTCTTCTGAACCTCATTCCTGCAAAGCTTCTGATAAGGAAAGGCAGGATATACAAATGTGCCATTTTCTTCAATCTTGACAGCTGCCACATCATCAGCCATGATCCCATAGCCTCGCTCCAGCAAAACTCTGGTAAGGGAGGACTTGCCGGCTCCCGGAACTCCCGATATCAGGAAGGCTCCATCATTATCCGCAATGGCGCTACAGTGAACAGCCAGAATGCTGCGCTGCAAAAGAAGCATCGCCAGGGCAAAGCCCAGAAGCCAGGGACCTACCATCTCCGGAGTATAGCCCTCCTTGGTCTCATAAATAATCTCTTTTCCCTGGGAAATGCTGTAATAGCCGCCCTTATTTCTAAAGCAGGACTTCTCAAAGCCAATATCATAGGATTTGATCACTTGCTGATCAAGATAAGCATTAACCTCATCACTGATATTGCCTGCTTTGATGATCACATCGGCATTTTCATTATCATCTGCCTTCACCAGCTGATTAAAAAGGACATCGGTTTCTATTACAAGTCCGTATATTTTATATTTGAACATAGCTTATTCTTCCTAACTAATATCACATTTTATCTGTCATAAATATCTTATCATAATTCCGAGGGACTATGAACAAAAGAAAAGTCCCCCGCAAGTCGCGAGGGACCTATATTTTCAGTATTTAGTATTAAGCGAACATAGTAGTCGTTGACTGCTGTTCTTTGGCCTGCTGTTTCTGAGTCTGCATAGCGCTCTGCTGATACATTTCAGCAACCTGCTTGTTGCTCTTTTCCTGCTGAGCCTTAACCTGTGTTTCTTCCTTCTTATCGGGAGCAACATTCAGATCCATTGCAGCCTTGGAATTATAGCTAAGAACCTGTGCGGCATCAATTGATGATTTCTGAGGATTCTTTGAAGCTTCCTCTTCAGCCTCTTCCTTCTTGGCAGCCTTTTCCTTGATCGCCTGTGTAGCTGTCTTTACTTCCTGTGGATCGGAAGTTTTATTCGGATTTGAAAGCTCTTTGATCTTCTCAGCCATTTTGGACATGCCGGATTCCTCGGATTTTCCACCGGACACGTTCTGAGCCGCATTCTCAGCTGCCTTCGGATTCTTCTCCTCAGCAACCTTTGAAGTCTTGTCTTCAGCTACATTCTGTGAACTCTCAGCTGCAACATTTTTTACCATGGACTGGTATGGGGAGTAAGCAGAATATCCACTTACAGAAGAAATGCTACTCATAATGACCTCCTAATCTCCGGCTATCCCTGCCGATCAAGCGCATCCCTGCATTATAAGCATCCTTGCATTCGCTTCCCTGCTATAAAATTCGCATCCCTGCTATAGCGTCCTTGCCAAGTCAGGCTTCCCTGCCACTCACATCCCTGTATTATGCTGCGTCCTTGCACATGTATTGCCTTGTTAGGCTTATATTAGCACTGTCAATTCCAATAAATTATATAAAAAGTATAAAATCGGAGGTAAAATGACTCTTAGTTTCACTCCGGTGATTATGGGAGCGAAATAATCTTTTCACCCTGCATTTTTATGCTTTTCTAAGAAAAAATAAAAAAAATCTAAAAAAAATATAAAATGTTCACTTTTTGTACACATTTTTGAGTTATGATTATATCAAGTTAGTGATGCAAATGGTTCACACACACGAACCAATCACTATCTCCCCCTCATAAGAAAATCGCAGGCACTCACGTCCCCCCGTGGGTGTTTTTGCGTTGTAGGGATATTTTCCGTAAAAAATAGCCGCGTCCATTGAATTATTATTCAATAGCCGCGGCTTTATTCATATCATTTAAGTATTCAATTAATTGGCATACTTATAATATATTCCCATAAGTTCTATTATCTCTTCCTGGCTGAGATTCTCGGTGGCATATTCAATAAGGCCTTCCTTATCGTTCTCATTCACATATTCCATAACCTCAGAAACAGTCTCTGCATCCATATGCTCTTCAACGATCTTGGAAATGGTCTCCTTGTCTTCCTCTGACATATTGGCAATTGCTTCCCTGACCTTCTCATTGTCACCGGCTATTACCTCAGCATGTTCCGTAATAAGGTCCACTGTTTTCTCGGCTGCTACCTGTTTTGTTTTTTGTTTGATCATTGGAAGTGCCACCCTGATAAAAATCATGACAACAACACATAAAACTATCAAAGTAAAAATAAATCGCACCATACCTGCACTTTTGCTGGGTCCTGTGGTGTCATATTTAACTGTTTTACGTTTATTTTTTGACATTTTTTCTAAGTCTCCTATAGTTATTTTAGAATAGGTTATACTTCTTTTAGAGTTTTGACACAGTTTAGCAACAAGTCCTCTGTAATATATAATCTATCAGAAGGACAACTTCTGAACCCCCAACAATACTTTTTTTCATACACGGGTTGTTTGGTTCCCCACCGAACAACCCCTCCTCCCTAAAATATCCACCGCTTTGCCGGTGGTTTTTCTTTGTCTTTCTAAATGAAAATAACCTTTTTCTATAATATCACAAAAAAGAGGCCCAGACTGACTCAAACTGTAACGCCCCACTGACTCTTTTTTATTTAGTAAATTTAGCCTTGATATTGAGTGTCAAAATAAACGATAATTAGAATATAACTTTTTATATTATTCAGAGGTGAAAATGATAGAAACTGCTAAAGAATCCAAATTTGACAGATTTTTAAAGGTAATAGAAACGGGGTGTAACAAGCTCCCCCAACCGGCCATTATCTTCATGTTTCTCTTTTTGATAACGGCAGTATTATCTCTTATATTGTCCTGGTTTCATATTACGGTGGTAAATCCCGCTTCGGGAGCTGAGGTTGTGGTGCGAAATTTCTTTTCCGTTGAGGGACTTTACTGGTTTCTGGCCAATATGATCACCAACTTCACATCCTTCCCGCCCCTGGGACTTGTCCTTGTAATGACTGTGGCGGTAGGGTTTTGCGAGGAGTCAGGACTTATCGAGACCCTGTTAAATGAAAAGATGAAACATATCCTTCCTGCACTTTTGCCCTATGTTGTAGCTTTTATCGGAATAATGGGCAATATAGCCTCGGATACAGCGGTTATCATTATCCCGCCCATTGCAGGACTTTTATACCTGGCTGCGGGAAAACATCCTGTAGCAGGAATGATCTGTGGCTACGCGGCTGTTCAGGCAGGCTTTTCTGCAAATCTCATGGTTGCAGGCACAGACGGGCTTTTACAGTCTATTACCCAGGGGGTGGTAGACAATTTCCTTGGGGAAGGCGTTTTAACGGTAGATATTACCTGTAACTGGTATTTCATGGCAGCATCCACTTTCCTGTGCACAGCAGTGATCGGTTTTGTCTGCAACCACTTCGTGGACAAGAGATTTGATACTTATGTTCCTGTGGAGGGAATGGAGATAAAGAGAGAAAGACAGGCGACCCCTGCTGAGAAAAAGGCTCTTCTCTGGGCAGGAATCTCCATGCAGGTTTTCCTGGTGCTGATAGTGGTTCTGACAATATGGGGACCACTTGGAGTTGTAGTTGGGAAGGAGGAAGAAGGTGCCAGAGCTTTCGTTGGCTCATATCTTCTTAAGAACCTTGTGACTATACTGGTGTTTTTCTTCGCTGTTCCCGGTATTGTGTACGGCGCCATCGCCGGCAAGTTCAAGAGTCTTAATGATATTTACAGTGCCATGGTCAAGATCATGGGGAGGCTCAGTGGATACCTGGTGTTCTGCTTCTTCTGCGCCCAGTTCCAAAAGACCTTTTCCTGGACCAACATTGATCAGCTGCTGGCTATAGACGGCGCTAATTTCCTTAATGCCACAGGATTTACGGGCTATGGCATGATAATCACCTTTATCATCTTCAGCAGCCTGATTAATATTTTTATCACCTCGGCTTCGGCCAAGTGGGCAATCTTTGCGCCGGTCTTCATCCCTATGATGATCCTGGCGGGCAATTATCACCCCGCCATGACGCAGATATTCTACCGACTTGGGGATTCGGCAACCAACTGCTTTACTCCGTTTTCGCCCTATCTGTGGGTTACATTAAAGGCTGCCCAGGATATGTACGATCCAAAGCTTAAGCTCGGTACGCTGGTGTCGAATCTTATCCCGATTTCTGTAGTGCTCACCGTTTTGTGGATCGTATTCCTTGTGGTATGGATGATGCTGGGAATCCCCATCGGACCGGGAGTTACAGTATTTATGCCAGCAAGCTGAACTCAGAGAAATCAATAATGAGTCAGTGGGGACGTTATCTGTGCCTCTTTTTACATATTCTATCATATTTATACTTATCAGATTCTGATCATGCCGCCATAATCCTCAAATTCTCCTACACTTACAGGTTTGGAGAAATAGTATCCCTGGAAGAGATCGCAGCCCATTTCTTTCAACATATCCAGCTGATCTATGGTCTCAACGCCCTCTGCGATGGTGACCATATGAAGGGCCTTGGCCATATGAAGAATGTGCTCCAGGATGATTCGGGATCTTCCGTTGTCCTTATTGGAATCCAGGAATTTCATATCTATCTTAAGGACATCCACATGGAAATCCTTCAGCAGATTAAGGGATGAATAGCCGGATCCAAAGTCGTCCATTTCCACAATGAAGCCCTTTTGTCTGAGCCTTTCCATAAGTTCAATGCATCTGCCGATATTGCCGGCAATGGCTGTCTCCGTGATTTCCAGATTAAGTTTCTCCGGATCAATATCATATTTTTTTACAAGGTCGTTAAATACCACCTCGATATTCAAAAACTGAAGATCCTTGGGTGAGATATTGACGGATATCCTGTATTTATCCTTATCGGTTCCCTTCCACTCAGCCAGCTGCTTTGCCGCCAGTTCCCATACATACTGATCCATCTTATAGATGAGATTGGCGCTTTCCAGTACTCCGATGAACTTTCCCGGAGGAATGATTCCCTTTTCAGGGTGTATCCATCTGGCCAGGGCCTCGCCGCCAATAACTTTTCCGCTACAGTCCGCCTGAGGCTGCAGGAAAATGTGGAATTCTCCGTTATCAAGAGCCTCATTAAAGCTATTAATAATCTCGTTTTCATGAAGAGTATTTTTCATTATCTCTTCGTCATAATATGCAATGGAAAGCTCCTTATTATTCAAGGATATGGTATCAATGGCCATTCTGGCCTTGTCGAGCATATCATGTATGGGAAGGAAGCTGCTCTCGATCTCATATATTCCCAGCTGGAATCTTAATGTGAAAACGCTGTTATCCAAAAGCTTGGCACACTCATGGACTCCGTCCCTGAATCTCTGCTCATCAAAGCGGTCTTTTCTCATAAAGATAACAAATTCATCGGAATGGGTTCTTCCGTAAATATCATCTCCAACGCACCACTTCTCAAGGCTTCTTGCAAGATTCCGAAGAAGCTCATCTCCCTTCTCCATGCCAAAGAGCTGATTGACGAGCTTAAACTGCTTAATATTGGAGCAGATCATATAATACTTATCGTCCGGATGCTCGGAGAGGGCAGCTCTTACAGCCTTGTAAAAGCCCTCCTGATTATAGATTCCCGTCAGCGAATCATGGGTTTCTCTATACTTTACGCCTCCTGTGTTCACCGCTTCATAGGTAATGTCCATCACGGCGATACAGGAGCCTATCAGTTCCTTTTTATTTTCATCTATTGCCGTCATCAGGTGCATCTCATAAAGGAATTCCTCACCCTCATAGGAATAGAACTGACTCCAGATAGTGCTCTGGGCTTTGTGGTAATCATACATGATCCAGGACCGCAAGAACTCCTGCATTCTGCTGAGTTCATTGGGAATATGGAACATCTTGAAGGCCTGTTTATTGGAATAAATGCAGTTATTATCCTCATCAAAACAGATAAGTCCTATCTCAGAATCCAGCATAGCCTGGGAAATGATGGTATCGCTAAGGTTCTTATTACCCACGATACTCACATAGAGCGCATCCTCGTTGGCAGTGGCACAATCTGTCCTGTTTTCCAGGGTTGGATCATCAACCTCTTTTCCATAGGTAATAAGCTCTATGGCATAGGAATTGAGCTTCTGGCCATCCTCCATGACAGGAGCAGGAATAGAGATAACGTGGCATTCCACTCCATCCTTGATCTCGGTCTTCTCCTGGACCCTGTGCCTTGCGCAGGCCTGGTAGCTGGTGCAATTACTGCATCTGTCGCATTTGCCCCAGATGGTATAGCACAGCTCTCCTTCCGCCAGATTGCCGTCTTTGTCTGCATTCATAGTATGACAGGCCCCGGGTTTTACCAGGCGCACCACGTCATACATGCCCTGCATGCTCTTTACGTATTCTTTAAGTTTACTTATTTCTACACCCATAAGATTGATACCCTGTTTCGAACATTTGACAACATGGTAACGAAATTACATATCTTCTCATTATCATTTTAGCCTTATTCCGATGATAAAGCCATTAACTTTTCTTAAACTTTTAGACAAAAGATGCCTTGAAAGTGCGAGCTTCCAAGGCATCTTAATAGATTCAATATTATGATTTAAACAGTGTGGCAAGAATTCCTCTTCCAAGGCTTGCTCCGATGTTGCCTCCGAGAGTCTTACCGAATTTGCCAAACTTTCCGCCGAAGGCCTTTCCTGCTTCACGGCCCACGGTGCCTACAACAGCGTTACCCACTGCCTTGGCAGCCTGCTTTTTCTTTCTGTCCTCTGCTGCCTTGGCCTTCTCAGCTGCCTTGGCTGCTGCAGCTTCTTCCTTGGCCTTAGCCTTAGCTGCTGCCTCTTCCTCTTTTGCCTTAGCCTTGGCTGCTTCTTCCTCCTCTTTTGCCTTGGCATCCGCAAGGCCCTTTCTCTCAAGGAACTCGTAGGCTGAATCGGGATCCTCAGGCTCGTAGTACTTGCTGTAAAGAAGGCTCTGCTTGATCTCTTTTTCACGAAGATCGTCATCTATGCCGCCCATAAAGCTCTGGGGAGGAAGGATCTTAACCCTCTGGCATACTGTAGGTGTGCCATCCTCTGCAAGGAAGGAACATACCGCCTCGCCGGTACCCAGCTCCTGAATCACATCCGCGGTCTTGAACTCAGGATTCTCACGGAAGGAATCAGCTGCTGCCTTAACAGCCTTCATATCGGAAGGTGTGTAAGCGTGAAGTGCATGCTGGATCTTATTTCCAAGCTGCGCAAGAACGCCGTCGGGGATGTCCCTTGGATTCTGGGTTACAAAATAGATGCCAACACCCTTGGATCTGATGAGCTTGACCACCTGCTCGATCTTATCCATGAGGTGCTTAGGAGTATCCTTGAAAAGAAGGTGGGCTTCATCAAAGAAGAATACCATCTTGGGCTTGTCCAGGTCTCCCACCTCAGGCAGTGTCTCGAAGAGCTCAGACATCATCCAGAGAAGGAAGGTGGCATAAAGAGTGCCGTTGTTGATAAGGCTTGTGGAATCAAGGATAGAGATCATGCCCTTGCCGCCTTCGCCCTGAGCAAACCAGTCCCTGATGTTAAGGGCGGGCTCAAAGAAGAACTTGTCTCCCCCGGCGATCTCAAGGGAAACAATGGCACGCATGATGGCTGATACGGACACCTTGCTGATGTTGCCGTAGTCAGCTGCAAAATCCTTATTATTTTCAGATATATAATTGAGCATGGCCTTCAGGTCCTTGGTGTCAATAAGAAGAAGGTCATTGTCATCTGCAATCTTGAAAGCAATAGAAAGGATATCTCTCTGAAGATCGTTAAGTCCCAGTATTCTTGCAAGAAGAAGTGGTCCCATCTCAGAAACTGTGGTGCGAAGAGGAATACCCTTTTCCCCGAATACATCCCAGAAGGTTGCAGGATATTTCTGATACTTAAAGCCTGCCTCCTCAAGGCCAAACTTCTGTATTCTCTTCTGCATGTCCTCTGAATCTTTTCCCTCTACAACCATTCCGGATAGATCTCCCTTGACGTCAGCCAGGAACACCGGAACCCCCATGTCACTGAAGGACTCTGCCAGAACCTTAAGAGTTATGGTCTTACCGGTACCGGTGGCGCCGGCGATAAGGCCATGTCTGTTAGCCATCTTAGGCAAAAGATATACGTTCTCCCCATCCAGGGTGTTAGCCACCCAAACTTTACCTTCTCTATACATACTCTCCTCCTTAAGTTTATCGTAAACTCAGTTGCCTACTATTATAGCACTACATGCGCCTTACGTGGTAGCCACAGTTGACCATCCAAACATTAGTTCATATAATTATTATATGGAAAAAGAACGTGCTTACATCTGCATAGATCTTAAGTCCTTCTACGCCTCTGTGGAGTGCGTGGAAAGAGGCCTTGACGTCATGACTACCCGTCTTGTTGTTGCGGATCCTACCCGCTCCGACAAGACTATTTGTCTTGCGGTATCTCCTGCCCTGAAGGCCCTGGGTATCCCCGGCAGATGCAGAGTTTTTGAGATCCCCAAGCATATCGATTACATTATGGCCCCGCCCAGGATGCAGAAATATCTGGACTACTCCGCGGAGGTCTACGCCATTTATCTTAAGTACATTTCCAAGGATGATATCCATGTTTACTCGGTGGATGAGGCCTTCATGGATGTTACGGATTACCTGACTCTTTATCAGATGACTGCCAGAGAACTGGGACAGCGTATTATTAGCGACATTTACGAAAGTCTGGGGCTTCGTGCCACCTGCGGCATCGGAACCAACCTGTATCTTACCAAGGTTGCCCTGGACATCACTGCCAAGCACTCCCCTGATTTTATCGGAGAAGTGGATGAAAAGAAATACAGGGAAACCCTCTGGGACCACAAGCCCCTTACTGATTTCTGGCGGGTGGGCAAGGGTATCGCCAGCAGGCTCTCCACCTACGGAATGCTTACCATGAGGGATATTGCCAATGGTGATGAGGATCTTCTTTACAAGCTTTTTGGCGTCAACGCAGAGCTTCTTATAGACCACGCCTGGGGCAGGGAGCCTGTCAGCATACAGGATATCCGCTCCTACGAATCCCAGACCCACTCCCTTACTCAGGGACAGGTCCTTATGAGCGATTACACCTTCGAGAAGGGTCTTGTTATCGCCAAGGAAATGATGGATGTCATGTGCCTTGATATGGTTGATAAGGAGCTGGTCTCCAAGTCCTTTACCCTGTTGGTGGGCTACGCCAAAAGTGCTCCTCTTCCCTCCGCCAAGGGAACCTTTTCCCTGGACACTCCCACCAACGCATCTTCAATCCTGATTCCCAAGATTGCGGAGCTCTACACCCAGATCGTGAATCCGGCGTATCTTGTCCGGAGGATGTATGTGGTCTGCAACGGTGTCACCAGCGAGGAATATATGCAGTACTCCTTCTTTATGCCGGCGGAGGATCTGGAGAAGGACCGCAAGGTTCAGAAAGCTGTGTTGGAGATCAAGAACAAATTCGGCAAAAATGCTATTTTGAAGGGCCTTAACTTCGAGGAAGGGGCCACTACCCGTGAGCGCAACCAGCAGATCGGCGGGCACAAGGCGTGATGAGGCTTTTTTGAGGATTGTGATATGGCAAGACAAAAGATGAGTATGGACAAAAGGGCCGCTCAGTTCCTACCTTTTCAGGCGGTGAAGGGACTGGATGAGGCGCTCAGGTCCAAGGAAAAAATCGTGGTGGAAAAACCCGAGTATTCAGAATATATGCTTGAAGAGCTTGATAAAAAGATGCATGAGGTACGGAAAGGCCGCATCATCACCTGCATCTACTATAAAAAGGGCGAATACATCAAACTCACAGGCCTGGTGGCCAGATTCGATGAATTCGCCCGTATTCTGCAGATCGTTAATACCAAGATAGACTTTGATAATATTCTGGATATTGAATTTGACTAACAATATTCTGACTATAAATCAATTATGCTTTTCAAAGTATGCGAAGGCTATGGCTCCTGGGCCGGCATAGGTTCCGATGGTTGAGCCAACCTCAGCATACTGGATCTTATCTTCGTTTCCTTCATAGAGTTCTTTGGAGTCCTCAACATACTTTTTTAGGAGCTCGTCAGAAAGTCCGGTATATCCAAGACATGTAGGCTTTGAAAGATCAATGCCTCCGGTTTTCCTAATGAATTCCATAAGCATATTGTGCTTATTCTTTGAGCCTCTAGCCTTTCCAAGGATTTTTACTATTCCATCTTCTATTGTCAGTACAGGCTTTATCATCAGGAAATTTCCGGCAAAAGCAGCTGCTGATGACAATCTTCCGCCCAGTTTAAGATACTCAAGTGTGTCAAAGGCAGCGATAACATGAGCATACTTAAGTTCCTCTGAGATAGCTTCAGTTATTTCTTTTGCGCTCATACCCTGGTCTCTCATCTGAACTGCTCTCTGCACAATAACAAGCTGTGAGATACAGAACTGCTTGGTGTCCACAACAAACACCCTATCAGGATACTCCTGTGCAGCCACACATGCGCTCTGATAAGAACCGGATACTCCGGAAGAAAGAGTAAAGCAGACCACATCATCCCCTTCTTCTATGGCCTTATCATACTCTGCACCGTATTCATATGGAGTTATCTGACTGGTCTTAGGAACTTCTCCGGTTTCCACCAATTTTATGTAGAATTCTTTACAGGACAGTGTGACACCGTCAAGATACTCCTCTTCTCCAAACCTTACTCTCAGTGGAAGTACCGTAATTCCCCATTCTTTTGCCTTTTCCTGTGATATATCACTTGCTGAATCCGTAATGATCCTGACTGCCATTTTAGAACTCCTCCCAATAAAACTCTTTTTCCCCGATTATTTATTCTGACCAAAATTCATTGTTTTAATGTATTCGTTTCCGAATAATACCGCAAAAATCCACCTTATATGTGTTAATTTTTTCTCTGGTTTCCAAACCGCACATTAGAATAGCATAAAAAAACAGGAGTCGCAATAGCAGCTCCTGAATTCAAATCAATCGTATATTTATTTATCCTTTTGGAAAATCATCATACTTAAGGTTATCTCTTGGATCATAATCATCATATCCGGCATCACCAAATACATCTGCATCACCTGCATATTCAACAAGTTCAGATGCATATCGGGGGTCTGTCAGTATCTTCCTGAAAAGCCCATGGCATCCTTCCGATACATCGCGCCAGGTAGCATCAAAATTCCCGGTATACCAGGGATCAGCCACATCACCGCTTCTGTCGGTAAAATCCAGCATCTTGTAGACCTTCTTATCCGGATCACCGCCAAATATGCCATTTAGATTTCTCATATTTGCGCTGTCCATGCCGAGGATGAAATCAAACTTGCCATAGTCAGCCCTACTGGTAAGCCTCGCCCTTTTTTCACTGACTCCCAGCTCATTGTCAGCAGTTCCTATCCCATGCTCTCTGAGCTTAGCCCTGGCCGGCGGATACACCGGACTTCCCACTCCATTCCATATCTCATCGGTATGAGTCGCCGATGACTCAATATGAAAAGCCTGTGAAAGCCCCTGTTTATTAACAATATCCTTCATAACAAATTCGGCCATTGTTGAACGGCATATATTGCCGTGGCAGACGAATAGTATTTTTATCATCTTAGTAAAAAACC
>JAEEGF011005682.1_pt1 | contig 16196 bp, 11 predicted proteins | sample 9134171 | NCBI WGS metagenome assembly JAEEGF01 (sample SAMN16246542, study PRJNA631951) | gut metagenome | biome: gut microbiome; feature: rumen; material: AP-attached | host: Bos | place: Iran: Karaj | collected 2018-10
CGGCCACGCCACTGAACACCCGCCCTGAGGACTTTCTGAACCTAATACTACTCTTTCAGGACGCACGCAACCCCAATATCGACGGTATCACCAATCTCAACGTCTTGTTCCAACCGTGGATTCAGCGCTACAAGCAAGCAATGGCTGAGCGATATCGTACAAACGACATGAAACTGCTGACGACCGCCGTTGACCAGATATACGAGGAAATGCGCACGCAGGTGCTCGACAAGATACTGGTGCGCCGCACGCGCAAGAACCTCGTTAACAATCCGGAATATAAAGCCGACCTCGACCGTCAGGGTGTGGTGTTCCCGCATATAGAACGCCCCACGGAGTGCATCTACGAGATGGATGCGGAGCTGTCGGCACTGTTTGGCGAGACCGTGGATATGCTCATCGATACCTATTCACCTGATGAAAACCCTACCGGCGTGGGCATCGACTACGCCCGCTATCGTGCCATCGAATTCCTGACGGGCGAGGCCCGCAATCGCTATAAGCAGGCCCAGCACGTCACCAACCTACTGTCCGCCATCTACCGCGTACACATGGTGAAGCGACTGGAAAGCAGCTTCTTTGCTTTCAAACGCTCGCTGCACACCTTCCTGCGCATCACGCAGGACATGATTGGGATGTTCGAGGCTGACAAGGTGATCATTGCCCCTGACTTCGACGTGAAGGGCATGATGGAGGAGATGGAACTGGATGCCGTCATCGAGAGAATTATCTCGAAGGGCGTTGATGAAAGTGACTTCGTCTATCAGGCATCCGACTTCCTACCGCAGTTCCTGGAGATGCTGAAGAGCGACGAGCAGAAACTTATAGCCCTCTGCGAACGGTGGGATGCGGTAGATGAAGACCCCAAGCTGGACACATTCGTACGGTTGCTACGCGGCGAACTGTTCGACGGACGCAACAAGGAGGGCAAGTTGGTGGTATTCTCTGAGAGTGTCGACACGCTGGACTATCTGAAGGAGCATCTGGAAACGGCATTGCAGCGGCAGGATATCCTGCTGGTATGCTCGACAAACCGCAAGACGCAGTTGCCTCATATCCAGAAGAACTTCGATGCCAACTACCGCAAGGGTGACAAGCTCAATGACTACAACATCATCTTGACATCCGACGTGCTGGCAGAGGGCGTCAACCTGCACCGCTCGAACATCATCATCAATTACGACTCGCCGTGGAACGCCACCCGACTGATGCAGCGCATAGGCCGTGTGAACCGTATCGGGTCGGTGGCCGACAAGATCTTCAACTATATGTTCTACCCCTCAGAGGAAGGTAACCGCCAGATAGGCCTCTATCAGAACGCCCTGCTGAAGTTGCAGGGATTCCACTCGGCACTGGGCGAGGACGCACAGATATACTCCCGCGAGGAGATTCTACACGACTTCCAGCTGTTCGACGAGAACGTGCGCGACAACGTGGACCGGCAGCTGGAGCTGCTGCGCGAGATTCGTGAGCTTTATGCCACCAACAAGCCTCTCTACGACAAGATAAAGACCCTGCCCTGCAAGAGTCGCAGCGTGAGAAAGGCTGACATGACCGACAAGAAGCACGTAGCCCACCGGTCGAGTATTGTCTATATCACCAAAGGCCAGAAGAGTCAGTTCTATCAGGTCAGCGGCGACGGCCAGCCAGAGAAGCTGGAGTTTGTGGATGCGGCAGAGATACTACGGGCAAGAGTGGACGAGCCGACGGGCGACTTCCAGGCTGTGAAGGATATGCATTATGCCCAAGTGGAAAGAGCCTACCGCCAGTACCTCATGGAGGAAGAGCAGAACCATTCCACAGAGAACCTCTCAGCCAAGAAAAACGACAACGGCACGAAGGCACAGGCAGCCATGAGGGTGCTGAAGCGGGCATTCCGCAACGATGACGTCTATGAGAAACTATTGGTTCTGGAGCAATATATCGTGGAGGGCGTGTTCAACCGACTGACCAAGAGCATCAATGCGCTGCAGCGCGACATCAACCGGCTGACTAAGGACGGTTCGAAAGTAGCCAGTCACAAGGAGAAGATCCTTCCGGTCATCGAGAACCTCTACGATAAATACCACCTCTCAGAACAGCGCGTCAAGAAAGACGAGGAAGAGGGTACACCACTGATTATCACTTCAGAAACATTCGAATAAATTAAGGCTATGGCATACAGCAGACAACAAATACGGCAACTGTTCCAGTCGCAGTTCAACCAACAGACTTGGACAGACTTCATCATCAGCTTCTTCAAGGCGCAGACGCTGAGACGTATTCCCGAGCCGCTCGACATCGATCAGAGCGAAGGACATGGTTACTACTGGGGAAAACTCTCCACTAATGATGACTATGAGATCAGTTTCTTCTACCTGAAGATGAACCGTTCCATCGACCAGCGACGGGTAGGACTGCGCCAGTTGGTGAATCGCTATATCAAGATTGACTCCGATGCCGGCATAGCCGTTTTCGACGACGGCAGCCACTGGCGCCTGTCGTTCATCACCGACATGCGTGGCGAGAAGACGTCGCCTAAGCGATACACCTTCGTCTTTGGCGATAAGGAGAAGCAGTACCATACAGCCGTCGACCGTTTTATGGAGCTGCAGCGCGTGGGCATCTCGTATAAGAACATTCGCGATGCTTTCTCCGTGGAGGCACTGACCAAGCAGTTCTACAACGACCTGTTCGACTGGTACACCTGGGCACTCGACCCAACGACAGGCGTCTATTTTCCCAACAACCCGAATACCAATGCCGACGACACCCACCAGCTGGACACGAAGCTTATCCGGCTCATCACCCGTCTGATGTTCGTATGGTTCATCAAGCAGAAACAGCTCGTGCCTGCCAACCTGTTCGACCCGGAGGAACTGAAACTCTATCTGAAAGATTTCGACCCCATGAGCATGAACAGTGCCAACTACTATCAGGGCATCTTGCAAAACCTCTTCTTCGCCACGCTCAACCGTCCCATCAAGACCGTCACCTACGACAAAGACGGACGCGAGGTGATAGAGCGGCGCGGCTTCGCCCACCTAAAGGACAAGCCCGACGTGAAGTCGCTCTACCGCTATCAGGAGTTGTTCAAGATTAGCGAGGAGCAGATTACGCGCCTCTTTGAGTTCATACCTTTTATCAATGGTGGTCTCTTTGAGTGTCTCGACAAGAACAAGACCAGCGACGGCGTAGAACAAGCCTATTACGACGATGGCTTCAGCCGTAACACCACTATGCGCGACGGTCACTGGACGCGCCGTGCTTTCGTGCCCAACAAACTGTTCTTCGACCCGGAGGACGGCATCATCTCCATCTTCAACCGCTATAACTTCACCGTCGAGGAGAATTCACCCTCTGAGCAGCAGGTGGCTCTCGACCCGGAACTCCTCGGCAAGGTGTTCGAGAACCTGCTGGGAGCCTACAACCCTGAGACTGAGCAGACGGCTCGCAACCAGAGTGGTTCGTTCTATACGCCACGTGAGATAGTGAACTACATGGTGGACATCAGCCTACAGTCCTATCTTGGAGATACCGAAGAGGTCAAGATGTTGTTTGCCGATGACTTCGAATATGACGAGAGTAAGCTGGAGTTCTATAAAGACGTAATAGAGAAGCTGAGAACCATCAAGGTGCTCGACCCTGCCTGCGGTTCGGGTGCCTTCCCGATAGGCATGCTTAACCGTATTGTGCAATTGCTTCAGAACCTGAAGGCTCCAGGCAGTAAGTACGACCTGAAGCTCCAGATTATGGAGAACTGCATCTACGGAGGCGACATACAGACCATTGCAGCCCAAATCACAAAACTCCGTTTCTTTATCTCGCTGGTATGCGACTGCGAGAAGTCGGACGATCCAAACGAGAACTATGGCATCCCCAATCTGCCCAACCTCGAAACGCACTTCGTCTCTTGCGACTCATTGATAGCCCTGAACAAGCCACGACAGTACAGCCTCTTTGAGCAAGACGTAATAGCACTGAAGGCGAAACTACAAAAAGTGCGACATGAGCACTTCATGGCCAAGACGGTCTATCAGAAGACCAAGCTCCGCAACCGTGACAAAGAACTGCGTGACGAACTGGCCCGCATGCTCACCGACGACAATGTCATAGCCAGCGCAGATGCCAAGCAGTTGGTCGCATGGAATCCCTACGACCAGAATGGCAAAGCATCCTTCTTCGATCCAGAATGGATGTTCGGCATCAAGGATGGTTTTGATGTCGTGATTGGGAATCCACCGTATATTCCACTGCAAGATGATAATGGAAAACTTGCAGAACAATATAAAGATTCCAATTACTCCACATATATAAGAACTGGGGACATTTACTGTCTCTTTTATGAACGTGGTTATAGTTTGCTCAATAGACAAGGTACTTTATGCTATATTACTTCTAACAAATGGATGCGAACAGAGTACGGAGAAAGAACCAGAAAGTTTTTATATAACAATACAAATCCAATAATCATTATTGACTTTAACGGCATCCAAGTATTCAAAAGCGCAACAGTAGATACAAATATCCTTGTATTTAAAAGAGGAAATTATTTAGGACATACAAAATCTGTTATTGTAACTAAGGAGAACAAGGATAAGCTATATGACTTGAAACTATTTGTCATCAAAAACTATGTCACCTGTTCGTTTGGAGATAACGGTAAATGGATAATTATGTCTGATATGGAGGATCAACTTCATAGAAAAATCATAAATTCTGGAGATGCATTATCTTCGTGGAATCTAAAGGTAAATTTTGGAATAAAGACTGGCTATAACCCTGCCTTTGTAATATCAACAGAAATGCGTAACACCATCTTATTTTCATGCCACAATTCTCAAGAAAGAAATGCAACCGATGCTATTATCCGCCCTTTGTTACGTGGAAGAGATATAGATCGCTATAAATATAACTGGTCAGGCAAATGGCTTATTAACACTCATAATGGCTTAAAAGGAAAGTTTGAAAGAATACGTATTGATGATTATCCTGCTATCAAGAAACATCTTAATTGTTTTTACAGTAAGATAACAACAAGAACGGATAAAGGTGACACCCCATATAATCTTAGGAATTGTGCTTATATCGAATTATTTGCTAAACCTAAAATAATATGGAAGCGAATAGGTTCTATTCTGCGTTTCTCTTTCGATGACACCGGTGTTTATGGACTTGATAGCACTTGTTTTGCTACAGGTGAACACCTTGAATATCTATGTTGCTTACTAAATTCAAGGATGGGACATTATTTGCTTAAAGACTCGCCAAAGACTGGAACAGGAGACTTGCTAATAAGCGTTCAGGCAGTAGAGCCTATCCATGTTCCATACCCTTCAAACGAGGTTGAAAGGAAATTGAAGCAATTGTTAAGACTTCAAATTGATAGCTATTCAGAAAACAGAGACAGAGAAATAGATAAGATTATCTATGACATATATAACCTAAATGGTGAAGAAAGGGCGTATGTAGATTCATATGAAATATAAAGATAAAAATAGAAATAATGGCATTCAGACCAACTATTCTGATGAGAATGCTAAGACATTGACCAGAAGATCTTCGACCTCTACGGCCTTACTCCCGAAGAGCGTAAAGCCATAGGGTATATTGACATTAAATAAAGGGACAAACTAATGTTATTTCAACTCTCAAAATCTATCTGAATATGAGACTTACAAAAGCAATAACTAAGCATGAGGGCATTCTCTGACATAGCCGAATATAGCGTAAGACCTGGTACGACAAGCATCGACGGCCTTGCATTCAGGAAGTGCAGTAGGCTTTCAAGTGTGACCTTGCCCGATGGCCTGCTGACTATTGGAGATGCTGCCTTCAGCTTTTGTGCCTCTCTGCGACAAATACTGGTTCCTGCTTCTGTGGAACGGATAGGTGTTGCTGCCTTTTGTCAGTCGGGCTTGGTGACAATCCAATTCCAAGGAATTCCGAAGGAGATAGAAGCGAATGCCTTTGAAGGCTGCCAGCAGTTAAAAGAGATAGTTGTGCCCATTGGCAGCAGAGACGTGTTCATCAGGAAGTTCGGGTTGCCGGAGGATAAAGTCATTGAAGGAAAGGGCCACGGACAAGTCACAAAACAAGCGGCGGAGAGTTCACCTGCTCCTCATAGCGGCAATCCGTTTGAGATGAAAGCTGCCAGAAGCATACATTTTTCGTATAACGCCTGCTATTTCAACTGGACCACAGGTGATGTCGTTGACCTGAGAACAGTCTTTAGCGGCCCGATAACACTAATGGGAAATCTCACGTATGAGTTCCGCCGGAAGGCCCTGTTCGTATTTATGAAATCTGCAGCAGCCAAGACATTGAAGCCTACGGCCACCTATGAGCTTCCAGCCGACGCCACCACCTTCGCCCGCAAATACCAAGACAAATACGCCAACCGACAGCCTCGCATCCTCATCTTCGTATGCGACGACGGAAAGACGGCAAGGTTCTTTGACGAAGTTTGGCTCGTGCGTATCAACATCAACTCTATCACGGTTAAATCTGGTTCCAGAACGAACTAGTGCTGCAGGAATAATACAAAAAGAATAAGAATATGGTTTTTCTGACCGGTAGATAAGATTACAATGTTATAAAGTATGGATGAGGAGTCAAAATATACGAAGCGGCAACTTAGTAAGGCGGTAAAAAAACTTGCCAAGATGGTCAACGACAAGAATAAGAATGAAAAGACCAAACGGCATAGCGACATGGAAAACATGTTCAGGCCTGTTCCCAAAAAGTTGAGCGTAAGACAGGTCTCACATCTGTCTGGCAGAAAGGCGTCGCCCCTCATAAAGAAGATAAAGGAAATGGGTGACTTGGACAGAAAAGAGAAAGTTGATCAGGTCATAGACTTCTTTACGTTCCCTACTATAAAGTATGACAAGGAGGCTGACCGTTATGTCCAGGAACTCATAGGAGCGAATGCGGGGCTATTGGATTATTACCATAAAAGGATGAATGGCTATTTTGGCTTCGAGCACCCTCTGCCTAAGAAAAAAGGCGAACACACGGTGCCTATGCCCAAAGAAAATCAGAAAAAAATAAGGCAGCAAAAGAAAGATATTACTGGAAAAAAGACAAAAGAAGAAAAGGTAGAAAAGAAACAGGAAGCCAAGCAAGAAAAGCCCACTTCTGTATTTGATGCAACAGCAACAAAAACATGGATTCTTGACTGGGAGTGCGTGACGTTTAAAGAGGGGTATTTTACTGTCTGGAGTCCGAGTAGTAGCAACATTCATTTTAAGCCGCTGAATGTTCAGGCAAAAGAGTCCACGGGCGCACTAAACTACTTGAGACAGTATTTAAAGAAAAAGCTCCCACCGATATTCTGTACAATCGTAGGTAAGCATAATAGGCTGACCATCAATGATCCAGTAAGGCTGAACGAGGCGATACAGGTGTTTGCAAAGGAAGCAAGACAGCATGCAGCAAAGGTGAAGAGAAACACTTCTACGCCACAGCCGTCCCGGATGTCATTCAAGCAGGCAATGTCGAAAGCAAGGCAAATGACAGCGAGCGACTTCCGGAAGTACAAGTCCAAATTCATTGATCTGCTCGTTGATTTGCAGGACGAGCACTACAAGGTAATCCCTTGCGTAGAGCGTTTGGCACATTCTAACAGCGATACTATGGAGTTTGCATTTATGTTCTCGATAAAAGGCAGGTCGGGGAAGGTGCTAATAGTTCATGAGAATGTCAACCCAGACCGTTCTACCCTTCTGTTCACTATTTCAGAGAAAGATTATATGAAGTGCGTACGTTCGCTGTATGACTTCCTGCAGAGTGCGGAAATCAACAAGCGAAGCACACTACGGAACGCAGATTTTGAACTTGACGAACTTGGTGTGTGTTGGTATGGTTCAATAAATCACGATGAATTCAATAGCTGGGTCTGGAAAATCAGATTTTACAAGAATAACAAGTAGAATAGATCAAAGAACCGTCCCGCGATTTTCTTGAAATCACCGCTCCATCCAGTTCACAATGCTCAGACCAGGAATGCGGTTGAAATGCTTCGTGTTGTCCGTAACAACAATAAGATTTTCGCTGATGGCCTGTCCTGCAATGACAAGGTCAAAATCGTCTATCATCTCTCCTTTACTCTTGAGATTGTATTTGACGAATCCATATTCCTTGCCCAATGCAGAAAGTTCAAGAACGGTGAATTTTTCGAGCAATTTGTTTATTTTCTCAATTTCTTTCTCAAAGTATTCCTCCTTCCTTTCTTTGGCAAGATAGGCTCCATAGTAAAGCTCATGCAAAGTTATAACTGATATACAGCAATTGTGAAGTCCCACACCAAAAACGTGCTTTACCACAGATGGAGTACCATCAAGAAACTCTATCAGGACGTTTGTGTCAAGAAGATATTGCTTACTCGTCATCACCGTACCTGTAGTTTATTTTACGCAACCCGAAATGGTGGCCCTCTCGCAGAAGTTTCTTCATTTCTCCTGCCGGTATCTCGCCCTCATAATGAAGAGCCTGAAGTTCTCGAAACCACTCCTCATCCTGCTTTTCCTGTTTTGCCCTTTCAACCTCCTCGGGTTCAACAAGATGGTCAGCCAGCCACTTACGGTCGCTATAGGACAGGGACAGTCCCTTTATATAAACCCAAAGATTATTCAATGCTGCTGTGTTCATAACGTTTCTTTCTTAATTCAACGCTGCAAAGATACGTATTTTTCTCTTATCTTCCAAAATTATAGAGAGAAAAGCACTTTTTCGGGCTGTTTTTCCTTTCTTTCCCAATACGGGCAGCGAACTGAAACATTATTATCCTTGAGCAAAAAAGTTACGAAAATGTTTGGTAGTTTCAAAAATTTTTTGTACCTTTGTAGCGTAAAAGAAAGCATTAGCGAATGCCTGTTACGGAGCAGTAATTCCGATAGAAGACCAGTGTGTTTAACCATTAAAAAAGTGTAACATTATGTCACAAAAAGTTCAAAAGTACTGCAACACCAATGAGCTGTCGAAGACCTTCGGCAAGTACTTCGTGCGCCCCGTCTACGACGAGAAGTTCATCACCACCGACGAGCTGGCCGACTTCATCCAGACGCAGTGCACGGTGAAGCGCAGCGACTGCAAGGCCGTGCTCGACGAGCTCGGAGCTGCCTTCAAGCACTACTTCGAGCTGGGTCAGAAGATCAAGCTCGACTCCATCGGCATCTTCAAGGTGGGCCTGTCGTCGGCCTGCAGCGACACCATCGAGGGATGCACCGCTGCCCTGGTGAAGAAGACGCGCATCAACTTCGCCCCCGAGACGACTGCCGTGCTGAAGGGCACCGTCGAGGTGCAGCGCCCGATGAAGATCAACGGCGAGGCTGTGCTCGTGACCACCCAGCAGCAGGTGTTCTCCCACCCTGCCACGATGCTGCGCGACGTGCGCTTCGAGCTGACCAACGACGTCAACGGCTCGGGCATCGAGAGCGGCAGCAGCAGCGGCGGAGGTGGTTCCGACAACAGCGGCGACGACGAGCCTCGTCCGTAGTGTGTGTGTGTGAGTTCAGCGCCTATGTTAAGACCCCCAAGGACGATATGCCTTGAGGGTCTTTTCTTGTTTGCTGAGCCTGCTGCAGAGTCACTTCCTGATGTCGCCGGGCACCAAGCCGTATTCCTCCTTGAAGCACTTGGTGAAGTAGCTGGGAGCGGTGAAGCCCACGGCATAGGCCACCTCGGAGACGCTCTTGTCGGTGGTGAGCAACAGCTGATAGGCACGGTTGAGACGGGCTGAGCGCAAGAGCTCGACTGGCGACGAGCCCGTGATGGCCTTCACCTTGCGGTAGAGCTGCACACGGCTGAGGCTCATGTCGGCAGCCAGGTCCTCGACGCTCACATCGCTGTCGCAGAGGCGCGACTCGATGACTTCCTTGAAGCGGGTGATGAAATGGGAGACGGCAACTGGCTCGTCGTCATCGTCGCTCTCCACCTCGGCGGTGCTCTCTGCGGCGGGTGCGTCCTCCTTCGGCTCAGGCTTCTCAGGCACATCTTCGGGCTTCAGGTTCCACAGCGTGTTCACCACATGGCCACGCTGCAGGTCGATCTTGCGGAGATGATAGAGGTAGAAGAGCACAAACACCACGATGAGCAGGGCAATGAAGCCGCAGGCCAGCCAGAGGATGACGCGCTGGGTGTCGAGCCGGTGCAGATAGGAGTCGGCCTTCTCATGGAGACGATCGAGATAGCCGGATTGCTGCTGGATGGCCTCGCCCTGCATCAGCAGCACCTTGGCATTGTCGCGGGTGACGATGGCCGACATGAGCGAGGTCTCCTTCTGATAGGGCTTGCCGTCGAGGATGTCGACTGCCAGCTGCAGCAGCTGATCGCCATGAGTGGGATAGATGTAGGACGCCTCGAGGATGGAGTCGCGCACGAGCTGGATGCCACCACCCTCACCCAGCAGTCCGTCGATGCCGCAGAACTTGGGCAGGCGGCTGCCATGCTCGATGAAAGCCTGACGGGCACCCATGGCCATGCGGTCGTTCTGGGCGAAGACGAAATCGATGGAGTCGTAGTCGCCGGCATATTCCTTCATGACATGCGTGGCGCTCTGCTCGGTCCAGTCGCCCTGCAGGGTAGCCACCAGCTCAATGCCGGGGAAGGTCTTCAGGGCATCGGTGAACCCCTTGTCGCGCTCGATGGCTGGCGACGATCCTTTGAGGCCCATAATCTCGAGCACACGTCCCCTACCCTTCAGCTGCGTAGCGATATACTCGCCCATGACACGGCCCATCTCGTAGTTGTCGGCGCTGATGAAAGCAGTGAACTTCTGTGAACTGGTCTTCCGCTCAAACACGATGACGGGTATGCCGCGGTCGTAGGCACGGTCGATGGCGGGCGAGATGGTGATCACTTGGTTGGGAGCCACGATGAGCAGGTCGATGCCTTCATTCACAAGACTGTCAATCTGTTGTACCTGCCGCTCGTCACTGTCGTAGGCAGCAGCGAAGCACAGGTCGACATTGCCCTGGAAATAGGCACCCATGCGCAGCTCGGCATTCTGCTTGTCGCGCCAGATATCGTCGGAGCATTGCGACACTCCGATGCGATAGTGTCGCTGCTCGGCGGCACAGGCGGTAAGCAGCATAAATGCCAGTAAGAGGTAGAACAGTTTCTTTGCTTTCATCACTAAGGGGGGAAATAATTCAGTTACAGTTTACGCTTGTCGATGACATGCGCACTCTTGCCCTGCGAACGCTCGATGGTGCCGGGAGCCTTCAGCTGCACCTTGGCAGCAATGCTGAGCACAGACTTCAGCTTGTTGGCAAGCTTCTTCTCGAGGGCATCGACAGCGGCGGGAGTGTCGAATGTAGATGTGAAGACCTCCTGGCGCATCTCCACCTGCACCTGCAGGGTGTCGAGGTTGCGCTCGCGGTCGACGACGAGCATATAGCGCGGGGCAAACTCGGGCATGCTGAGCACGACGCTCTCGACCTGCGAGGGGAAGACGTTGATGCCTCGGATGATGAGCATGTCGTCGCTGCGGCCTTCGATGCGTCCCATGCGGATGCTGGTACGTCCGCAGTCGCACTGTCCGTCGAGGAGACAGCAGAGGTCGCGGGTGCGGTAGCGGATGACGGGCATGCCTTCCTTGGTCAGGGTGGTGAATACCAGCTCGCCCGTCTGTCCGTTGGGCACGGGCTCGAGGGTGACAGGATTGATGATCTCAGGATAGAAATGATCCTCGCAGATGTGGGAGCCGTGCTGCATCTGGCACTCGTAGCTGACGCTGGGGCCCATCACCTCCGAGAGACCGTAGAGGTTGTAGCCCTTCAGTCCGAGGCGCTCTTCTATCTCCTGACGCATCTGCTCGGTCCAGGGCTCGGCTCCGAAAGCACCCACGCGCAGACGGATCTGCTCCTTGGTGATGCCCATCTTGTCCATCGTCTCAGCGAGGTAGAGGGCATAGGAGGGCGTGCAGGCAATGCCTGTGACACCCAGGTCGCGGATGAGCTTGAGGTGCTTCTCGGTGTTACCCGTAGAGGCAGGCACCACGCTGGCTCCGATGTGCTCGACGCCATAGTGGGCTCCCAGTCCGCCCGTGAACAGTCCGTAGCCATAGGAGACGGAGAACGTGTCGTCGCGGGTGATGCCATAGGCCGTCAGGCAGCGGGCCATGCACTCGCTCCACACACCGATATCCTTGCGGGTATAGCCCACGATGGTGGGGTTGCCCGTGGTGCCGCTGGAGGCATGTATGCGAATGATCTGACTCTTGGGAGCGGCCTGCAGTCCAAAGGGATAGTTGTCGCGCAGGTCTTTCTTCGTGGTGAAGGGCAGCCGGCGGATGTCCTCAATGGTCTGAATGTCGTCGGGCCGTATGTCCAGCTCCTGCAGCTTATTGCGGTAGAAGGGCACGTTGTGATAGACGTACTCTACGATCTTGTGAAGTCTCTTACCTTGCAGAGCGCTCATTTCGTCGCGGCTCATGCACTCTTTGTTGGGGTTCCAAATCATAATGTGTTCTGTGTTGAATGAAAAATAATCACGGATAGTTGCGGGAATCGCCCCATCAAGAGCGCCCGTTGCGATTGACGACGGTAGCCACTGCCTGTGCCAGCGTGAGGAAGGCCTGTCCCGACATGGAGTCGGCATTGGCGGCTACGGGCGTGCCCTGGTCGCCGTTGTCGCAGATGCTCTGCACCAGCGGGAGTTGTGCCAGCAGGGGAACGTGCATCTCCTCAGCCAGGCGCTTGCAGCCTTCGCGTCCGAAGATGTAGTAGCGGTTCTCGGGCAGCTCGGCAGGTGTGAACCAGGCCATGTTCTCGACCAGTCCCAGGATGGGCACCTTGACCTTCTCGTTCTGATACATGTCGATGCCCTTGCGAGCATCGGCCAGTGCCACCTGCTGGGGAGTGGAGACGATGACTGCACCCGTGAGCTTCAGCGTCTGCAGCAGCGTCAGATGGATGTCGCTGGTGCCTGGCGGCGTGTCGAGGATGAGATAGTCGAGCTCGCCCCAGTCGGCATCGGCGATGAGCTGCTTCAGGGCGTTGCACGCCATGCCTCCCCGCCATAGTGTGGCAGTGGTGGGAGCGACGAAGAATCCTATCGAGAGGAACTTGATGCCGTATTTCTCGACAGGCACGATGAGGTCGCGTCCGTCCTTGTTGACTGCATACACCCGCTCATTCTCCACGCCCAGCATCTTGGGAATAGAAGGGCCGAAGATGTCGGTGTCGAGCAGTCCTACGGAATAGCCCAGACGGGCCAGGGCAATGGCCAGGTTGACGGCCACCGTCGACTTGCCTACCCCACCCTTGCCGGAGCTCACGGCGACGATATGCTTAACGCCAGGCAGCAGGTCCTCATCCTTCGGACGGGGCCTAGACTTATATTCTGTCACGATCTCCACCTCCACGTCCTGTCCGCAGTGGTATTTGATAGCGGCCTCTGCGGCCTTGACGGTGGACTTGAGGAAAGGGTCGGTATCACGGGGAAACTCGAGCACCACCTTTACCTTCCAAGACTTCCCTCCTTCGGGGGGATTGAGGGGGGCTATACTGGGTGTGTCGGCCACCATGCCGCTCTCCACCAAGTTCTTCTTCGTACCCGCATACGTCACCGTAGCGAGTGCGTCCATTATCAGTTTCGGATATAGGGTCATTCTTCTCTTTCTTCAGAATTCGCCTGCAAAAGTAACAAAATATTTGCAAACCACCAAAGTTTTTGGACTTTTCCTTTCATATTATATAAGGTGCAAAAACGATTTTGGCATCAATTTGCTTGGCACAATCAGAAAAAATGCTTACCTTTGCATCCGCAAATGGCAACAATCAAAGATCGGTGGCGGGCTTTCCGCCAATGGCAACAAAGGCCTTACGAGGTGGCACCGCTCAGAAATGAGCAATGCACATGCTCCACCTGCGGCACACAGTTTGAAGGCAACTACTGTCCTCGCTGTGGGCAGTCGGGGCGTGTGGGCCGCTATTCCTTCAAGAAAATGTTTCAGCTGTTCCTCGACGTATGGGGACTGGGCAACAGAAGCATGTTCCGCTCGCTGCGTGACCTGATACTGCGCCCGGGCTACATGATACGCGACTATCTGAAAGGCATGCAGATGGCCTATTTCCCCCCGTTCAAGATGTTCTTCCTGCTGACCACATTCTCGCTCATCATCTCAAGCGGCCTGAACCTGAAGGGAGTGAACAAACTGAAACAGGAGGATCGTCACGTAGAGATCACAATCGAAGAAGACGCCCCCAGCACCGATAGCGCTGAGAGCAAGACCATCGAGGACGTGAACGATGACACTAGCGCTGAGAGCAAGGTCGCAAATAATGCGCTCTCCGACGACAGTCAGAGAGAGCAGGAACGAATGGCTGCGATGAAGGCAAAGCTAAAGGGGTACTCTGATGCCATTTTCAATTTTGGTGAGAAATTCCCCAATATCTTCTCGTTGTTTGGGCTGGTATTGCTGTCAGGATTCCTCTATATCTTCTTCCGCAGGTGTCCCGCCATCCCCGACCTGCGCTATTCGGAGTTCCTGGTGGCACTGGTCTACACTTCCAACATGTACACCATGTACTGCATGGCACTCGACTTCCTCTGCATAGACTATGGCCTGTTGACGCTGGCGTTGGCACTGACGATGGTACCCCTGAAGCAGTTGTCGGGCTTCAAGTGGTGGCGCTTGATCTTCAATATCATCATGGCCAGCATCCTCATGGCAGCTGCTCTTTTCCTTGTCTTGGCAGCAGCCTATCTGGTGCTAACCCATGTGGTGCTAAGGCAATACTACATGTAGTTCCGCTCACCCCTTACCACCGCCATTCCCTTCGGATGCTTTCTTCTTGAAGTAGTCGTTGTAGACCTTGATGCCGAAGATGATGATGCAGCAAATGGTGGTGATGAGGTTGGTGATGAACAGTGCCCACAGCACATCGGGCTTATGAAGGATGCCCTGCAGCATGAAGCAGGCTCCTCCGATACCCATCATGAGGAAGGTGGGCAGGGCTATGCCATCGGTGTCACGCGTACGCATGGTATGGATGGCCTGAGGCAGATAGCCTAGTATCATGGTGATACTGGCCATCCACCCGCAAATCTCGAAAAATGTGCTTTGTTCCATAGTTAAAAGACAACTTAAACAACTTAGACAACTTTAAAAATGCTCGGCTCGTCCAAGAACTATTTCTTTGTTTTGATGCCGAACACGCAGACAGCTCCGACGAGCAGCAGGAAGCCTGCCACGTACATCATTGACGACTGGCAGCTACCAACCATTTTGAGGATGGCTCCGCCACAAAGGGCAGCAATGATCTGCGGCAGGCAGATGGTGCCATTGAACAGACCCAGGTAAGCACCCATGTGACCATAGCCCTGCAGGGCATTCGTGACCAGCGTGAAGGGGCAGGCGAGCATAGCAGCCCAGGCGCAACCGATGAGCAGGAAGGGCAGGATCTGCAGATACTTGTCAGCACAGAAGGGGATGAGTGCAAAGCCGATTCCACCCAGCAGCAGGCTGACAGCATAGGCCGTCTTGATATTGCCAAAACGGGGGATGAGCGTTGCCCATGCCACTGATCCCATAGCCTGGATGGCATAGAGCACACCCGTCCAGTTGCCTGCTTCCTGATAGTCGGCAGTAGCAGAGTCGGCCGTGTTCCATACAGTGAGCGAAACGGCATCGACGACGTAGGTCCACATATAGAGGAACGCAGCCCAGCAGAAGAACTGCACCAAGCCTATACGCCAGAAGGCAGCAGGAGCATTCTTCAGAAGGACAAACCAATTAGCTTTCGTTTCGTTTTTCTCATTGACAGGATTGTACTCAGCATACTCCTGGGGGGGCCATTCTTTGACCTTCGACGTGGTATAGAGCACGCAGAGGATGAGGATGGCAGCACCCACATAGAACGACCAGATGACTGAGTCGGGCACGACGCCCTCGGCAGCCACGTTCTTCAGGCCAATCCACGTAAACACGAAGGGGAAGAGGAATCCCACCACAGAGCCGGCATTGCAGAGGAACGACTGGATGCTGTAGGCCTTAGCCTTCTGCTTCTCATTCACCATGTCGCCCACCAGCATCTTGAAGGGCTGCATGGCCATGTTGATCGACGTGTCGAGCAGCATGAGCATCAGCAGTCCAAAGATCATCACAGACGAGATGCCCAGCCCCAGCGAACCACTGTTGGGCAGCAGACACATCACCGCCACAGCCACTGCCGCTCCCACGAAGAGGTAAGGGATACGGCGTCCGAAGC
>JAEEGF012287451.1_pt1 | contig 16196 bp, 10 predicted proteins | sample 9134171 | NCBI WGS metagenome assembly JAEEGF01 (sample SAMN16246542, study PRJNA631951) | gut metagenome | biome: gut microbiome; feature: rumen; material: AP-attached | host: Bos | place: Iran: Karaj | collected 2018-10
CTCGGAGCAACAGCTCTCGGTGCCATCTACACCTTCGGTCCTACATTCCGTGCGGAGAATAGCAACACTCCACGTCACCTCGCTGAGTTCTGGATGATTGAACCGGAGATTGCTTTCCTCGACCAGGAAGAACTGATGGACCTCGAAGAGGACTTCATCAAGTACTGCGTACGTTGGGCTCTTGACAACTGCAAGGACGACCTCGAGTTCCTCAACAAGATGATTGACAAAGGTCTTATCGAACGCCTCGAAGGTGTGCTGAAGGACGACTTCGTTCGTCTCCCTTACACCAAGGGTATCGAAATCCTCCAGCAGGCAATCAAGGACGGCAAGAAATTTGAGTTCCCATGCAACTGGGGCGACGACCTTGCATCAGAGCACGAGCGCTACCTCGTTGAGGAATACTTCAAGAAGCCAGTCATCATGACCGACTACCCACGTGCGTTCAAGTCGTTCTACATGAAGCAGAACCAGGACACTACCGACGGCGGTTCTGTAGGTTACAAAGGTGCAGTAGCTCCTGGTCCTACAATGCAGGGTACCGACGTACTCTTCCCACAGATTGGTGAGATTATCGGAGGTTCTGTTCGTGAGGAAAACTACGACAAACTGATGAACGAAATCAAGCGCCGCGACATGGACATGACCCACCTCTGGTGGTACATCGACACCCGCAAATTCGGTTCTTGTCCTCATGCCGGCTTCGGTCTCGGTTTCGAACGTCTCATCCTCTTCGTCACAGGAATGCAGAACATTCGCGACGTCATCCCATTCCCACGCACACCAAAGTCAGCAGAGTTCTAAATAGTTAATAAACAATCAGAAATCGCACCAGGAGGTTGTCTCTTGGTGCGATTTCATTTTCTGCCAAACATCTTGGCGATGGCTATGAGTTAGCTTTCGTCAGTACCGTCGTCGGTACCTCCATTGCCTCCACCACCTGGAGTTGGGTCAGGGTCAGGAGTTGGGTCTGGAGTCGGATCAGGTGTAGGCGTTGGAGTATCGCCGCCATCGTCACCTCCGTCAGGAGTAGGTGTAGGTGTAGGAGTAGGAGTGTCACCACCATTAGTTTTGCCTCCGCTGATGTAATAAAGTTTAGCGCGGTCTTCAATGCTGAAGAGAACATTGATGAGCGCTGTCAACTCAGCTGATGGCTGCAGCACGTTGAGGGCGTTCAGAATGTCATAAGCCTTGCGGATTGCCTCGTCGGTCTGCTTACGGGCAGCAGCCAATTCGCCTTTTACCTTCGTGCTTTCGTTATCCACACGCACGGTCACGAGGTTCAGCACCTTGTTGGCTTGTGCAACGGCTTTGTTCACCCATTCCTCGATGCCCAGTTCAGCCATAGTGTAGTCCGTTGACGACTGCCACTGCTGCGCCATATTCAGCACATTGCGTGCCTCAGCCTCGTAGCCTGCACTCGTTGAGAAATTGAAATCCTTAAACACCTGTCTTGCCAGTTGCGCCTTGCGGTATATAGGCTCCGTCTCAGGCAGGTAAAGCAGTCCGTTGAGGATGCCTTGCGTAGCAGACATGTAGTGGTCTTCCAGCGTATCTTCCTTCTTCAAATCGTCCGAAGCGAAGTCCTTGCCTGAGTAGCGCTTGAAGGCAGAGTCCTCAACCTGACGCGCAGCCACTACGCCCTGCACGGCAGCCGTCAGCGCAGCATTGTCAGTTGTAAATCCAGTAAGCCTGTCGCTAATCTGTTGTGTCACACCGTCGTGGTTGGCATTCGACAGACGTGCCAGGAAACTTGTTGTTAAAGTTCTGTTTGCCATAATTCTGGTATTTTTATTTTAAGTTAATAATATTTTTGTCCGCTGAATGCTCAGCGTATCTTTTGCAATCTTGTAGTAGCTCCTCTGAGCTTTCAGAGCACCCCTTGTAACCTCGCAGAAGGTCTGCTGTGGACTCAGAGGCACCTTTGTAACCATTCAGTAGCACCGCTGAGGGCTCAGAGTGCCACTTGTATTCTCGCAGAAGGGTCGCTGACTGCTCAGGGGCACTTTTGTAACCTCGCAGTAGCACCGCTGAGAGCTCAGAGTGTACTCTGCTCCGTTCCGAAGCCTCTCCGGCGGAGGGCGTCCTACTTTTTCGTTAGAAACAAGGTTCATAAAAGGTGCTCAGTTTAGTTTTATTTTAAGATACGGAGATTTCAAAAGAAAGAGGACATTGAGCACCTTTGGATCAACAAAAAAGAGATGGGATTGCACTCCCACTGTGATGATTGCTGAATACCGCCAATGCTCACGCCTCTTAGATCAAGCATGAGCTGCGGCCTTCTCGTCTTCACAATTATTATGTAATGTGCAATTTTACTCTTTTCTTGAAAACTTTAGGCTCTTTCTTTAAAGATCGAATTCTGTATCTGCAAAAGTAGCTAAAAACCGGTTAACCACAGCATACTTTCTGAAAAAATTTTGCACCTTGGCACAAAAAAAGGCAGCAACCATATAGTTGCCGCCTATGTTGAATGTAAATTGTCCGGTTACTTCACGAGGACCTTCTTGTCTCCGTGGATATAAATTCCCGGAGCAGTCGGCTTCTCCGCAAGCTTATCGCCGTTGATAGTGTACCAAGGAGCGGAGTCGTCAGCATCAGTGGCTTCAATATTATTTACTCCGGTTGAAGGGTCAACGCCAACGTATTCCTTCCAAATTAATCCGTTTTCAGTATAATACGGTGTCCATCCCTTTGTCTTCGCTGCTGCGACCTGAGTGGTTGTCATCACATTCTGTTCGTTCTCATAATAGACAACTTGCATACCATCACCACTTACTACTGTCGGCAGACTCTCTACAAGCGCATCCATAGCAGCACCCTGTATTTTGTTGCTGTAGCAGTACAGATTTGTCAGCGCAGTATTCGATACATCAAGAGAAGTAAGCTGGTTGTCGGAGCAGTACAGATATGTCAATGCAGTATTCTTCGACACGTCAAGCGAAGTAAGCTGGTTCCAGTAGCAGAACAGATATTCCAGAGCAGTATTCTTCGACACATCGAGAGAAGTAAGTTGGTTATCGTAGCAGGACAGAGTTTTCAGCGCAGTATTCTTAGATACGTCGAGAGAAGTAAGCTGGTTAGAGGAGCAGTTCAGCTCTGTCAGCGCAGTACAACCAGACACATCGAGCGAAGTAAGCTGGTTGTCGTAGCAGGACAGAGTTTTCAGCGCAGTATTCTTCGACACATCGAGCGAAGTAAGCTGGTTGTCGTAGCAGTCCAGATTTAGCAGTGCAGTGAAATATTCTATACCCTGCAGGCTCTGAATACCCTTACTCCAAACACTCATCATCCTCAAACCAGCAATCTCCGAATCCGTCAGCTTTTCATCCCAACCATAATCCTGACTCAGCAGATAACTGCGGAATTTCTCATCTGGGAAATTCTCTTCGTTAATCTCCACATCTGCCCATGCCGTGCCAGCCGACAACAGCATAAGCGAAGAAAGAAGTAAACTTTTCAGTGTCATAGCTTTTTGTGTGTTATTTCTTGCCGCAAATATAAATCATTTTCCCTCAACCGCCATCATCTGCGAGGGGATTTTTTCACATCACTACATATTCGTTTAGCATCTCGGCACAGCGTTCGCCATCAATGGCAGCGGAGACGATTCCTCCGGCATAGCCGGCACCTTCGCCACAGGGATAAAGTCCTTCGAGGCGGACGTGTTGGAGAGTGTCGCGGTCGCGCGGAATGCGTACGGGAGCCGACGTGCGGGTTTCTACTCCGATGAGGATGGCTTCGTTGGTCAGGAAACCATGTGCTGCCTTGCCGAAATTCTTGAAACCCTGCTGGAGGCGCGAAGTGATGAAACGCGGCATCCAGAAATGTATCGGAGTACTGATGAGTCCGGGGGTATAGGACGTCTTGGGAAGGTCGTAACTGCCCTTGCCGTTTACGAAGTGAGCCATTCGCTGCGCAGGAGCAGTCTGTTTCATATTACCCTGAAGCCAAGCCGCATACTCGAGGCGCTGTTGGAACTCCATCATACGGAGCGGTCCGCCCTGCGGTTCCAAACCCGGAACTGGCGGCAAGTCACGGAGCGATTCCTCTTCGAGATCATCGACATGCAGTTCCACAACCATTCCCGAATTGCTCCAAGGCGAATTGCGGGCAGCATTGCTCATACCGTTCACCACGATTTGCTGAGGTCCCGACGCAGCAGGAACCACCGTGCCTCCCGGACACATGCAGAAAGAATACACTCCGCGCCCTTCTACCTGAGTGACGTATGAATACTCCGCAGCAGGCAAGTACTTACCCCTACCCTCACGGCGATGGTACTGAATCTGGTCAATCAGTTGCGACGGGTGTTCCAGACGAACTCCGACAGCAATATCCTTTGCCTCAATTTCTATTCCTCGCGCGTACATATAGTTATATATATCGCGCGCACTATGACCTGTGGCAAGAATCACTCCCTCGCCACGCAGTTCCACTGAAGAACCGTCAGCGCACTGTGCCTCAACACCTATCACGCGGTTTTCCTTCAGCAGCAGACTGGTCATCTTGGTCTGAAACCTCACCTCGCCTCCGCACTGGATAATCGTGTTGCGCATATTCTCAATGATACCAGGCAGGCGGTCGGTGCCAAGATGCGGATGTGCATCACTCAGAATGGCTGTTGACGCTCCGTGCTGACAGAACACATTCAGAATCTTTTCCACATTACCGCGTTTCTTGCTTCTCGTGTATAGTTTTCCGTCGGAGAAAGCACCGGCACCACCCTCGCCAAACGAGAAATTAGACTCAGGATTGACCATGTGGGTTCTGCTAATCTGCGCTATGTCCTTACGACGGTCGTGCACATTCTTTCCTCGCTCAATAACGACAGGACGAATGCCAAGTTCGATGAGTCGCAACGCAGCAAACAGCCCACCAGGACCGGCTCCGACAACAATAGCCTGAGGTTTGCCCTCCACATTATTATATTCTATATGCTGAAAACCGTCATCGGCAGGTTGTTCGTTTATAAACACCTGCACTTTCAAGTTTACATAGATAGTACGCTGACGTGCATCAATACTACGCTTCAGAATCCGCACACTACAAATATCTTTCTCACTGATTCCGTGTTCCTGAGCCAGATATTTCCTGATACTTTGTTCGCTTGCTGCCTGCTCTGGCAGAATACGAAGTTGCAATTCGTTTACCATGTTCGTAAAACGTCTTTTAAAATTTTTCGTGCAAAGATTATAAGTTTTTTTGACAAATCCATTATCTTTGTGCAGTAAATCATCAAGAAATGGAAAACTATATAGTTTCAGCACGTAAATATCGTCCTATGACGTTCGACAGTGTGATTGGACAACAGGCACTTACCACCACACTGAAGAACGCTATCAAGAACGGCAAACTGGCACATGCTTACCTCTTCTGCGGTCCTCGTGGAGTCGGCAAGACTACTTGCGCCCGCATCTTTGCAAAGACCATAAACTGTCTGTCGCCCCGTCCCGACGGTGAGGCATGCGGTGAGTGTGAGTCGTGCAAGGCATTCAACGAACAGCGTTCGTTCAACATTCACGAACTTGACGCAGCGTCAAACAACTCCGTTGACGACATCCGCCAGCTCATCGAGCAGGTGCGCATACCGCCGCAGATAGGAAAATACAAAGTGTTCATCATCGACGAGGTACACATGTTGTCCACCTCTGCCTTCAATGCTTTCTTGAAAACACTTGAGGAACCGCCTCGTCATGCGATTTTCATCCTTGCAACAACAGAGAAACACAAACTGCTGCCAACCATCCTGAGCCGTTGTCAGATTTACGACTTCAACCGCATGGGTGTTGACGACATCGTTTCCCACTTGGAAAACGTAGCAAAGCAAGAAGGTATTACCTACGAACCGGCTGCACTCAACGAGATAGCTCAGAAGGCTGACGGAGGTATGCGCGATGCACTTTCCATCTTCGACCAGGTAGCAAGTTTCTGTCAGGGGAACATTACCTACGAACAAACTATCAAGAACCTTAACGTACTCGACAGCAATTATTACTTCCGTCTGACCGACTATTTCCTGGCATGCGGAAACGGTGACCCAAAGGCGCCGAAGGTAGATAAAGCTATCGTTGCGGAAAACATAACAAACTGTCTGCTTACACTGAACGAAATCCTCTCGAAGGGATTCGACGGACAGCACTTCATCAACGGACTTGCCAGTCATATGCGCAATCTGCTCGTCAGCAAAGACCCGCAGACCGTGCAACTCATCGAGACATCAGCTGAAATCAGAGACAAGTACGCACAACAGGCACAACGCTGCACACCACGTTTCCTATTTACAGCAATGCGTCTGTGCAACGACTGCGACCTGCAGTACAAACAAAGTCAGAACAAACGACTGCTCATCGAACTGACATTGATTGAAGTGGCACAGGCAGCTGAAGGAGAAGACGTACCAGGCTCGGGGCGTAGCCCTAAGAAGAATGTACTACACCCCATATTCGCTAAGTCGCCGGCTCTCAGCAGCAGCGCGACAGCAACTCCGAAACCGGCAGCACCACGTCAGGCACCGGCAATAATAAGTCCTACAAACAACGTTGCTCCCCGTTCTACGAGAACCATCTCTATCCGACGCACTACAGCCACACAGGCAACAACCGTAAAGGAAGAGAACGCAGCAGTACCTGTCAGCACAGCCCCTGAACTGCCTCTCGAACAGACCTCAATAATCATCGCATGGAAAGAGTACATCGAACGACTTACGCGTGACGAAGCAGCCTTAGCCCAGCGCATGAAAGCCATCGAACCCAAACTGATGGAAGACGGAAGCTCGTTTGAGGTGATAGCAAACAACAACCTCGTAGCCGAGGAACTGCTTCGCAAAGCTCCAGTCATCGAGCAGTACATAAACCACAGGATTAAAGGTGCAGCACTGAAGATGAAAATCCGTCTGAGGAAAGTGGAAGACAAGAAACATTCCTACACTCCACAGGAAGCATTCAGAATAATGTGCAAGGAAAACGACGCGCTGCTCAAACTAAAAGAAGTCCTCGGACTGGATATCGTTTAACTAAGAATTCTCGAAATAACTAAATAACTAAATAACTAAAACAATTAACCTCTAAACAAAAATACTATGGCACAGAGATTTATCCTTAACGAAGTATCGTACTTCGGTGCTGGCGCTCGTCACGAGTTGCCAGAAGTAATCAACCGTATGGGATTCCACAAAGCCCTCGTTTGTAGTGACAAGGGACTCATCAAGGTAGGTACTACCAAGATGGTTACCGACGTACTCGACGGCATCAATTTCCCATACGAAATCTACAGTGAGATTCGTCCTAACCCAACAGTGACCAACGTACAGGAAGGTGTCGCAGCATTCAAGAAGAGCGGCGCCGACTGCATCATCGCTATCGGTGGTGGTTCGTCAATGGACACAGCAAAGGGTATCGGTATTGTATGCAACAACCCTGAGTTTGCTGATGTAGTATCGCTCGAAGGTGTTGCTCCAACAAAGAAAAAGTCAGTTCCAATCATCGCTCTGCCAACAACAGCCGGCACTGGTGCTGAGGTAACTATCAACTACGTCATCATCGACGAGAAGCGTCAGGCAAAGATGGTATGTGTTGACCCTAACGACATCCCAGCCGTTGCCATCATTGACCCGGAACTCATGTACAGTCTGCCAAAGGGACTCACTGCAGCTACAGGTATGGATGCACTTACTCACGCTATCGAAGGTTACATCACTAAGGGAGCTTGGGTAATGAGCGATATGTACGAACTGCAGGCTATCAAGATGATTGCTGAAAACTTGCCACTCGCAGTTGAAGAACCAACCAACCCAGTTGGTCGCGAGGCAATGGCTTTGGCACAGTACATTGCTGCACAGGCATTCTCAAACGTAGGTCTCGGACTTGTTCACGGTATGGCTCACCCAATGGGTTCACTCCACGACGTTCCACACGGTGTAGCAAATGCACTTCTCCTGCCACGCATCATGGAATTCAACATGCCTAAGTGTATCGAGAAATTCGGCGTCATCGCACAGACAATGGGTGTTGACACAAAGGGTATGACTCCGGAGCAGGCTGCACAGGCAGCAGTAGATGCAGTGAAGGCTCTCTCTATCCGCGTAGGCATTCCACAGCATCTGACCGAACTTGGCATTACAGAGAAGGACATTCCAGCATTGGCAGCACAGGCTATTGCTGACGTCTGCACACCGGGCAACCCACGCGACGTAACAGAAGCAGAGATTGTAGAACTCTACAAGAGCGTACTCTAATCATTCCCTCACTTCTATAGTTTTGAAAAAGATTTTATCATTATTATTCATCCTCATCTCATCCACCGTCCTTGCACAGACCTGGACGGTGGAGGCTGAGGATGCTTCAACTTCCTCAATAAGTTGGAAAGGTAACGAGGCTGACATCATTGCCTCGAAAGGATTGACTCTGTGGTTCGACCAACAGATGCACGGCAACGTGGTCATCGAGTACGAAGCACAGATAGTAAAAGACAAACGATTTAAGACTAAAGACGGTTTACCACGCATCTCCGACCTGAATTGTTTCTGGATGGCAGATCGTATGCTTGGACGCCAAGGTGCAAACTTTGTTGACCACTATGCCCTCAAAACCTACTATATGGGTTATGGTGGAAACTGGAACACCACTACCCGATTCCGTCGTTACACAGGCGACGAACGTGGAATTAGTGATGCTGCCTACCGCCCTATCGTACTACGCGAATACACAGATGCCGACCACCTGCTGAAGCCCAACCACTGGTATAAAATCAGACTTGAGCAGATTGACGGACATGTGCGCTACTACATTGACGGCGAGTGCCTTATCGACTATCTTGACCCTCGTCCGTTGAAACAGGGTTACTTCGGATTTCGCACCACTCAGGCTCATGCCCGTCTGCGCAATTTCCACTACGCCAGCTACGACCCCGATAGCGAACCAATCGTATTGCGTCTGATTGGCGGCAAGACATTACAAACAATCACCCCCGTTACATTCGGAGTTCCGTTCTCACAGGGCGAAGTGACCAACGACAACTTCATACTGAAGACAAACAAAGGAGTCATACTCCGTTTCGACACTTGGCGTTTGGCTTCATGGGCCGACGGCAGCAGCAAGTGGCAGGCATTCGCAGCTGTTATTCCTGCCGACACCGATTCGTGCCTGCTCTACAAAAACAATAGTGCCGAGTCATATTTTAAAGATGATAAACTCCCGCAGTTGCCACCATTCTACTTGACTGTCAACAACAGAAAGATGAAACTGCTCTCTGTAGAAAAAGAACAGGAAGGCAATGTGCGCACTACATATAAATACACCTTCGACCACGCCATCCTTCGTACCTATCACTACAAAGGATGTAGTCAGATAAAACTTGTTCACACCCTACTCGTCGATTCAGCTCTCAACAAAGAAGGACTCAACGAACTGGGTGTTCACTTCAAGGTCGGAATGCACGGTCCTGCCTACAGCCGTTTCGTAGCCTTCCCGCCAGAACAGTACAAACGCAAGGTTGAAGAGCGAGAAGTGATGTGGGTACAACCACTCATCGCCCGTCGTCCTATCAATATAGAAAAGATGGACTCAGTGACTAAGAACATGTTGGCAAACATAGCTCAGTGGGACGATTTCCGTCTTTCGCAACTCTCGTCAAACGGTTATACTATACGCAAACGTGCCACTCACGAAAGTCCGTGGATAGGCACACGCGAAGGTCACCGCAACAACGGCATCGTATCGGTCGGCGACCGCAATGGGCTCACCTCATTCTGTCTGCGCAACTTCTGGCAGAGTTTCCCATCTACACTTCTTGTTGAAGGTGCTCGCAGCGACACAGCAACAGTTACCCTCAGCCTTTATTCTCCAGAAGCAGAACCATTCAATTTCGCACATTACGACACTATTGCCCACACTCTCGAGGCAGCCTATGAAGATGTGCAGCCAGGCATGAGCACAGCATGGGGAATCGGTCGCACATCTGAAATGCTCGTCAGCATCGACGGAAGTATCGAACCAGATGCACAACTCGCCTGCACTCCTGAATACCTGCATCGCAAACGTGCCTTCGGTATATGGAGTCTGCCAACGGTTGAGAACTCGCGCGACAGCCTTATCGAAGCAACAATCGACTCTCTGATGCAATTCTACAACGACGAGATACATCGTAACTACTGGTACGGATTCTTCAATTACGGAGATGTGATGCATGCTTACGACGGCAGTCGCAAGGAATGGCGCTACGACGTAGGCGGATATGCCTGGGACAACACCGAACTGGGTAGTCCTGCGATGTTCTGGTATCAGTTCCTGCGCACAGGCAACAAACTCGTTTATCGGATGGCAGAAGCAATGACTCGCCACTGTAGCGAAGTTGACACCTACCATTTCGGTCCTCATGCCGGATTGGGTACTCGTCATAACGTTCTCCACTGGGGATGCGGAGCTAAGGAAGCCCGAATCAGCGAAGCCTGGTGGAACCGTTTCTATTATTATCTGACTGCAGACGAACGTATAGGTGACATAATGCGCGAAGTGAAAGATGCCGACACATTACTTTACACCCTCGACCCTATGCGTCTCGCACAACCTCGTTCGCTCTATCCATGTACGGCTCCAGCACGCCTGCGTATCGGTCCCGACTGGTTAGCATATGTAAGCAATTGGTTTACCGAATGGGAACACAATCCTACAGCTAACCGTTACTATCTCGACAAGATACTTGCCGGCATGAACTCCATAGCCAATTTCAAACACGGATTCTTCCAAGGACCGAAAGCTCTTGGTTTCGATCCAGCCACAGGTATCATCACTTGCGAGTGCGACAGCAATATCATAAACACCAACCACCTGCTATCTATCATGGGTGGATTCGAACTGCTAAACGAAGTACAGGAAAGTATCGATCATCCTCGTTTCTTTGCCGCTTGGCTCGATCACAATCGTCAGTACAAACAGAAGGCGATGGAGGTGAGTCATAACGCATTCCTCGTACCGCGTCTGTCTGCTTATGCAGCTTGGCGACTGGGCAACCAGCAACTCAAACAGCAGGCATGGAACGACCTCTTCCACCACGTACCAACTCCAAACCTGCGGAAACTCTTCTGGACCAACGACGCTGCCACTTGGGTTGTTGATGCAATATTCCTGAAGGAAGTGCTGAAGTAAGACCCTCTCTAACTCTCCCTGTTTAGGGAGAGAACTGAAAAGTTAGAAGTATAAAATTATCAAATAAAAAGTGCTAAACCGTAAGGCTTAGCACTTTCATTTTTTTATTGGACAGCTAATTACTTCAGAGAGTAAGCATATGGATCCTTTTCGTCACCAGTTTCGCATGCTGCGATTTTGTCCTCACGGAGCAACCAACCGAGACCAAGAAGGAAATCCTTCTCTGTAAGTTTTGTAGCTTTCTTAATTGCCTTGAAAGTTTGTGGACCCTCTGCTGTTGAGAGTGTGTTCCAAAGGAGACCTGCGATGTTTCCTGCTTTTTCCTGTAACATAATCTTAAACCTTTTAAAAGTTAATATAAAATGAAATTTTAAATATCGGATTTTTTCCGATGCAAAGGTAAGACGAATTTATATTATAGAAAAATTTTTACATAAATTTATACAAATTTCTTGTGTTTACGCGCACAAAACGCCCGTTTTTACCACATATGTGTTACAAAATCCTCCATTTTTTCAAATTTTCGTGGAAAACATCTCAATTCTAAAATGCAAGAAATTTTGCAGTTATGAACTATAATGCTTATCTTCGCAAAAAATATTAAAACAACAATTACATTATATATTAAATAAAGGAAAACAATTATGAAAAAGATTCTCTTGTTAGGAAGTGGCGAACTTGGTAAGGAGTTCGTTATTGCAGCTAAGCGTGCCGGTTTATATGTCGTAGCTTGCGACCGTTACGACAATGCTCCTGCTATGCAGGTAGCAGACGAACGCGAAGTGTTCTCAATGCTCGATGGTGACACTCTCGACGCAGTCATCAAGAAGCATCAACCGGACATCATCGTTCCGGAAATAGAAGCCATCCGTACTGAGCGCCTCATCGAAGCAGAGAAGAGCGGCATTCAGGTTGTACCATCAGCTCGTGCGGTCAACTTCACTATGAACCGTCAGGCTATCCGCGACCTCGCATCTCGTGAACTCGGTGTGCCAACAGCTAAGTATCAGTACGCCAAGACCATCGAGGAATTCCGTGCTGCAGCAAAGGAAATCGGTTTCCCATGTGTTGTAAAACCACTTATGTCTTCTTCCGGTCACGGACAGAGTTACGTGCACAATGCAGAAGAGCTCGAACAGGCATTCAAGGATGCTATGGAAGGCAGTCGTGGTGACGTAAAGGAAGTCATCATCGAGGAATTTATTGAGTTTGAAAGTGAATTCACTCTGCTCACCATCACTCAGCAGCACGGTTGGCCAACAATCTTCTGTCCTCCAATCGGACACGTACAGAAGGGTGGCGACTACCGTGAGTCTTGGCAGCCATATAAGATAAGCGATGCAGCACTGAAGCAAGCACAGGAAATGGCCGACAAGGTTACTAAGTCGCTCACTGGCTACGGCATCTGGGGAGTTGAGTTCTTCCTGAAGAAAGACGGCAACGTGCTGTTCAGTGAACTCAGTCCTCGTCCACACGACACAGGTATGGTCACTTTGGGACACACTACCAACCTCTCAGAATTTGAACTCCACTTGCGTGCCGTAATGGGTTGGCCAATCCATGATATTCGTCTCGAACATGCAGGTGCTTCTGCAGTTGTTCTTTCTCCAGGTGAAATCAAAGACTACAACGTAGATGATGTTCTGAAGGAAGAGTGTTCACGCGTAAGAATATTCGGAAAACCAACTGCTCCGTTCGGACGCCGCATGGGTGTAGTTCTTTGCTATGGTGACGTAACTGCTGATACTGACCAACTTCGCGACAAGGCAAAACGTTTGGCAAAGACAGTTCTCGGCACCGACCCATACATGAAGAAGCACTAATAGCTTCAACTACACCTTTTATTAAAATCTTAAAAAATCGCACAGACTATGAAACGCATACTCAGCCTTGCACTCTCACTGTCGCTAGCAACCATTCCAGTGCTTGCTCAGCAGGTGCAGAACGATGCCACTGCCCCACTCCACTTGATGAAACCGGCATATAAGTACAACTACGGACTTGTAAAACCTGCCGAGGTGAAGGCAACCATCGACCGCATTCGCGACTACATTACTACGCACACCTATGCCGAACTCGACGAAGGAGGCAAGCAACTGAAGCGTGGCGATTTCCGACTGACCAGTTATGAATGGGGAGTGACTTACTCTGCCATGCTTCGTGCGTCGGAACTCACAGGCGACCCGACTTATCGCGACTATGCACTGAAATGTATGCGTTTTCTGGCAAAACAGGCACCGGCATTCAAGAAACGACTCGACAAGGGTGAGAAAATTGACCCACTCATGCATCAGGTCGTTCAGCCACGAGCTCTCGATGATGCTGGAGCCATTTGCTGTGCTATGATAAAAAGTGGTGACAAAAGTCTTAATAGCCAGATAGAGACCTATTACAACTACATAGCGAACCATCAGTACCGCTATGCCGACGGACAGTTTGCCCGTATGCGTCCTGTAGCCAACACAGTCTGGCTCGACGATATGTTCATGGGCATTCCGGCACTTGCCCTTCATGGCGACATGCAGGAAGCAAAGCGCCAGTTCCGTCTTTTCCACGAGAAGATGTGGGTTCCGGAGAAAAACCTCTACCGCCACGGATGGGTTCCGGGAGCCTACCATCCCTCGTTCTTCTGGGGCAGGGCAAACGGTTGGGCGTTGCTTACTGCGTGCGAACTGCTCGACCAGGAACTGGATGCCAACATTATGAAGTGGTTCAAGGAACACCTCTCCGGTTTGCTTCCTCTACAGGATTTTGACGGCTGCTGGCATCAGTTGCTCGACAACAACCAGACCTATCTCGAGACTTCCTGCACAGCCATCTACTGCTACTGTCTGGCTCATGCCATCAACAAGGGATGGATTGAGCCCGAGCCATACGTAAGTCAGACCCTTCTGGCTTGGAACTACGTAGCTGCTCACGTTACGGCTCAGGGACAGGTTGAGGGCACTTGTGTAGGCACCGGTCTGGCATTCGACCCTGCCTTTTATGCTTACCGTCCGGTAAACAACTACGCGGCTCACGGCTATGGTCCTGTCATTTGGGCTGGAGCAGAGGTATATCAGATGCTCAAGACTCTTTGTCTGAAGAGCAATGACTCTGCCATTCATTATTATCCAGTTGATCCAAAGACCGACGAACCACTTTTCGAGGTAAAGCAATGATGGTGCAGGAAAACATCGTTGAGGGAAAGTCGGCACATAATGTCGACATGAACCTCGCGTGGCAGTTCATTGCCTTTACCAATATTTCTGTATTTCTTACCGGCAAGGCAGGTACGGGTAAAACCACCTTCCTACGTCATCTTCGCGAACTAACCCCTAAGCGAATGGTTGTGCTTGCACCTACTGGTGTGGCAGCCATCAATGCTCAAGGACAGACCATCCACTCCTTTTTTCAACTGCCTTTCGGACCAAACGTGCCGGGTATGGAAACCGCTGAATCAAAGCGCTACAGCATGAGCAAGGAGAAGAAGGCACTCCTCCGTTCGCTCGACCTGCTCGTCATCGATGAGATATCTATGGTGCGTTGCGACCTCTTGGATGCCGTAGATCGCGAGATGCGCAAATATCGCGACCGCACAAAACCCTTCGGCGGTGTTCAGCTCCTGCTCATTGGTGACCTGCAACAGTTGGCGCCTGTAGCGAAGGACGACGAATGGGCTTTGCTTCAGCCCTACTACTCCACACCATACTTCTTCGGCAGTCATGCTCTGGCACAGATTCCTTACGTCACGGTAGAACTCAAGCACATCTATCGTCAGCAGGATGCGGACTTTATCGACATCCTTGCCCACATTCGTACGAATAATGTCACGAGTGAAGTGCTGCAGAAACTCAACCAGCGCTACATAGCCGATTTCACTCCGCCCGACGGAGAAGGATGGATTCGTCTCACCACTCATAACAACATGGCAAACAGCTACAACCAGCAGAAACTGGAGCAGCTGAAAGGCGCGGCATATACGTTTACAGCTACGGTGAAGGGCAACTTTCCAGAGTTCTCCTATCCTACCGACGAACTGCTGACAGTGAAGATCGGAGCGCAGGTTATGTTTGTGAAAAACGACCCTTCCTTCGAACATGAATACTACAACGGCAAGATTGGCGTGATTGAAGACTTCGTGGAAGACACAATCGTTGTGCGCTGCAGCGAAGACGGTTCTATGATAGCTGTGCCCCGACTCACTTGGGAAAACGCCAAATACGTCATCGACGAGGAAACCAAAGAAATACGTGAATCGGTTGACGGCACCTTCACTCAATATCCCCTTCGCCTTGCCTGGGCAATCACAGTGCATAAGAGTCAGGGACTCACCTTCGACCATGCCGTTGTAGATATAAACCACAGTTTCGCTCACGGACAAGTGTATGTGGCTCTGAGCCGTTGTCGCACCCTCAAGGGACTCGTGCTTGCAAACCCGCTCAACATGCGTGGTGTGATAACCGACCATAGCGTGAATGCCTACATCGACAAAGAACTGCAGGAGGCTCGTTCGTCAGCTGAAAAACTGCCGCAACTGCGTCACGACTACTTCGTCTGTCTGCTCGATGAACTCTTCTCGTTCGACCAGCTCCTGTGGGACTTTCGAGTGCTCACCCGAGTTGTTGACGAACATCTCTACACCACAGTACCCGACCTTCTGAAAGAAATGAAAACGGCACAGGCTGCTATTGAAAACGACATAATTCCCGTAGCTCAGAAATTCCAGAAGCAGTACCGTCAGATTATCTCCCAGTGCACCAATATATATAAAGATGAAACCCTGCAGCAGCGGCTTTGTGCAGGCAGTACATACTTCTGCGAACAGTTACAGATCATACTCGCTTCGTTCCTGGAACAGAAAGCAGTAAACATTTCGAACAAACAGGTGAGCACTCGCTACAACAACGCACTCGATGCCTTTATGCTTTCCCTCAACGTGAAACTGACAACCCTCGCAGCCACCACTGAAGAAGGATTTTCCGTTCGCACCTATCTCGACAGCAAGGCAAAAGCAGCCATCGAAGACTTCAAACCGAAGAAGACCAAGCAAAGAACGAAAAACGAAAAACG
>JAEEGF012365301.1_pt1 | contig 16195 bp, 8 predicted proteins | sample 9134171 | NCBI WGS metagenome assembly JAEEGF01 (sample SAMN16246542, study PRJNA631951) | gut metagenome | biome: gut microbiome; feature: rumen; material: AP-attached | host: Bos | place: Iran: Karaj | collected 2018-10
ACTAAGGAGAATTTATAAGATGACTATTGACGAGACAAGAAGCGATGACAAGCTCCAACTCAATGTTCACGGCAAGGTTGATGCCATGGCTTCACCGGAACTTCAGAGTGAAGTTCTCAAGGCGTTTCAGAAGTGTCCCAATGTGATACTTAATTTTGCCGACGTGAGCTATATTTCCAGTGCCGGTCTCAGAGCGCTTCTTATTGGCCAGAAGACTGCAGGCTCCAAGGGGGGGAAGTTTTTGATCATCAATGTTAATGATGCAGTAGCAGAGGTCCTGAGAGTGACAGGACTTCAGAAAGTGTTGAATGTACAATGATATCTTTTTCCCACGTGACCAAGGAATATGAAACTGAAGAGGGGAGAGTCTCTGTATACAAGGATTTTACGGAGGAGATCGCGGACGGGGAATTTGTGATCCTGACCGGGGAGAGCGGATCGGGCAAGACTACGCTTCTTAAGATGCTGCTCAAGGAGACGGAACCCGACAGCGGTACCATAATAGTTGACGGAAGGAATATCGGAGAGATTAAGAGAAAAGAGATCCCGTACTACAGACGGAGTATCGGTGTGATCTTTCAGGATTTCAGACTTATACAGAATGAGAGCGTTTACGACAATCTGGTGGCGACCATCCTGGCAACAGGCGGGCACAGCCGTGAGGCAGAACAGAAGATCGTAAACGTTTTGACTATGCTCGGAATAGACTCCCTGCACAAGAGATACCCCAGGGAGATGTCCGGCGGTGAACAGCAGAAGGTATGCCTGGCAAGGGCTATTATAAACAATCCCAAGATACTTCTGGTGGACGAGCCCACCGGCAATCTGGATCCCTTCTCATCAGCGGAGATCATGAGGCTCCTTGATGTGGTAAACGGACAGGGGATCACGGTTGTGATGGCGACCCACGATGTGGCAGCCATAGAGTCCTCAGGAAAGAGGAGAATAGATCTAGACAGGCTTAGCAAATAAATAAAAGTATAACAAACTGAGGGGGAAATCAGTTATGTCCAGAGAACAGAAAGTCTCACTTATTTCAGCATGTATCTTGTATGTACTTACCATCGCGGGCTTTTTCTTTTTCAGCCTGACCTTGATCATCCTTCTTTTTTTGGGCTTTTCACTTTCAATTACTTATTTTGCGTATCAGTGCTACAAAAAGCACAACGACTATACAGGAGCTGAGCATCTCCAGCAGGAGATCGGACTTCTTAATGCCGAGAAGGCACAGCTTGAGGCTGATTACGAGGCTCTTCTCAAGGAAAAGGATGAGGAGCTTGAGGACAGGCTAAGCAGCATAGAGGAGCTTACAGGTAAGCTCTCTGACAGAGAGACTGAGCTTGATGCAGCCAAAAAGGAGGCTGAGGCCCTTGCTGACAAAGTCGGAGCAGGACGCGACAATGCCTATGAGAGTCTTCTTCCTCCCGATGATGATGACGATACTGCTGAGGTGGATATCATAGAGGTGGCAAGAAAAGCCATCAAGGAACTTGAGGATGATGCCAACAGGGTGGGACTTCGGGTTACAATTTCCAGCGCTTCTGACAAGCTTTTAGTTCGAGCATCTGCCAGAAGGCTTCTTATCATGTTCAGGAATATCATAGACAACTCCATCAAGTACATGCAGAAGTCCGGAACCTTAGTGGTGACGATCTCTGCTATAGAAGATGATATCTTTATCGTTCTCAAGGATACCGGCAAGGGACTTCCCGAGAACGAGACCAGGCATATATTTGAACTCAACTACCAGGGATCCAACCGCATAAGCGGTAACGGTCTGGGACTTACCCAGGCCAAGGCCATCGTAGAGCACTATGGCGGAACAATATATGCAAGAAGTCCCGGTGGCAACGGTATGGGTATTTACATCCAGCTTCCTACATCATGAAAGAGCAAAGTATAAGGGGGATTGTATGAAAAACAATCAGAGAATATTCATTTTTCTTTTTACATTCTTTATCGTTGTGGCAGTGGGATCACTGATCTTTTTGGGCGGAGTGGGCTCTGCCTTCAATAAGAGCAGGGATTCACTGGGGGCAGGAACCGCAGCCTTATCCCAGACCATAACAGGTGGCACCCAGGAAAAGCCTGCTGAACCTGAAACTAAGGAGCCTGAATTTGAAGAGGTTAAGACAGAGGCGCCCGTAGCAGAAGAACCTGCTGTAGAGGAGCCTGTAGCTGAAGAACCCGTAGCAGAAGAGGAGCCTGTGGTGGAAGAGCCCGTGGCAGAGGAACCTGCTGTAGAGGAACCTGTCCAGGAAGAGCCTGAGGAAGCGGAAACTGAGCTTCGATACTTTACCTTTAAGATAGCAACCAGAGCCCAGAGCCTCAGAGTAAGGGAAGAGCCTTCTGACAACGGCAAGATCGTCACAAAGCTCACCAAGAACACAACGGGCTACGTTATAAAGCCCGGCACTAAATGGAGCAGGATTGTCACCAATGGTGGTACTGACGGTTATTGCTTCACCAAATATCTTGAGATTACCGAAGTGACTAAGGAAGATTTTCCGGAGGAATTTGCAAATATAGTGGAAGCTCCCGATGAAGAGCTTCCGGAGGACTTCGGAAAATAATATTGAGGGCGGACTATGCGTGATTCACTTGATAATAAGCTTGCCAAAAAGCTTGAACAGGAAGAAAAGAGAAGAAAGAAACCTCCTGTCAATGATGACGAGGAGGAGGAGACATATCTGTATGATGTCCGAAAGCCTATGGAGTTCATCAATGAGAGTGAGCACGGAGTTTTTGACATAACTAAACAGACCGGAATCAATACCGCCAAGAGCGTTTTCGACAGGGGCTCTGTGTTCAGAACCTGATGTTAATACCGCTGCGGCGTGGATTTTTCTTTATTTATGACTTATTTATACTTATGAGGGTGGGTATATATGGGAAGTTTCGAAAAGGAATCCAACAGCAAACCATTCAGGGACTACAACGAATACATGCAATATGTATTCGACTGTGTCAATGGATGTCTTGATGCTTATATTTCCAAGATGAAGATTACCTTTGCCAACGGAGAAGGCGGCTACAAGAACGTTCTTTATCCGGACATCGAGCTGGCAGGTGATGCCTGTAAGAACAGACTGCAGGCTTCATACCAGGAGAGATTTGGCGTCAGTGATGAAGAGGATTCAGGATCTGACTCGGAAAGTTCATCATCAGGTTCTTCCGCTGACGATGAGGACGATGATGACGGCTTTGGCGATGACCTTTTCGGCGGCCTTTTTGGATCTGATTCCTCCGATGAGGATTCTGATGATTCGGACGATGAGGATATCGACGATGATCTCATGAAGCTTCTTGGCAACTTTGCCTCTGACAATCCTGTGGAGGAGACCGAGGAGACAGAGACCAAAGTCTGGGATGAGATCGACAAGGATACCAAGATACCTGTCCTTGAGAGACTCAGGATAATCGATGAGAGGGCTGAGCTCACTCTGGAGAAGGGAATCAGCCTTCCTTTCTATGAGCTGTGCAAGCGTCTTAAGTTTGAGCAGTTTACCAAGTTCTGTTTCGCCTGCGGAATTCTGTCCTCCACACAGACAGATTACGCCGGTGTATTTCATATCATCAATGAGAACAGCATGTTGTCTGCGCCTACGATTGAGTCCGCAGCCAAGGTTTTCTACGGCTCTGAGTACTCCATCACAGGAGCTTACGGCGACATGAGTGCCTGTCTTGAGCAGCTCCTTCCGGTGCTTCCTCTTCAGGTACAGGGCAGCATGCCCTTTTCAACAGTAGTTTCCCCTGACAAGAGAATAATTGACTTCCTCTTTGGTAGGAATCCTCTGCTTTTGGACGAGAATTACTCCCGTTTCATTTACATGCTCACGGATGACAAGGAGCTTGATCCTGTCATGGCCAACAGCGGCAAGCTCAACGCCATGAAGATCTCCTATGAGGACGGCGTCAGGATCTTCTATTACTACGGAGATGACGGCAGTGGAAGGAGATTCTTTGTTAAGCATTTCTGTGCAGAGCACGGTCTCAAGGCAATTGCCATCAACTGTAAAAAGCTCTTTAACTATGACTTCCAGTTCGTTGAGAGGGCTCTGTGGTCCGTTACCAGAGAGTGTATCCTTGCGAAGGCCTGCTGCTGTCTCACAGAGCTGACCTACAGGGAGGAGGAGAAAGAGAAGTTCTTTGGTTATATGGATCTTGCTTTTTCCAAGCTCACCGAAAAAGACATCCTGGTATTTGCCATGAGTAAGCTCTATATAGACTTCAGAGAGGTCACCAAGAGCCAGTTTACAGACCTTGAGCTGCCGGCTCCCGACACGGGAGAGAGACTTGCCTGCTGGGAGTACTTCGCAAAGGGCTTTTCTCTTGCTGAGGACGTGGACCTTCTTGAGATGTCCACCAAGTTCCTGTTTACGGCAGGTAAGATCCATGATGCCCTTATAAAGGCCAAGGCCCTGTCCAACATGGACAATGAGGATACCATATCAAGAGCCAGTCTCTTCAAGGGCTGTAACGCCCAGATGAGTTCGGAGCTGTCTCAGAAGGCCACCAGAGTAGACGCCAAGTTCGGCTTCGACGACATCGTTATGAATGCGGACCAGAGGGAGACCATAACCCACGCAATAGAGCAGATGACCTACAGGAAACAGGTTTACGAGTCCTGGAATTACACAAGGAAGTACCCGTACGGCCGAGGTCTTACGGTTCTTCTCTTCGGTGCTCCCGGTACCGGTAAATCCATGATGGCGCAGGTTATTGCCCATGAGCTTAACCTGGAGCTGTACCGTGTAGATATTTCCAAGGTTGTAGATAAGTACGTCGGTGAAACAGAGAAATCCCTGTCAATGATATTCAGGGAAGCCAAGAAGTGTAACGTCGTATTGTTCTTCGATGAGTGTGATACCATCTTTGCAAAGCGTTCCGATGACGGCGGATCCAACCAGGCATCTGCCAACAACAAGACAGCGCTGCTATTGCAGGAGATGGAGGCTTACGATGGCGTGTGCGTACTGGCCACCAACTACAAGCACAATATCGACCCCGCTTTCTTCAGACGTATGAAATACATCGTCGAGTTCCAGTTCCCCAATGTGGATACAAGAGAGATGCTCTGGAGGACCACAATTCCCAAGACCACACCTCTTGCCGACGACGTGGATATCAGATTCCTGGCAGAAAAGTTCGAGTTTGCCGGAGGTAATATCAAGAACTGCATCCTGAATGCTGCCTTCCTTGCAGCTGCAGATCCTGAGGCAGAGGGAGAGGTTCATATGAAGCATTACCTCAACGCCATCAAGTATGAGTTCGTAAAGGTTGGTAAGGTATTTACCAAGTCGGATTTCGAACCCTACGCAGAGGAGGTCGGACTGGCATAGCACTTCTTTGACCTGTACAGAGGTTCATTCGTATAAAGAAGCGACAGGGATTTTTGTAAGAATTGTCAATGCACTTTCAGCCCTTTTTTCACGATATATATATGAGGGCAAAAACACCGCATGAACATATTTTTACCGGGTAGGGCGGCATACCCGAAATGAGGGGATATTATGAATATAGGAAAACAGTTTAAAAACTTAAAGACGGGAGCCAAGAGAGTTTTTGTGGGAATGCTGGTGCTGAGCCTTATTTCCACAGCCACCGGAATAGGGTCGGTATTTGTATATGCTGATCAGCATGATCACATCTACGGTGTTACCGCCTCATCCAACGGAGACGGCACCCACACCTACTACTGTGAGGTGGACGGGTGCGATGAAGAAAAGACTGAGAGCTGCTCTTTTGATGACAGCGGAATGTGTCCTGTCTGCGGCTACCACGAACCGGTTGAAGAGCTGGATGAAGAGCCTGAGATTCAGGACTCTGAGCATGACCATGAGTACGGCGACTGGCTGTACAACGGCGATGAGACCCATTACAGGGAATGCTCCTGTGGAGACCGCATCACAGAGCCATGTACTTTTGATTCCTATATTTCCAATTATAACGCAACACACTTAAAAAGGTGCTCAACCTGCGGCAACGGCGTGGATGAGGACTGCACCTTTGGTGAGCCGGTAGTTTCTGAGGATGGCACAACTGTAACAGTTACCTGTACGCTTTGTGGCTACTCCGAGACCACTGCATATGATGGCGAGCCTGCAGCAGAAGAAATTGGTGATGATTATGAAGTTCTGGACAACCAGACCCCTTCTTCAGAAGGTAAGGTGGACTTTCTTGATTTCTTCAGTATCGCCCCTGTTCCCGCAGTGGGACTGGAATACAACGGCAAAGAACAAAACCTCATGTTCTCCATGGGAACATTTCGAACTGAGGCTGAGCTGGCCAACATTGGGGTTACCGAATTCAATACCGCCGGATTCGAACCTCAAACGGCAACCGATGCCGGAACATATGAGATTGTCTGCACATTCAACTACAAATATAAAGACGAAGAAGGCAAGGAGACTACTGAGTCAACAACCGGAAAATATACCGTTACCATTTCCAAGGCAGTCTTTGCTGATGTAGTTAAGGTTGCACCTGATGAGAGCAACTATATAAGATTTAAAAATCCTCATCCTTTCTTTAGCGTTGAATATAACAGCATTCTGCTGACAGCCGATACAGACTATTCTGTAAAGACCGAAGGGGACAGCCTTGACGATCAGGGCTCGGACGTTCCGGAAGTAGGTGCCTCATGTACCTATACCTTTAAAAGTCTTAATACAACCAACTTTAATGACTCAACTATTTCCAAGACCGTCTCGGTAGCTGATGTTGAGCTTAAATACAACGGAAGCAGGACCCATAAGGCTCTTTATCAGGACAAGCTTGTCATCGAAGCTCCTTCAGGATATTCCATCAGCAAGACCGTTGATGGCACTTACGGAAGCTCCATTGAGTTTACTGAGAGCCAGGGCAGCGATTTTTACGTATATCTGAAGTTTGACAGCACCGGCAGGAAGCTCAAGAAGAGCGTCAGTGCCTTTGAGATTGGTGTGGACTTCTTTAAGACCTACCCTGAGTTCCATGATGAGGTAACACTTACAGGTGATTCTGTGGATCTGATGTCCAAGGCACCTGTGATGAATACTGATTACATTACCGAGATGGGGTACAAGGACGTGTCCTATGTATTCACCAACACCTCCGATTCTTCGGACGAGGTGAAGGGACAGTCCCCCAAGGCAACAAAGAAGGGCGTTTATACCTATAAACTCGGCGTTCTTATAAGAAAGTCTTTAAACTCTGCACCTGAGTATGTTGATACAGGTATGGAGTACACCACAAGAGTACTGACCAACCTCAACCAGAAGAACATTACCTTCAAGGCTGAGGCAGAGGACTATCAGTCGCTGGATTCCACCAAGAATCTGCTGGACTTCTACACAGTTAAGGACAGCGATGACTTCCTTCAGAGGGATACTCACTATACGGTTACAGCTTCACCTGAAAGTGATGTCTATGAGACCGGCAAGGAGATCACTCTCAACTATGCCGCCATTACAGATGATACCCATCTCTATACAGGCACTGCTGTCAAGACCGTCAAGGTCAGTGAGATAACAGTTCTCTTCAACGGCAAGGCCCAGAAGGAAAAGTATGACGATGCTGTAAAGATGACTGCCAGTGGTTATACCATAAGCGACAGCGTTGACGGATATTTCAATACTGAGTTTGAGTACAGCACACCCTGCAAGAACCAGACCATTACTCTTTACTTCAAGAAGGATGGCACCTCAAGGGTGGTAAAGCAGGACATCAAAGGCCTCACTATAGGTGATGCCGCAGAGGTCAAGGTTCTCTATGACGGCAGCGAGGATATGAAGCCTTACTACTTTGATACAGTAAGGATCTCAGCCAAGAACTTCAAGGTATCTGATTCCCAGAAGGGACCCTTCAACGGCTCATATGTAGTCAGATATGAAGAAGGCAAGGAAATGAATCCCGTTCCTGATTTTGATCTGTACTTCCAGGATACCAAGACCGGTGTTATATACAAGAAGACTATCTCAGGCCTCAATCTCTTTGTAGAGCCCGAGATCGATATCCTCTACAACGGAGAAGAGCTGGTCGACTGGTACAATGATGATGTGGAGATCACAGCAGAAGGATATACCATCGACGATGAAGAGGAGCAGGGCTTTACAGAGTCCTATACCATGACAGGTACAGGCACTATCTCCAAGAAGCTCAAATTCAAGGATGAAGACGGCAATGTGGTTGAATATATGATCGTTGTGTCCATAGACAGAACTGCACCTACAGGATCTGTTAAACTTGCCAGCTACAGCAGCGGTAAGTTCATCTCCAAGGACAGTGATATGGGGTACGTTAATTCCACCAAGGACGGAACAGTTTCAGCCTCAGATGATCTCTCCGGAGTTGATTTCATCCGCTATTATGTGACAGATACATTCTATGCTTCTGCTACGGATGTTATAGCAGCAGTGACGGAAAAGAGCGGAATGTGGAGAGTATATTCAAATACCTCCAAGCCCACGGTTGTAAAGGACAAGGACAATTATATCTACGTTCTTATCTACGACAAGGCAGGCAACAGGGGAGCTATCTCCCTTGGTAATATAATCTGTGACTCAACACCTCCCAAGGCTACCACCATCAAGGTGGCACCTGGAACTGAGGAAGGCTCTTCCACAGTAGGCGTTGCAGGTAAGGATTCCTTAAGCGGTGTCAACAGGTTCAAGCTTATCTACAGGGAAAAGACAGAGGGCAAGAACACTCCGCCTTCCAAGCAGGAAGTCTTTGACAACGGCGAGTACATTTCCGTAGCCTCTGAGACTGACGGCATAGCAGTTGGAAGCCTTACAATTAAGGATATTGACCCCGAAAAGACATATCTGTTCTATCTGGTGGCAGTGGACAGAGCTGATAACATAAGTGAAGTTATCACTCAGGAGGTTGAGGGCAAATCTGCAGTCAATTCAGGGCAGAGTTCTCAAAGCCCGGCTGCCGGCGCAGGCGGAGCTGGAGCAGGTGGATCGGGAGCAGGCGGCTCAGGTGGTTCAGGATCTTCAGGTCTTGCACCTGCACCCAGCGGAATAGCAGGTTCAGGTACACCTGAAAAGAAGGATTCCCAAGGCTCTGACAACAAGGGCAATGCAGGAACCAAGGACACTTCAGGAAAGACCGGAAGCGGCACTGACGGACAGAGCACTGACAAGCCCATAAACAGAGATCCTTACATAGCAGATGCTACAGGCAATACCAAGATTGGTGAGATAGAGACCAAGGGCTGGGATAAGATCTCTAACGAAGTTTCCAAGGCAGACAAGGGCGGCAAGATCGATGTCGAGATGAGCGGAATGTCTTATGTTTCGCAGCAGCTCTTTAACTCCATGAAAGACAAGGATGTGCAGGTCAATCTCAAGATGCCCAACCAGGTACAGTGGCAGATCCAGGGTGCCAATGTGAATTCAGGCGTTGGCGACAGGGACATGGGCGTAAAGATTGGCAGCAGGAATATTCCTGCTCAGGTTCTCAGTGATGTGACAGGCTCATATCCTCATGTGGAATTCTCGGGAACTCAGCCCGGAGATCTGGGCTTTGAAGCTACAATAGCTATTCCGGTTGGAGATACCAATACCGGTATGACAGCAACACTCTACTCCTACGATCCTGATACCAAGGAACTGGTAGTTGCAGGTACGGCTACGGTTGACGAGCATGGTTATGCTCAGTTCCCTATGACCAGCACCGGAGACTGCACAGTTGTCATCACGCCTGAGGGAGTATTATCACCCGGTGAAGCAACTGCCATTAATGCCGGAATCCTTCCTGCAGAGGAAGAGGCAGATACAGCTCTTTACAATGACACTTCAAGTCTGCGTCTTTCCGACATATTTACACTGCGCGGAAGCAGCAGGGCATGGCTATTTGTGGTAGCTATCTTGAGCGCAGGAATCTGTGTTCTGATATTACTGCTTCCTTCGCTGCAGCTGCAAAACCGTGATGAAATGGGAGATGACTTTTAATGGCCTTTATTGAAGAGATATCACCGGCTAATCTATATGCATTCGATGAGCTTATACCAAAGATCTTAAAGCAGCAGGCTTTGAACGAGCCGGGCTTTCACTTCTATGGTATAAGTGAATCGGGTGAGGCAGCAGGGTGTGTGGTATTTATAGAAAATGCTGATGTTGCAGAACTTAAGTACCTCTACATCCTGCCTTATCTTCGCGGTACCGGAGTCATGGATCAGATGCTGATGGAGCTCTTTTTAGCGCTTCGGGACCAGGAGTACAACTATGTGAAAGTTAATTATATCCCAGAGGAATTTGAGGCCTTCATCAACATCTCAAGAAGGTTTGGGTTTGAGGAACATCCCAAGGACATGGCCTACTTCAGATTTTCTGCTGAGACTATCAAAAAGTGCCGGGCTTCTTATTATGAGCCCAAGGGCATTATCAGACTCAAGTATCTTCCCCCTGACAAGAAAGAAAAACTATATAAGCTGATCGACAGGAACATGTCATTTAACGGATATGAGATAAAGAATAAGGATGAGATACTTCCTTATAGCATGGCATATCTTGAAAATGAGCAGCCCAAGGGGGCACTGATCGTTGAAAATCCCAGGATCGTGTCGGTTCCTACAACAGATGATATAAAGAGGTTTCCTGAACCGGGTGCGCTGGATCTGGCGCTTTTCTTTGTGGGAACAGGAACCCTGAAGGCACCGCTTTATCTTTTAAGCGGACTGTGCAGGGTCATCCAGAATGAGCTCAATGACAATGTGGTAGTCACCGGATATTTCAGCGAGGGCCACGTCACGAGACTTTTGGAGGGCACACTGGGAATCAGGGGACATCATGAGGTGTCCGCAACACTTAATCTTGCAGAACTGTAATTATAGAGGAGAATCAGTATGGCTCCACCTACCTTTCAAGAAAAAAAACAGCAGCAGACCCATGTCTTTCAGGAACAGGTCGTCACTCAGGAAAAGCAGGAACAGATAAAGCAGAAGCTTGAGAGTGGCGTCTATAATTATGAATTTGACTTTACCAGAAGCCAGGCTCAGAAGCAGCAGGACTTCTATGGGGATTATGAGCACAAATGGGGTGAGAAGAGCCAGGGCTATCTGGTGGCACCTCCGGAGTATGTGAATCCTGTTGAGCTGGAGGTCGAGGACCGAAAGCTTGGATACCGTGAAAAGATCAGGAGAAAACAGAGCGCCCAGAACAACTATGGCATCTGGATGGAGAAGCTGAGGAAGCTGAATTTCAGAGGTGGAAAAGAGAAGGTTACGGAGACTGAAGATGGCTTTGAACATATAGAACTCAAGGAGACAGCGTACGGGCTCAGGTTTGATGATACCAAAGATCGTGGAAGTGATGCCTTTGATATTATGAAGAGCACCGCAAGAGTTGCAGCCATCGAAAGATGGAAAATGAGTCTTTTTTTAAAGCTGCTCAAAGAAAATGCGAATGAAGATAATAAGAAATTAGTTAAAAAACACCTGAATGTAATAATGAGCCTTTCTCCTCCCCTTGTTGCAGTCAAGAATGATGATCTTTCAGGAAATATCGCATTTACCGAGGAATCTCAAAGGAATGTACTGGCATATGCCAGAAAGGTAATTGAGGATCCTGTTGCAGCAATTAAAACTGCTGTATCAGATTCGCTGTTTTCCTATGGCAAGATCTCAACCAAGATGCTGGAGAAGAACAATATTGCAGAATCCTTTGACCAGGCAAAGCTTCTTCGCGACAAGTACAAAGCCATTACCGAGCTTTTTGGCAGTGAAGGAGACGATGATATATGCAAAATGGTAAAGGAGCTTAAAAAGGATAAGGAAAATTACCCCAAGGACAACATTACCTTTGCCAAGCTTCTCTATCAGTGCATAGACAAGGATATGCGCTTTGCTTTGGAAAAGAACGGCTTCCTTTTTAACAACAACGGTTTGCTGGTTGACAGGGAAACCACAGCCAATGCGGTTATAAAGAAAAAAGGCGGACAGGCGGCTACAATTTTAAAACAGGCTAAAAAGCAGGTGAGCCGCGTCAACCATGACGGCGTGGAACAGTACTGGGATAAAAAGGCCCATGAGCTGATCGCCAAGAAAGATGAGAATGCAGATCCCAAGTCCAAGAAAAGAACCTTCACCGACACCTACAATATTGCAGGTGCAGTGAATGTTGTCGCCGAGGAGAGAAGGAAATATGTAGCAGGAGACAACAACAAAAAGTTCTTTGATATGCTTAAGGATAACGGCAACCAGCTGGCTCTGTCTATCTATGATATAGATAAAGAGCTGGAGGATGCTCAGGATGTATTTACAAGGCACGAGAAGGATCTCAAAGCAAGGCCTGAGATGAAGAGTCAGCTCAGGCAGTATATCAACAGAAGAAAACAGCAGCAGCTTGACCTTATGGACAGGGCTGCAGGTGTTTTAAATGCCATGAAATATCTCTCGGGCTCCGTGGCCATTGATTCCAATGGCAGTGCTGTTCTGAAGGATATACAGTATTCCTTTGCAAAACAGCAGAAGGAAGAGGAAAAGAAGAAGAAAAAGCAAAAGGAAGAGGAGCCTGAGATAGAGGAGAACGATCTTTTTCAGGAGGAGGACCTTGTCTTTGGAACCAAGAAGAATGTCACCGAACTGGCTGCCACTCCGCTTACCTTAAAGGATACCAAGAAAAAACTTCTTGAGAAATTCAAGAACGATCCTCACCTTCAGGATCTTAAGACGGCTCTTGATAAGGTGAAGGATTCCAAGATCATGAGTTATCTTACTATTTCAGGGATTGATCTTTTTTCATTGTCCTTAAGTGATGTGTGTACCAGCCTGTCACAGCAGATTTCGGATGCTGATGTCAAGGAGAAGCTGGATGCTTCCATCAAAGAGATAAACAACACAGTCGACTTCCTCTATGAGGAGGTTGAAAGGAAGGGGCTTGAAACCCATACTCTGCGTGAGACCACATATCTGGTGGAGCAGTTTGCTCTTGTAAGGAAAAAGCTCTATGCAGTCAATAAGCTAAGGACCATGAAGTCTGCAGCCACCGGCAGAACCTATGATGACATGCTTGGGGATGGCCAGCAGCCTGCGCTTGTCGCAAGCCGTAAGCAGAACAGCGTGATCACCAACCAGAAATTTAAGATTTTAAGTGATAATATGGAGCATTACAGATGCCGCCATATGAAGAATCTTGTAACTGCAGGTGCTGCTTCAAACGATATGTGTACAGGGCCTGAAGCCGGGTATCTGGACAAGAAGAATGCCAAGGACCTGGTAAGGCTCTACGACGCCAAGAGAGTAGCCGCAGAAAGAGTAAGGGACAAGCATAAGGCTGAGTACGAGGCTCTTATGCTGGAAGGAACAAATAATCTTCTCCATGTGTTCAGATCCAAGGTGCAGATTCCGGAAGCTTTCACTAAGATCAATGAGATTCAGGAAGAGGAGCATGAGGATGAGATCCATATCAATCATGAGGATGAGATCCTTCATGAGGAGCATGAGCACGAGGATGAGCAGCAGAGGGTAAAGAAAGAGAACATAGATGAAGAAGCCTTAAAGCTTCACATTGAGAGCAATTTTGAGGGGACATTTGATACTGTTCATCAGGAGTTTGAACATGCGCCTGAGTTTAACGGAGGGGATGATGCTGTTGCTGCCACCAAGCAGCAGATACAGAAGTACATCCTCACTAATGACTTCGATGCATATAATGAACTCGCTCCACAGATACAGACATCCCTTGAGAACGCCAAGCAGGGTGATCAGATCCTTGCTGAGGTTATGAAGAATGCATTTATGCTTATGACTACAGATGTCTATAAAGGAACGGTGGTCAAAAATGTTGCAGAAAAGATTGTTCCCGGTCTGCATGCAGAATTTGATGAGGAGCGGAAGAACGCTTTCGATGTCAGTGTGAAAAACAACAACCCTGACTACATCTGGTTTATGAATCAGCTGGATAAGGTGCAGAATCTTGAGGATCTCAAAAAGCTGCGTACCCTCTGGAGTGCAAGGCAGGAGTATGTCAAGCAGTACTACACGGCGGAGATGGATTTCACTGTTTACAGCAAGATCGATGGAATCATGTATGCTATCGGAAGAGCCATGGACATCATGGATACCAAACAGAAGATAGAATCCGTCAAGACCAACATCCTTAGCTACAAGTCCGACAAGAAAGCGGATGAGCCTGACTTCAACTTAAAGACTGAGGACACTGAAAATATTTATAACTTTGATCAGCATCAGGAGGGAGATCTGGCCTGCTGGACAGCGTCCCATACCTATGTTGTCAATGCATATCTTAAGGCTCACAAGATAGATGTGCCCAAGTTTACCCAGAGTACCTTAAAGAATCCGGAGAACTTTATTCCTCATGATTCTATCAAGCATTACCTTGATAACAAGGAGGATCAGAATCCGGATTCCATGAGCTTTAACAAGGAAGCAGAAAATATTAAGAACTTCCTTACTCAGGACAAGATGGGTAATCCGTATATTATGGCGGATAAGGTCATTACCAGTATCCCTAAGACTGCGGAGCATCATCTGGTATTTACCAACTATTTTATGAAGAACAATGTAGAGTCCACGCCTGAGATCAAGGAAAAGCTTTCAGATTATCTAATGGATAAGGTGGAGAAAGAGCTTAAGAGGACCAAGGCTCCCATATCTATCTTAAAGGGCCTTCACTATCTTTCCATTGTTGGTGTGGACAGGCAGAAGAAGTGCTTTTTGACAATGAATTCTCTTCATGAAGGGGCTGCGCTCAATGATTATACGGAGCTTACCGTGGATTCATTGTTAACTGCTGATAAGTTTGAGATGGTATACCCGGAGTATCTTGATGATCAGAATCTGACTTACATCAAGAACCGTTTTGGCATGAAGGATGATCTCTACGATGAGGAAGGAAAGCTCAAGGTTGATGAAAAGATCCAGCAGCAGAAGAATGTTCATATGGAACAGTCTCAGAATATGCTCCATGTAAACGGATATGAATTTGACCTGGACAAGGAGCATTACGATCATCCCTTCGAGGACTACTTTGTCAATGAGCAGATCTATATGCCATCCAACCTTGATCTGCCCAAAACTCTCCAGAAGCCGCCGGTATAAAATTCTCAGCGGTTGTGTTATACTATTTACCTCAAAGGAGGATAAAAAATGGCAGACAATTATGACGTTATTATCATCGGTGCAGGCCCCGGAGGAATATTCTGTGCCTATGAGCTTATGGAGAAGAGACCTGATCTCAAGGTCCTGATGATAGAGAAGGGCAGATCCATCGAAAAGAGAAACTGCCCCAAGCGTGTGACCAAAACCTGTGCGGGCTGTGTTCCCTGTTCAATAACAACGGGATTTGCAGGCGCAGGAGCCTTTTCAGATGGCAAGCTCTCTCTTTCGCCGGATGTTGGAGGCAACCTTCCGGAGATCCTTGGCTATGACAAGGCAACGGAGCTGATCCACGAATCAGATGAGATCTATCTTAAGTTTGGCGCAGACAAAAATGTCTACGGCGTTGACAAGGAAGCAGAGATAAGAGAGATCAGAAGAAAGGCCATCAATGCCAACCTTAAGCTGGTGGAGTGCCCCATAAGACATCTGGGAACAGAAGAGGGCTACAAGATATACTCCAGACTTCAGGAGCACGTCCTTTCAAAGGGCGTCACCATCCTGTTCAACACCATGGTCAAGGATATACTGGTGGAGGATGGAAGAGCCACAGCTGTTGTTACCGACAAGGGCGAGACTTATGCAGCAGGCGAGATCGTAAGTGCTGTGGGACGAGAGGGAGCAGACTGGTTCAAGGACAAGTGTGAAGAGATCGGTATTGAGACCAGACCCGGAACAGTGGACGTGGGCGTAAGAGTAGAGGTCAGGGACGAGGTCATGCAGTTCCTTAATGAGAACCTGTATGAGGCCAAGCTCATCTATCACACACCCACCTTCGACGACAAGGTTCGCACCTTCTGTACCAATCCCTCGGGAGAGGTGGCAACAGAGTATTATGACAACGGACTGGCTGTAGTAAACGGCCATGCTTATAAGGGCAAGGAGTTCAAGACCAACAACACCAACTTTGCCCTGCTTGTTTCCAAGAATTTCACCAAGCCCTTCAAGACTCCCATAGAGTACGGCAAGAAGATCGCCGAGCTCTCCAATATGCTCTGCGGAGGCAAGATCCTTGTGCAGACCTACGGAGACTTCAAGCGCGGAAGGCGTACCACTGAGGAGAGACTTTGCAGGAATAACCTGATCCCT
>JAEEGF012457754.1_pt1 | contig 16195 bp, 13 predicted proteins | sample 9134171 | NCBI WGS metagenome assembly JAEEGF01 (sample SAMN16246542, study PRJNA631951) | gut metagenome | biome: gut microbiome; feature: rumen; material: AP-attached | host: Bos | place: Iran: Karaj | collected 2018-10
GCGAGAGCCGCAAAAGCGCTCGGCGCAAAACGCGTAATGGTTGTAAACTCAGAAGATGGTTACGATGAAATCTCTCCATGCGCAGTTACAAACGCCTACGTAATTGACGAAAACGGCAAGGAAAGCCAGTTTGTCATTAATCCGGCAAAGTTTGGAATTACCGACGCAGACGAAAACGAACTTTTTGGCGGTAACGGCCCGGAAAACGCCGCACTCGCAATGGAAGTTCTCAACGGAAAGGGCCGCAGAACAATCCGTTACGCAGTCGGCTTAAACGCCGGAGCAGTTTTGTATCTTTGCGGAAAAGCGCGTTCAATGAAAGAAGGCTATGACATGGCACTTTCTGCGCTCGACTCAGGCAAAACACTCGCAAAAATTGAAGAAATTAAAAAGGCATGCAATGAGTTCTAACATTCTTCAGACGATAGTTGATAAAAGAAAACAAGATATAGCATATCTCGGCTACGAATTTGGATTTGATATTCCAAAAGAGCGCACACGAAAAATTCATCCGTTTGTGCAGTCCAAAGGTGTTATCCTTGAAGTTAAACGCGCAAGTCCGAGCAAGGGCGACATTGCCCCGGACCTGGACTCCGCCGCAACTGCCCTTGCCTACAGCAGGGCCGGCGCACGCGCAATCAGCTGTCTGACAGAAACTCATTATTTTAAAGGAACTTTGCAGGACCTGATGAATGTATGCGCCGCAGTAGACGCTTTTGAAAAAGAAACCGGTCTTACAGGGCCGGCTGTCCTTCGCAAAGACTTTCTTCTCGACGAAAACGAAGTTGAAGTTGCATTCCGTGCGGGAGCCGATGCAGTTTTACTGATTGCACGCATCCTTGATAAACAAACCCTCTTAAAAATGGCTCAGAAAGCCGCATCCCTCGGAATCTCAGTTCTTCTCGAAGTGCGCAGTGACGACGACCTGCAAAAACTTGAATACGTAATGGCCCGTGTTGAACACCAGTACATTTTGTGCGGCGTTAACAGCCGCGATCTGTGTGATTTTACAATCGATCTTCTCACACCGGCCCGCATGCTCAAAAAAATCAAACAAATTGCCCCGGACGCCCGCGTTACATTCGAAAGCGGAATTTTAAGCCCTTCTTCTGCAGGTTTTGCCGCAAGCATGGGATTCAGTGCGATTCTTCTCGGAGAAGCCGCTGCCAGAAATCCCGATGTTGCAAAAGAATACGTTACCGCTTTTGAAACAACTCCGGTAAATATGCGCGGCGACTCATGGGTTCGCTTTGCAAACCGCCCTCAACTTTCCGACGGCGCTTCAAAACGTCCCCTCGTAAAAATCTGCGGAATCACAAATCTTTCTGATGCAGTTTTTGCTGCAGAATGCGGAGCGGACTTTCTTGGATTCATTTTATTCAATAAATCAAAGCGGAACACAAATGCTTCATTTATAACTGAATGTAAGGCTGAACTTGAAAAGAAGTTTGGTGACAGACGGCCGGTCCTCGTTGCAGTTGTTGCAGACAATGACAGCGATGAGTACGACCAGGCAATCAAACTTGCCTGCAGCGGAACAGTGGACTTTATTCAGCTCCACGGAATCAAAGTCTGCAAGGAATTTATCAAAAATCCGGACTTTAACAAACTTCCGCATTACTGTGCCGTAAATATCAAAACTGCCGCTGATTTGCAGGATTTTGAATACTTGAATTCAATCGGTGAACCGCGCATTTTAATCGATGCAATTTCGGAGACAGCCGTTGGCGGAACCGGAATCCAGGTTGATGGCGATTTAGTAAAAAAAGTTTCAGAAAAACATAAACTCTGGATTGCAGGCGGCATTACTAGCGACAATGTTAATTCAATTATAAAAAACTACTACCCTGAACTTATCGATATAAGTTCTTCTGTAGAAACTGCGCCTGGAATCAAAAATGTAGAGAAATTAAAATGCTTTTTTGATATACTGTCCGCCGACTGTAAATAAAAAGTATAAGAGGAAATATATGTCTTATTCAGAAAATGGTTTTTTTGATAATTTTGGAGGCAAATACGTTGCCGAAGTTCTGCGCCGTCCGCTCGATGAACTTGAAGTTGAATTTAAAAAGGCGATGGCAGACCCGTCTTTTATTAAGGAATTAGAAACAATTCAACGCGATTATATCGGCCGCGAAACTCCACTTCTTTTTGCAGAAACTGCAACCAGACTTTTAGGTGGAGCTCAGATTTACATCAAACTTGAAGGTCTTGCAAATACCGGTGCCCACAAAATCAATAACGCCATCGGACAGTGTCTTCTTGCAAAAAGAATGGGCAAAACCCGCATTATCGCAGAAACCGGTGCCGGACAGCACGGTGTTGCAACAGCCGCAGCCTGCGCAAAACTCGGACTGGACTGTACCGTTTACATGGGCGAAGTTGACGTCAGACGCCAGCAGCCAAACGTAGCCGCAATGGAAATGTACGGCGCAAAAGTTCACCCGGTTACAAGCGGAAGCCGCACCCTCAAGGATGCAGTAAATGAAGCTATGCGCGACTGGGCCGCAAATCCGGATTCAACACATTACGTACTCGGAAGTGCTCTCGGGCCAGCTCCTTTCCCTGACATGGTCCGCGAATTCCAGAGTGTTATCGGAAAAGAAGTTAAAAAACAGGCAGCAGAACGCAATCTCGACATTGCCGCAATGGTTGCCTGTGTCGGCGGCGGATCAAATTCAATCGGTTTCTTTGCACCGTTTATCGACGAAAAGTCACCGCGCCTCATCGGCGTAGAAGCCGGCGGAATCGGACCTGGTGTCGGAGAAAACGCAATCCGAATGACAGGAAACGTAAGCCGCGAAGGTATTCTCCACGGTTACAAGAGCCGCTTTCTCCTCGATGACGACGGTCAGGCTCTTCCAACACGTTCCATCAGTGCAGGGCTCGACTACTGCGGTATCGGTCCACAGCTTGCAGCCCTCGGTAAAGAAGGCCGCATTGAATTTACATCGGCTACAGATAAAGAAGCGCTCGATGCTGTTAAGTTCTTTGCACGCAACGAAGGCGTACTTTTTGCCATGGAAAGTGCACACGCCGGAGCCGCAGCAATTAAACTTGCACCGGCACTTCCAAAAGACAAAGCACTGATTGTAAACATGAGCGGACGCGGAGACAAAGACATCTTTATCACATGCCCTGTTTTCCGTCCTGAAGAATGGAAACAGTTCCTCATTAGCGAGCTTGAAAGATTGAACGACCAGAAGGATATCCACGAAGCTGAAATAATGAATAAATAAGGCAGGCTTTTTATGAGTAAAATTAAATTGATGAGCCATCTCGTTGCAGGTTATCCGACAGATGAACTTGCATTTACGGCTGCAAAAGCCCTCGTAGACGGTGGAGCAAGCATTCTCGAAATTCAGCTCCCTTTTTCTGATCCGAGCGCAGACGGTCCGGCAATTCAGGGCGCCTGTACAAAGGTTCTCAGCCGCTCGTACAGGACAAAAGACGGTCTTGCATTCATAAAACGCTTACACGATGCCTTTCCGCAGGTTGCAATTTACATCATGAGTTACGGAAGCCTGATTTATACACCGGGCGTTAAAAATTTCTGCAAAATGGCTTCAGAGGCTGGAGTTACAGGCATGATTATTCCTGATTTGCCGTTTGATAACGATGAAGGTTTAACTGCTGCCTGCAAAGAAAACGGAATGATAAACATTCCTGTCGCCGCACCAAGCATGAGCCCGGAAAGACTTACAAAACTTGCCAACGCAGGCTTTCCTCTGATTTACGCAGCCCTCCGCACAGGAATCACAGGTTCCGACACGACGGTAGACCATAACACTCTGGACTTTATCAATAAATGTGCTCAGGGCGGTTCAAAAATCTACGGCGGCTTCGGCATTTCCAACGGAACTCAGTCCAAGGCTCTTTCGAGCACCGTCGAAGGAATTGTAGCAGGCAGCGTTTTTGTCCGCATAATTACCGAAAACCAAAAAAATGCGGACGACCTGTACAAAGCCGTCCGCGCTAAAGCAGAAGAATTAACTCAAGCCTAGAGTACGTCTTCAGCAATTTGTTCAGGGGTAAGCCTGTTTTCTTTGAGAACATCGCTTACCTCGTACAAATCCAGAAATTCCTTTTTAAATCCATAATTGAATACTTGAATTCCACCATCAGGACCAAAGAAAGAAGCAACTTTTTGTCCAAAGCCTCCTTCAATAATTCCGTCTTCGAGTGTAATCACCTTTGAATGATTCTTTTTAAGAGATTCCAAAAGTTCAACATCAAGTCCCGTAATATAGCGCGGGTTAATCAAAGTAGGTTTTTTGCCTGACTTCTGTTCGATAAAATCTGCTGTCTTTTCGCCCAGCTGGAAAAAGTCTCCGAGAGCAAGAATTGCGATTTCTGAACCCTGCTGTGTTACGAGGGATTTATTCAATTTTGAATAATCTTTTTCTACCGGCAGCTGTGTATGAATAACACCATTGCACGGCATGCGCACTGCAACCGGATACTGATTCTGTTCAATTGACCAGTCGAGCATTGCAAAATACTCTTCGCAGTTTGTCGGCGCAAGATAAACCAGATTCGGGATATTGCTCATCAAAGGAATATCAAAAATTCCAAGGTGAGTAATGTCACGCATTCCGTAAATACTTGCTGTGTTTACAAGGATTGTTGCAGGATTTTTGTTGATACACAAATCCTGGCTCAACTGATCAAAAGTGCGCTGAATAAAACTTGAATGAGTTCCAAAAACAGGTTTTGCTCCATTTTTAGCCATTGCACTTGCCATCGCAACACCGTGCTCTTCGGCAATTCCAACGTCGATAAACTGGCGTCCGGCCTTATCCCGGTTAGGTTTTGTAAAGCCAAAGTTGCCCGGAATTGCAGGACAAATCATTGCAACCTTAGGGTCAGCGGCCATTTTTTTGAGCATAAATTCGGCGGTCATCGGCCAGTAATTTTCGCCCTTGCCTGAAGGACGCTCTCCTGTTGCGCGGTTGAACGGATTAGTCCAGTGCCAGATTTCCTTATTTTCTTCGGCAACCTTATATCCACAACCCTTCAATGTGTTGATGTGAACAACCGTCGGATGATCAATGTCTTTTACCTTTTTGAATATTTCAATCAGTTTTTCGACATTGTTGCCTTCCGCTTCGTAATAGTAGTCCAGACCCATCGCACGGAATAAATTTTCACTGCAGGTACCGTTTGATTCACGCAGAGAGGCAAGATTTTTATACAAACCGCCATGGTTTTCTGCAATCGACATCTGGTTGTCGTTTACAACAATAATCAGGTTTGTGTTCTGTTCGCCGGCAAAATCCAGGGCCTCGAGTGCTTCGCCGCCGCTCAATGAACCGTCACCGATTACAGCAATGATGTTTTCTTTATCACCCTTTAAATCGCGCGCCTTTGCAAGACCACAGGCAAGGCTCACCGAAGTCGAAGTATGACCGATTTTAAAAAAGTCATGCGGGCCTTCGTCCGGATTCATGTACCCTGTTACTTCGCCAAAACGGTTTTCATCAAAGAATCCGTGTTTTCGGCCTGTAAGCATTTTATGAGGATAACACTGGTGAGAAACATCAAAAACAAACTTATCGCGTGGAGAGTCAAAAACATAATGGAGGGCAATAGTTCCTTCAACAAATCCAAAATTTGGGCCAAAATGTCCGCCGTGTTTTGTCAGGCGGTTAAAAAGGCCTTCGCGAATGTCCGATGCAAGTTCAACCAATTCCCTGGAATTGAGTTTTTTTACATCTTCCGGACCATTAATTCTATCAATAACCATTCGCTAACTATAACATAGAATTTCAACGGATATAAAGTTCAATAATTGTAATCTATCGTTATTTTAAGTTCATGTAGAAAGAAATTCCAAGTTCAATATTGTTGAATGCGTAAGTTGAATTATCAAAGAAGTTTCTGGTGCGCTCAATTCCGTTGCGCACAGAAAAAAATGTTGTCAAAGCAACCGGATGTGAATTGATGATGAATTCAGCGCCGTGGCTAAAGTATTTGTAGGCCTTTCTTCCGCTGTCACTCATCATAATCGGAGCATAAGTAAAATAAATGTTGTGGCTGAACACTTTGCTGATCCGGGCCGAATACTCCGCCCCGAATGTGAGTGCATTAAATTGAACCGACTGCGTATTTGAATAAACATCCACGCTGGAATAATTTAAAAATGTGTACCCGATAAACGGAAAGAATCTTCCGTAATATGCAATCACTGCCGGCATCTGGTATTGAACATCAACTTCAATACAGCGCAAGTGTTCGTTCAATTGTGGTTCTTCATGATTAAAGTCAGGATTTTCTGACCAGTAAATGTGTGTGCGCTGGTCAAAGCCCATATTCATCTGGGCTTTGATAAAAGGCATTTTTTCGTAGTACGCGTGGTACAAAATTCCATAGAAGAATAAGCCTTCGCCAGACTGCGTACTCGAACCGCCTTCCTTTGACATCATATTATTCAGGTTCTGGAATCCAAAGATAGTTTCAAAGGTCCAGTCGATCCCTTCAACCGGGGACACATGTTTAATTGCACGGCTAAATGCAGTTCCGCCGGTCAAAAGAGAGAACAATACAACCGAACAAAAGAATTTTATGCGCGTGCCAGGCCTGCCTTGCGTGCTTCGTCTGCTACAGCTTTTGCTACAACCTGAGCAACTCTCGGGTCAAAAGCCGATGGAATTACATTGTCTGCATTCAATTCGTCGTCGCTGATAAGCGAAGCGAGCCCTCTTGCAGCCGCAATCTTCATTTCTTCTGTAATTTTGCTTGCGCGGCAGTCCAATGCTCCACGGAACAATCCCGGGAACGCAAGAACGTTGTTTACCTGGTTCGGGTAGTCTGAACGGCCTGTTCCGATTACCTTTGCGCCGGCAGCTTTTGCGTTTTCGTAAGTAATTTCCGGTTCCGGGTTTGCCATAGCAAAAACGATAGGATCGCGTTTCATCGATTTTACCATTTCCTGGCTGACGAGATTCGGGGCCGAAACACCGACAAAAATATCAGCCTTTGCCATTGCCTGTGCAAGAGTAAGACGTTCATTGTCCTGGTTTGTAATTTCTGTCAATTCTTTAGTCAAAAAGTCGTATTTATCGTAGTCTTCTTTAAGAACAATACCGTTGATGTTGAATCCATAAATACGTCCGATTCCAAACTGGTGGAGCATACGGATAATTGATGAACCGGCAGCACCTGTTCCGCTTACAACGAGTGTACATTCCTCAGGTTTTTTGTTAACAACTTTGAGGGCGTTCATAATAGCTGCAGTTACAACGATTGCTGTTCCATGCTGGTCATCATGAAAAACCGGAATATCAAGTTCCTTAATCAAAGTGCGTTCAATCTGAACACAGCGCGGAGCCGAAATATCTTCAAGGTTGATTCCGCCGAATGTTGGGGCAATCTGCTTGCAGAATTTGATGATTTCGTCCGGATCTTTTGTATCAATACAAAGTGGAACCGCATTCACACCTGCAAATTTTTTGAACAAAACAGATTTTCCTTCCATTACAGGAAGTCCGGCAGCAGGTCCGATATCACCAAGACCAAGAACGGCAGTTCCATCAGAAACAACAGCGATTGTGTTTCCGCGCCAGGTGTATTTGTAAACGTCATCAGGATTTTTATGAATCTGACGGCATGGTTCAGCAACGCCTGGTGTGTAGGCAACAGAAAGATCGTCACGGTCCTCGAGCTTGCATTTTAATTCGGTAGAAATTTTACCTTTCCATTCTTCGTGCTTTGAAAGCGCTTTTTCGTAAATAGTACTCATAGGCTCAAGTATAGCGTAAATGAAATTATTGTGCGATAGGAGGCCCTAAGACAGTCCTTGCAGATTTGGTTTTGCGCTATAAATTCACTATGGCTCTGTAACTGAAGAATACGAATATTCACTTTTAGAAAAGAATCTTTAACGCCTCCCCAGGCAGAAGTGCCTTTATCTTTGAGTTTTTAAAGTCATTCTTGTCCCGCGTTATTATAAAATCTGCATGGACAGCAGCGGCGCATTCGTCCTGAAGACAGTCTTCAAAATCGGAAAAATCATCCCGCTGAATGGCTGAGAGAAGTTTGTCTTTGTTTAGAGAAGAGATTTCAAATAAATTAAGTAACGACGAAATAATTTCCCGTCTTTGTTGAGAAGAAAATTGCTTTCTCAAAATAAACCAGAGATTATTTATTGTGTGTGCGGCTAGGACACCGGTTATTTCTCTTGAATGAATTTTGTTAAAAATCTGTTTTGTTTCTTCAAGATAATAATTTCTGTCCATAAAAAAATCTAATATAATATTTGTATCAATCAATAGGACCATATTTTTCAACTAAAGCCTGGTAAAGCTCCTCCTTGTAATCAAAATTTTCCGGAACCTTAAAAGTTCCCGCATATTTTAAAAGTGTTTCTAATGCCTCGTCCCGCTCTTTTTTTTGAATGTTTTCATCAAATTCAACCAGCTTAAATTTCTGCCCTTTAGAAAAATGTGCTTTTGAATTATCTGCTAGACGAAGGGTATTGCCGTCATAATAAACATCCCAGCTGTTCTGTTCATTTTCCTCGCCGGATTCCGGTTTAAATGAAACAGCAGGTTCAGCAACGCGCACAGTATTTGCATCTTCATTCATCTGAAAGGAAACACCGCTTTTTTCTTCTGCCTGTTTTTTTAAAGAAGCCATTAAAAGTTCAGTGACTGGAGAAAAATCCTTGTAGTAGAAATACGAAGCAGGTACTTTATAAGTTTCTGCAAGCCTGTTCACAGTCTGTTCAGAAGGAGTGACGGAGCCGTTTTCGTATTTGGAATAAGACTGGCGCGAAACCCCGATAAGGGAAGCAATCTGGTCCTGAGAATAATTATTAAGCTGTCTGAGGAATTTTAAGATTTCTTTCATGAGATTATTGTAAAGGGTAAGTTTACAAGTTGTCAAGCGTAATTTTAAATAAATTTACATTTTGTAAAGTTGTGAATCTTTTTCCCGGAAATACACTTCGGTTTTGTTATCTATTATTTTCTCTTCCACTATTCGAAGATATCAAAGATGATGTTTTTGATATGTATTACGGAATTGATGTAGATAAGTAACCCTCCCCTACTTTCCATCTCCCCCTGCACAGTGCTAAAATCTATACTGGACGGCCGCCAATGCGGTTCGTATAAGGAAACCACATGAACCTGAACGACACTCCATCTTCAGAACGCGCGCATATCGGAATTTTCGGGCGCACAAACGTTGGAAAATCTTCTCTAATTAACGCCCTCACCGGCCAGAAAACTGCCATCGTGTCAGAGGTTCAGGGCACTACAACTGACCCGGTTTCCAAATCAATGGAACTTCTACCGGCCGGCCCCGTTGTTATTACCGACACTGCAGGCCTCGACGATACCGGCACTCTCGCAGAAGAACGCATTTGTCAGACCCGGCGCATATTAAACCAGTCTGACCTTGCCCTCATTGTTACCGACAGCCCCTCTTTAACTAAGTGCGAAAACGATATTCTCGAAAGCGTTAAAAAACTTTCAATTCCATATATTCTGGTTCAAAACAAATGCGACGAAGGCTCTTCTTCCGCCGGAGACGCAGCAGACTCCATTCAGGTTTCTGCTTTAACGGGACACAACATAAATCAGTTAAAAGATCTTATCGCCGCCAGGTTGAATTCATCCCGGTCCGACAAAAAACTTGTTGCAGATTTAATCAAACCTGGCGATTTAATAGTCCTTGTTGTTCCAATCGATAAGGCAGCTCCAAAAGGGCGTCTAATTCTCCCGCAGCAGATGACAATCCGCGAAATTCTCGATGCAGGTGCAATTGCCGTCACTCTCAAAGAAGACAGCCTCGCCTCTTATCTGAAAGCAAGCCCCCAAAAGCCTGCAATGGTAATCACAGACTCCCAGGCATTCGGCAAGGTCTCAAAGCTAACTCCGGATGATATTCCGCTCACTTCCTTTTCAATTTTAATGGCCCGCTACAAGGGCTTTCTCGAACAGTCCATTCAGGCCGTTAAAAAATTGAATTCAATTACTCCAGCCGACAAAATTTTAATCAGCGAAGGCTGCACTCACCACAGACAATGCGGCGATATCGGAAGCCAGAAAATCCCTGCCTGGCTCAAAGAAAAGCTCGGTTTTATGCCTCAAATCGAATTTACAAGCGGAATTCAGTTCACCGATGATCCATCAAAGTACGCCCTTATAATTCACTGCGGGGGCTGCATGCTCAACGAACGCGAAATGCAGGCAAGGAGCCGTCTATGCAAGCAGGCGAACGTTCCGATGACAAACTATGGAATTCTGATTTCTTCACTCCATGGAATTCTTGAGCGCGCCATCAAACCGCTCTTCTGACGAGCGCCCGCCCGCCACGCATCTGCCTTCCACGGCATGTCAGGCCCTCCACGCACCGCCCCTCCCGCCCAGAAACGCTCCCGGACCCTGATATAAAATTCTATTTAACAGTCTTGAATTCTTCCATTACTGCTTATATTCTAAAATTATATTAACGGAGGATTTTTTAGATGAAAAAATTCGCAGCACTTTTATCAGTACTTTTGGTTTGTTTTAGCGCATTTGCTAAACCAAAGAGCAAAGCAGTTGTTGTTTATTTTTCACAGACAGGCAACACAGATTCTGTTTCAAAATTTATTGCTAACGAAACAGGTGCAGACCTTTTCAAAGTTGAACTTACACACCCATACACAACAGAAGAATTAAACTGGCGTGATGAAAACAGCCGTATCAGCAAGGAACTCAAATCCGGCACACTCCCAAAGAATGGCGTTGTAAAAGAACTTCCAGATTTTAAGGATTACGAAACAATTTATATCGGTTATCCAATCTGGCGCGGAACACCAGCCTTCGGAATCCAGACATGGGTTAACGGAAAAGATTTCGGCAAAAAGAACATCATTCCTTTCTGTACATCAGGTTCTTCACCAATCGGTGATACACCAAAACAGCTCCAGGCTATCTGCAAAAACGGAAACTGGCTTTACGGCAAACGTTTCAGCAAGACAGCTACACAGAAAGAAGTTTCTGACTGGATTAAAAATTCAAAATTCTAAGATTATTTCCTAGAATACGTCGAGTCAAGGCACGCTAACGCTTGAAGCCTTGACTTCGCCGTTTTTAGGGTTTGTAATGAACACTAAATCACAAAACCGGCTTATAAAAGCCGGTTTTTTTTGCACAAATTAAAAAAACATGGACAAAATTCATCCGTCAATTATAAAATTATAGTGTAGTTTTTTATCGGAGGGCCTATGACAACATCTCAAAAAATCCGCCGCACAATCGATTTATCAATGACAATTTTGTCTCTTCTTTTAATGGGCGGAACTTCTCTGTTCAAATGGGATGGAGTTCACGAAATACTCGGATCTCTCCTTCTTGTTCTCTGGGCAATCCACATCGGCCTGAACCACAAATACTACCTTTCGCTTTTTAAAGGCAGATACAATGCTTACCGCGTTTTACAGGCCCTTATCAACACCGGTATTCTCGTTTGTGCCGTTCTCCTCGCAATCAGCGGAATCATTCTTTCCAACCATGTTTTTTCATTCATGAATATCGAATCCGGAGCCGCCTGGGCACGAAAAACCCACCTGATTTCCAGTCACTGGTACTTTGTTTTTATGTCTCTCCACCTCGGTCTTCACATGGGTATGATGATAAAAGCAATTAGTTCAAAAAAGTCTCCGGCAGAAAGCAAAAAACCTTCTCCTGTAAAAATCTTTCTGCTTGTTTTACTTTTTGCATTATGCGCATTCGGGCTTTACCGCTTTATCAGGCTCGGTCTCATCGACTACATGCTTTACCACCAGGAATTCTTTATTTTTGATAATTCCCAGCCAATGTACAAATATCTTGCAGATTACATCAGCATTCTCATTTTCTTCTGTAGTGCAGGCTACTATCTGAGTGAATTTTCAAAACAATTGAATAAAAAATAAGCCTTTAACGGCATACTGCGCATAAAAAATTTGCCTTTTGCTCCCGAATTTTACTATATTTTATTCAGAATCTATTTTTAAAATTCGAGGCAATTAATGGCACAGTATCAATTTCAAACAGAAGTTAATCAGCTTCTTAAATTAATCATTCATTCAATGTACTCAAACAAAGACATTTTCCTCCGCGAAATTGTTTCTAACGCGTCAGATGCATTGGACAAGTTGAATTATCTTAAAGTTTCTGATGACGCCTACAAAGCAATCAAAAACGACCCGAAAATTGACATTACTTTTGACGAACCTAAAAAAATCCTCACAGTTCAGGACAGCGGTATCGGTATGAATGAGGAAGACCTCACAAACAACCTCGGTACAATCGCACGTTCCGGAACCAAAGCCTTTATCGAAAAAATCGCTTCTGACAAAAGCGCCGGCGAATCAAATCTCATCGGTCAGTTCGGTGTTGGTTTTTACAGCGCATTCATGGCAGCCAAAAAAATCAATGTTTACACACGCAAGGCCGGCGACAAAGACGCAAAACTCTATAAATGGACCAGCGACGGTACAAATTCATACTCAATTGAAGAAGTAAAGGCCGACAGCGACGAAGCAAAAAAATACGGTTTTGACAACCAGGAACTCAACGGAACCGCAATCGAAATGGAACTCAATGATGATTCAAAAGATTACGCAAGCCGCTGGAAGATTGAAGAACTCATCAAACGTTATTCAGACCATATCGCCTTCCCGATTTTCCTTCACTACACACAGAACAAGTACGATGACAAAGGAAACATCACCGGCAGCGAAAACAAAGTTGACCAGGTTAACAGCGCATCTGCCCTGTGGAAACGTCCAAAGTCACAGCTCAAAAAAGAAGACTATGACGAATTCTACAAGACTACCACACACGATGGTTCAGAACCTTTGCACTATGTTCACACACATGCAGAGGGTACCCAGGAATATACAACTTTGTTCTATATCCCGCAGGTTGCTCCATTCGACATGTATCAGGCAGATTACAAGAGCGGCGTTAAACTCTATGTAAAACGCGTATTCATCACTGATGACGACCGCGAACTTCTTCCTGCTTATCTGCGCTTTGTTCGTGGTATTATCGATTCAGAAGATCTCCCGTTGAACGTAAGCCGCGAAATTTTGCAGCAGAACCGTATTCTCGAAACAATCAAGAGCCAGTCTGTTAAAAAACTCCTGAGCGAATTCCGCAAAATGGGCGAAGCCGCAGACAAGGCACGCAAAACTGAAGAATCCAAACGCAGCGACACAGAAAAGGCCGCAATCGAAAAATGGAATAAGTTTGTCAGCCAGTTCAACCGTCCTATGAAGGAAGGTCTTTATTCTGACTACGCAAACCGCGAAGAAATCTCAGAAATTGTCCGCTTTAAGAGTACCGCTCCGGAAGGAACAGGTGAAGAAAACTGGACAAGTTTTGCAGATTACGTACAGCGCATGAAGGAAGGCCAGAAGGCAATTTACTACATCACAGGTACAGACGAAAAGAACCTCCGTGCTTCTCCACTTCTGGAAGCATACAAAAACAAGGGATTTGAAGTTCTCATCATGGCAGACGACATCGATGACATCGTAATTCCAAGTTTGATGAAGTATAAAGACTTTGATCTCAAGGCAGTTAACCGTGCCGGAAGCGACGATGAACTGGGAGTTGATAAGGATCAGGCAAAAAAGAAGGAAGAAGAATTCAAACCTGTACAGGAAAAAATCAAAAAAGCCCTCGGAGACCGTGTAAAGGACGTAATTCTTTCAAAACGCCTCTCAGACAGCCCAAGCTGTATCGTTGTTGACGAAAACGATCCTTCACTCCAGATGGAACGCATGATGCGTGCCATGGGTCAGGGCGGAATGTCACAGGTTAAGCCAATCCTCGAAGTTAACGGTGACCATGCAATCGTAAAGTCCCTCTCAGGAGCCGTTGAAGACGATTACGTAAAGAACGTTTCAGAAGTTCTCCTCGACCAGGCTCTCCTCGTCAGCGGTGCAGAACTTTCTGACCCGATTGACTTTGTAAACGCAATCAACAAACTTTTGAGCAAATAAGTTCAGAATATCCAAACACAAACGCCCGGCACACTCTGCCGGGCGTTTTTTGTTGGCCTTAAAATAATTCTATTTTTCCCAGTATTCCGGCAGGAAGAAAATAATCAGATTATACAATTCAAGACGACCCGCAATCATAGCAAAGCAGTACCAGAGCTTGAGCAACGGTTCCAGGCCGCCGTAGTTTGCGCTTGGACCGAGTGTTCCAAAGGCAGGTCCCACGTTACCAACCATACTCAAACTTGCAGTAAATGCGGTAAAAATATCGAGTTTGCAGAGGGCACCAACCAGAGTAGTCGTAATTACAACAATTGCATAAACAAAAGCGAATGCGGCAACGTTAAAAACCAGATCCTTCCGGCCTGCCTTTCCATTCAACCGTACGCTAAAAACCCCATGGGGGTGAATCATGCGCATCATTTCGTTTTTTGCCTGTTTGCCAAGAATTACCCAGCGTACAATTTTAAAACCACCGCTTGTTGAACTTGAACATGCTCCCGTAAAGAACAGTAAAAATATAAAAAACTGTGCCGGTGCAGGCCATGTCAAAAAGTCTGCGCTGGCAAAGCCGGTCGTCGTAATTATGGAAGCCGTCTGAAACGATGCGTATCTCAAAGCCTTGATGAATGAGTGATAGTGTGGAATCAGGCAGAGGGTTATACAGACAACTATTATAAAAAACAGGCTCAAATATGCTTTTAATTCGCTATTCTTCTTAACCTCACTGAATTTTCCGCTCAAAACGTAAAAATACATGCTGAAGTTAACGCCCGCCAGGAACATAAATACAGTGCAGACAATTTCTACCGCAACTGAATTATAATAAGCTACACTTGCATCATGTGTCGCAAAACCACCGGTTCCCAGGGTTGCAAAGGCATAGGAAAGTGAATCTACAAAATCCATTCCGCAGAACAAAAGTGCAATCATCTGTGCTGCAGTCAAACCGATGTACAAAAGCCAGAGGGTCTCAGCTGTACTTGCAATTTTTGGTGTAATCTTACCTTTTTCCGGGCCGCTACTTTCTGCCTTAATCAAGGCAAATCCGCCTACCCCAAGAAGAGGAAGAAGTGCTACAGTCAGGGCGATAACTCCCATGCCTCCCAGCCAGTGCATCTGACACCGCCACAGGTTAATGCTTCGTGGAAGTTCATCAATTCCACTCAAAACCGTGGCTCCGGTGGTAGAAAAACCGCTTACGCTTTCAAAAATTGCGTCAATTATGCTTTTAGTTGTTCCCGACAGAATTAACGGAACGCTTCCAAAAATGCTGATTGTAATCCAGGAAATTGCAACGAGGGCAAAAACATTTCTGGTGGAAAGGTTCAATTTGGTTTTGCGGCCGGCAAAGTAACCTGTTGCACCAAGTATAACGGCGATAACCATTGGAATTCCAAAGGAACTTACCGCCGCCATTTCACCCAGTGCGAGGGCTGTAACAAGGGGAATTACCATGGAAATTCCAATAATTGAACAAATCAATAAAATAACTCTGATAAAGGTAAAAACAGCCATTTAATTCAACCCGCCCCTATTCAATCGTGCCAAATTTTTCCATTACGTGCTGGTTGTCATCTGAATTTGTAATCAAAACAACCTTGTCCTTTGTTTTTAGGACAGTGTTGCCGTCCGGAATCAAAAATTCTTCCGAACCAACCTTTTTAACCAGCAATACCAGGAATTTTCCGCTTTCGGCAATTTCCTTGAGAGCCTTTCCGTTTACTTCCGCTTCCTGAGAAATTGTAACTTCAAGAATTTCAAGTTCGCTGCCATTTACCGTGTGAATTCCGGTAACTGTTTTTCCGTACAGGTGGCTGATAATACTGTCAACTACCGAGTCACGCAGCGGAACTGCAACTTCAATTCCAATTTTGCGGGCAACATCAATAAACTGACCGTTGCTTACAAGAGCGATACTGTTTTTAACGCCGAGGGATTCAATATAAGCTGCCATAACGATATTCATTTCGTGGTTGCTTGTGGCACAGATTACAAGGTCAAATTTATCGATACCCTCTTCCTGGACAAAGCCTTCTTCAGTTACATCTGCCTTAAATACCTTAACATCCTTGAATTTTTCGCTGGCATTTTTTGCATTTGTTTCATTGCTGTCGATAATTACAAAGTCCTGAACTTCCTTATTTCTCGCACCAAAAAGTTTGGAAAGCAGGTTTCTTTTAGGTTTAATGAGCTTTTCTGCAACAATTG
>JAEEGF011169512.1_pt1 | contig 16194 bp, 13 predicted proteins | sample 9134171 | NCBI WGS metagenome assembly JAEEGF01 (sample SAMN16246542, study PRJNA631951) | gut metagenome | biome: gut microbiome; feature: rumen; material: AP-attached | host: Bos | place: Iran: Karaj | collected 2018-10
GATGGCAAGCACGAACACGAGGAAAACGCCGAAGTAGCAGATATCAATGTTCAGAGCCTGGATGACGGCGACAAAGATCGGCGTGAGAAGAATGACGGCAACCGCGTTGTCCAGGAAGCAGCCGGCAATCAGAAGCACGATCATGATCATGAACATAATGGCTGTCGGGTTGGTGGACAGAGAGGTCATAAAGTATGCAAGCTTCTGAGGAATCTGTTCACTGGAAAGCAGATAGCTGAAGATATGCGCATTGGCAACCAGGAACAGAATGGAAGCAGTGGATGCAGCTGAATCATAAAGGATCTTCAGGAAGGTTTTCAGATCCACATTGCGGTAAACAGCTGCACTGACGATGATGCCGTAGAATACGGCAACAGCAGCAGCTTCCGTCGGTGTGAAAAGGCCGCTGTAGATACCTCCGAGGATGATAACCGGCATCAGCAATGCCCAGATACCATTTTTGAATGCGTTCAGAATCGCCTTCGCATTCGGTTTATCCGCCCCGCCGTAGCCGCGCTTTTTGGAGATAAAGAAGTTGATCAAGCAGATTACAATGGTCATCAGTATTCCGGGGCCAACGCCGCCTATAAACATTTTACCGACGGAAGCGTTGGCCAATGTACCATACATGACCATGGTAACACTGGGCGGGATGATCAGGCCTATCGTGCCTGAGGAGGCCACCACAGCTGCTGTGAAGGCTTTATCATATTTGTGCTGCTCCATGCCGGGCACCATAACAGCACCGATGGCGGATGTGGTGGCCGGAGCTGAGCCGGAAATCGCTCCGAAGAACATGGAAGAAACTGTTGCGACATGGGCAAGACCGCCGGGCAGACGGCCGACCATCGTCGACGCCATATCTGTCAGGCGCTTTGAAACGCCGCCGCGTGCCATCACGTTGCCGGCAAAAACAAAGAACGGGATTGCCAGGAGCGTAAAGGAATCGATGGCACGGAAAGTTTTCTGAACCAGACTGAGAAGCTGCCCACCGGTCAGCCCGACCGCCAGGAAGGAAGAAATGGACAGCGAGAATGAAATCGGAACACCGATAACCAGCAGGAGGAAAAAGCTGATCAAAAGAATTACAACCAACATGTTTACTTAACCTCCCTCTTTCCAATGATTACTCCCCAGATTTTTTCAATCTCGAAGAGAATGTAAACAAGATAGTTCAAGGGAATTTGGATAAAGATCCAGCCCATTTTAAACCAACGGACGTTCGTTGTTGTGGAACCGCGCTGGAGATACTTCACCACGAGGCCATAAGAGTAATAGCAAACAACGCAGCAGAAGATCAGGACTATCAGATAAGCGATAATACCCACAACTTTTCTTGCTTTGGGATTCTTCTTGTTGAGTGATGCCGTAAAGGCAGTCACGCTCAGATGCCCGTCATTCCGGAGCACATTCGCCGCGCCGAAATACGTCAGCCAGCTGAACGCATAGATGGTAAATTCCTCGATCCAGGGCACGCTGACTCCTGCCTCACGGAAAATCACTTCCAGAAAAACCCAGATGCTCATCAGCGCCAGCAGGATCATCATAATGACTTTATACACCTTAAAGATGCCGTCATTGAGTTTTACTAAGCCGTTATACATAAAACACCTGCATTTCTTTATTTTATTTTAGAATGAGTATAGGAAACCCTATACTCATTCCATAAATATCATTGCTCTTTTACAGAGTGATGATTACTTCTTCAGTTTTGCGACCTCGGTGTATTTCTCCATGAAGGGTGCGTTGGTCTCTTCGGCAAATGCCTTCCAGACATTACGGTCAACGTCAATAACAGTCATAACGGTCTCGAGATATGCACGGTTCTCCGCATCCGTATCCTTGGAATACTGATAAGCCCACTTGGATGCCTCGAGGCCGGCTTCCATGAACATCTCCTGATCTTCAGCAGAGAGGGAATCCCAGAGGTCCATGCTCATGGAGAGGGGCTCTGCAGTGTGAGAGTGCATGGTGATCATGAGGTAATCCTGAACTTCGTTGAACTTCTTGTCGCGGTTGTTGGCATTCGGATTCTCCTGTGCATCGCAGGTACCCAGCTGGAGTGCCTGATAAAGCTCTGAGAAGGTTACGTTGGTGATGACAGCGCCGGCTTTGGTGAACATGGCACGGAGCGGCTCGTTGGACAGAACGCGGATTTTGATGCCTGCGAGATCTTCAGGAACATTGACGGGCTTCTTTGCCGTAACATTGCGGAAACCGTTCTCAAAGAAGGAAACGATTTTGATGCCTTTGACTTCCAGCTGATCGGACAGATATTTGCCGAGCTCGCCGTTCAGGTTTTCATCAACGTCATCGACGTCATCAAAGAGGTAGGGCATGCCGAGATAGCCCCAGTCGGGAGCATACTTTGCAAGAATATCATCGGAGGTGACAGCAAAATCTAGGGTGCCGAGAGAAACGGCATCAAGAACTTCTTCCTGTGTGCCGAGAGCGTTGGCAGCAAAAATGTCGATCACATATTTGCCGCCGGACTTCTCTTCTACCAAGCGCTTAAACTCTTTGCTCATCAGGTCGTAGTGAGCGCCTTCTGCAGCGGGATGGCTGAGCTTCAGGTGAATCGGATTCGCGGCGTGAGCCGTCGGTGCGGCACCTGCTGCAAGAGCAAATACCATCATAACAGTGAGAAACAGTGCGGTAAATTTTTTCATCTTTTGGAGTTCCTCCTTTAATATATTTTTTCTTTACCGACCATATTTGCAAAACCTGCAAATATTCTTGTTTATATTTTACCTTGTTTTCAGATTATTTCAATTCAATTCAAAACGGGCAAAAAAAGCTGTTCTTTTGTTTCACACTATGTTATAATGGTTAAAATGAAACAAATTTGAGCCATTATCGATTGGTGTTTCCATCGAAGCTCAGGGGGAACTGTTATGAATGAGAAATACAAAATCTGTATCCTCACTTACGGAGAGCTGGGAGAGATAGCGCAAAAGGCCGTAGAAGAATCGGAATATGAAGATACCGAAATTATACTCCGTGAAAGCAACACTGATACCATTCATCAGGTCGTGGATACCGCTGTAAGCGAAGGGTGTGAAATTTTTATTGCAGGAGGAGCAAATGCCGCGGAGTTTATGCGCTATTCACGAGAACATCTTGTGGAACTGCGTCCGAGCAATATTGACTATCTGAAGGCAATAAAAAAAGCTGTTGAAATCGGTCAGAAACCACTGATTGCCGCTCACCGCTACGGCCGGTCTGTAGATATTGGCCTTCTCGAAGAGCTTTCTGATGTTTCCGTAGATCTGTTGCTTTATGAAGACAGTTCAGAACTGTATCACGGAATCTCTGATTCAAGTGCTGACGTTGTGATCGGTGCTTCTCATGCCCTGGAAATTGCCCAGGAGTTACAGAAAAAAAGCGTGCTTCTCTTCTACAGTGAGGAAACTATTCGAAGTGCTGTCCGACGCGCGCGAAATCTGGCACAGGATCTGCAAAAAAATGCCTTCCAGGCCAAAATTGATCAGGCCATTATCAACTACTCTCCTTTCGGGATTGCCGTTACGGATGAATTCGGACAGATTGTATTATTCAACAGAACAATCCGTAAGCAGACAGGTTTGGAAAGTGCCCGTGTCAACGGGAGGCAGCTGTCCGACCTGATTCCCTCACTTGACCCGAAAACTTTCCTCGGAAACGAGAATAATCAGGCCGATCAGCGTAAGCTGATCAACGGCACTATGCTTCGCTGCACCCAAACACGGATAGATGACCGCGGTAAAACCATTGCCGTTCTGACAACCCTCTACCCCGACAATGCCCGCAAAAGCAAACACTCCAGCCCTGAAAAAGGAAGTTTCCGCGCTACTTATTCCTGGAGAGATGCCATCGGTAATTCACCGGCTGCAGAAGCTGCTATCCGACAGGCAAAGCTGCTTGCAGACCAGATTCACCCGATCCTCATCAAAGGCGAACCCGGTGTAGGAAAGAATTTTTTTGCTCAATGCATTCATAACGGGTCACTGCATGCGGGAGAACCTTACATCAGCATCAATACAGCCGCCATTCCTGATCAGGAGGCCTCCCGTATTCTTTTCGGAATTGAGGATACAGCAGGAACCCGAGCCGGTCTGCTGGAACTGGCACAAAACGGTACGGTTGTACTGCAGGAATTAAGCCATGCAAGCGATACCGTACAAAGCTGTTTCCTGAAAGTCCTTACCGAAAGGCAGTTTCACCGACTTGGAGGCACAACCCCCATTCCTTTCCGGGCAAAACTGATCACAACTATCAACAATGAAAACGCAAGGGAACATATCCGAGAAAATCTCTGGCAGCGACTTTCGGTTTTCAGTCTGGAAGTACCGCCATTGCGTAACCGGAAAGAGGACATACTTCCGCTTTTTCTTCATCTCTCACGCGACAGCGGAATCAATCCGCGATGGTTCGGCAGAGAGGCGGAAGAGTTGCTTCAATTCTATTCCTGGCCGGGTAATCTCGCTGAATTATCTTCCGTATGCAAGCGTTTTGCTTTTCTGGTTCGCCAGGTGGAAAAACCCAGCCCAAATGCGCGACAGAACCTGCTCATTCAGGCAACCGGAGAAGATACTCTATTCCAGGAATTCTTTAAAAAATATCCGCTTTTGTATGATCCGGGATCAGTTGCTCCCGCCGAACTTGCCATTGTACTGGATCAAATCAAACACTTGCTGAAATATAATAATGATAAACTAGCAGAAAAGCTGTCATTGAGCAGAACTACCCTGTGGCGTATCAGAAAGTCTTCTCAGGAAAACCTTCTATCCGATGAAAAATGATTTCTTATTATTTATGTCTGCACAACATAAAAGCAGCGGAGAGTTTTTATGCTCTTCGCTGTGTCTTTTGTTATATATTCAGGTCCAGTTCAACGGGACAGTGATCGGACCCCATAATTTCAGAGTGGATTTTTGCGTCCAGCAGAATTGGTTTCAGTGCTTCACTGACAACGAAATAGTCAATACGCCATCCTACATTCTTTTCTCTTGCCCGCATCCGGTAACTCCACCAGGAATATGCATCCGTCACATCCGGATAGAAGTAACGGAAAGTATCAACAAGACCACTGCTGACAACATTGTCAAATTTTTCGCGTTCCTCATCCGTAAAACCGGCATTGCGGCGGTTTGTTTTCGGGTTTTTCAGGTCGATTTCCTTATGGGCTACGTTGAGATCACCACAGTAGATCACCGGTTTCATCTGTTCAAGATTTTTCATATAGCTAAGGAAATCATCTTCCCAGCGCATACGATACTCCAGACGTTTCAGTTCTTCCTGAGAGTTTGGCACATATACCGTAGTCAGATAATAGGCAGGATACTCCAGCGTAATAACGCGGCCTTCCTTATCATGTTCCTCAACGCCTATGCCATAATGTACAGAAAGAGGCGCTTCCTTTGTAAAAACGGCTGTTCCGGAATAGCCTTTCTTTTCCGCATAATTCCAGAACTGCTCATAACCTGGCAAATCAAGTTCTATCTGCCCTTCCTGAAGTTTCGTCTCCTGAAGGCAGAAGACATCTGCGTCCAGATCACGGAATGCCTCCGAAAAACCTTTGCCCATGCAGGCCCTCAGCCCATTAACATTCCAAGATATCAGTTTTTTCATTTTCAAGCCTCCGCCAGATGATAACTTATGAATTAATCCTACTATAAAAGCACTCTGCAGTCAAATTTTTCTTTCCAGTTACTTTTAATTTTTTTATGTCTTCTTAGCAGCAGCAATGTTGATTTTTCCGCTTAATTGTGACATAATAGGCGCTGTCCGCTCATACGGCGGGCAAAAAACGCTGAATGATACGAAGGAGAACAACTGGAATGATTGTTCCTGTTCTTTTATTTCTGCTCGGTTTTCTGCTGTTGATCAAGGGCGGCGACTGGTTCGTGGACGGATCCGTCGGAATTGCACATCGCTTTCATTTGCCTGAGCTGCTGATTGGGGCAACAGTTGTATCGATTGGAACAACACTCCCGGAAGTGATGGTATCCACTCAGGCAGCTTTTCAGGGAAATGCCGGTATTTCTTACGGAAACGCCATTGGTTCCGTTATCTGCAATACAAGCCTGATTGCAGCACTGACTGTCGCCATCAGGCCGGGGTCAGTGAACCGTGACAGTCTGAAACTCCCCGCTGTTTTTTTTGCAGCAGCTGCCCTTTTGTATTCTATAATAGCCTGGACCAGTGGTACATTCCGGCGATGGCAAGGGCTGATGTTCCTTACCATCTTCCTGTTTTATATGATCATTACTGTCATGCATATGAAGAACCATCCGGAAGCTGCTGAAGAAGCCAGCGGTGAAGCAGAAACCGCGAAGGAGCTTGCTCTCTGGCAGGAGTTGGTGATGATGATCGTTGGCGCGGCAGCCATAGCTGTAGGTGCCAATCTCCTTGTCAATAACGGTACTATTATTGCAAGCATGCTCGGCGTACCTGACAGCGTTATCGGGCTGACAATGATAGCTCTTGGCACCTCACTCCCTGAATTGGTGACAGCTGTCACTTCCCTGGCAAAGGGGCACAGTGCTCTGAGCCTGGGGAATGTAATCGGAGCAAACCTCTTTAACATCGTCCTGGTATCCGGAATGGCCATCACAATCTCTCCGTTCGCCATTCCTGCCGAGAAAACCATTGCCGGAATGAATGCCTCTCTGATCATCGACATCCCGGTCATGCTGGGCGTGATGGCACTCCTCTGCATCCCTGCACTGATCCGCGGAAGACTATCCCGCTGGCAGGGTATTCTGCTGTTGTGTATCTATGTCGCCTTTACAGCTTTCCAGTTTTTTATTTAATATTCTGTTCACTCTCACTTCTCCATAAAAAAACAGCCCGGCCAGGGCTGTTTTTATGTTATCCGGTTTTTTATGCTACGTAAGCTTCAAACTTTTCCTGGATAGATTCCATAACTTCCTGCAGCTGCTCCATACTGGTAATGTATGTAGGTTCAGCATCAGGTGCCGTGATTTCCGAGGGGCTGCCGTCCGTCCGGACTGTCAGGCTGAAGGCATCTTCCACAACGCCCTCGCTACCGTTCTTAAGCCCGCCGAGTTCAAATACGGTATCCGGCTCTTCACTGTCAACGGAAACATAAAATCCAAAGTCTTCAACAATTGCATTCAGATAGCTGACAGGGATTCCCAGTGATGTTGCTTCAGTTTTGCTGACTGTTCCGGTGATATTCAGGTTGATCAGATCACTGATTGCAACTGTTGTGAATGCATCTTCGGTATTCTGGAAGGTGTTGAGCAAGATCTTCATAGCACTGCTGCCCATGTAGAGGAACAGGCCGTCAGAACGGGTATCGGCAAAGTCACCGAAGCTTTCATAACCGAGGCCCATACCATCTTTTTTTACATTAACCGCATAAATTCTGCTGTCTTCCTGAACCAGTTCCAGAGTGGCACCAGCTACAACGGCAGCAAAGTTATCTGCATTTGCAAGACCCTGCGCAAGGAGATCATCAAACTGTGCAAGGATATCAGCGGAAAAAGCTTCTGCACTGTCATAAGCATCCTGCAGATCTTCAGAGGACTGATAGCCGAACGCAAGCGCCTGCTCAATCAGAGATTTCAGTTGTGCATCATCCTTTGCAGTTGCAAAAACCGTTGTGAAGAACTGTGCCCAGGCATTCTGCGTCGGGCAGATGGTAATCACCTGAGCATCCAGAGATGTCTGCAGGCCAGTCAGTGTAACTGTTTTGGTTTCCGCAGTGGTTCCCTCTCCGATCAGCGAAGTGAGAATACCGAAATAACGGGAGAAGATTTCCGAAAGATCATCGAGCGGGAGGTCAGCGGCAGAGAAAGATGAAAAATCCATAGACGTTGCATCTTCCGCCACATCCTTGAAAACATCCCACTTGATAAGATAATAGGTGTCATCAATACCGGGCAAAGTGAATCCAAGGCCTTCGCTGCCAACAGTAAGAACACCTTTTACACTATTTATTCCGGGAATTGAAGCTTCAAGCCCGATAACTGCACCATCGTCATCGCTATTGAAACTGAGGACAGCACTTGATTGCTCAAGGAGCTCGTTGAGTTCCCCGTCCTGCACAAGAGAAGCTTTCAAACGCAGATCTGTACCGCAGCCGCAGAGTGCGAAAGCCAAAGCCAGGACAAGAAGAACTGAAATGATTTTTTTCATATGAATTGGTTCCTTTCTTAATTTAGTTAAGAAAAGTATAATCGATATTTACAAGGAATGCAAGTGAATAATCCATGAATTCAGAATGATTCGTACCTTCCGCGGTGATAGATGCGTTCAATTTCATCGCTGTCAGATCCGTCCGGACTTTTCAGCACAAGGATAGGTTCCATTGTCAGACCCGGTTTTCCTCCCCGTCGCCCTTCTACCAGCACAAGGCTCGGAACAGATGATGCAAAATGACTGACGAGGCGAAGACGTTTCGGTTCTATACCTGCCTTCTGCATAGAATCAAACACCTCAGGCAGACGATCAGGCCTGTGAACCAAGGCAAAGCGCCCGTCCCAGCGGCAGAGCCAGCCCGCTGCCGCACAAATGTCATCCAGTGTGCACATCAGCTCTCCTCTGGCCACAGCACGGTCTCTGTCCGGTGATACTTCTCCCCTCTCCACCGGAAAATACGGAGGATTAGAAACAACTACATCATAGGCTCCTGCCTTAAGTATCTGTCTGTAATTCCGCAGATCCCCGCACAAAATATTGCACCTCTCATGCAGATTGTTATGCCGGATATTTTTCTCTGCAAGTGCAGCCGCTTCCCTGTGGATTTCCACCCCTGTGACACGGAGCGCCGGTTCCCTGGTCAGCATCAGCAGTGAAATCACGCCGGACGCACAGCCCAGATCCACTGCTCGTTTGGCATGTGCCAGATTGACGAAATTCCCCAACAGTACGGAATCCGTACCAAAGCGAAAGTGTTCCGACTGGGCAAATTCCGGTCCGTTCTTCCATAAATAATCAAAATTCATAAAGGTTCAGAAATAGAAATACAGGAGGTGCTCAGCACCCCCTGTCCGTTTTAACAAGAAAAATTACTCCTCTGTGATCGCATCTGCCGGGCAGACAGACTGGCAAGAACCGCACTGCAGGCACTTGTCCTGATCGATCTCGTAATGTGCATCGCCCATGTCAATGGCTTCTGCAGGGCAGTTTGCTGCACAGGTGCCGCAGGACAGGCAATCGTCTGTGATAACGTACATATCAGATACCTCCGCATCATATTCCCGTTCGGGTCATTTGTATGATAACACATTCCTCTTAAAAATCAAGAACTTTTTTATGCAGAAATCAAATAACAGAGGTTAGAGAACTCTAATTCGATCATTTTCAAGCATTTTTTCACGCAGTTTTTCAGCTATAGTATTAATCAGTTCTTCGGTAGTTAATACCGTTACATCAGTATCCGGAGAGACAATACGGGCAAGGTCACCTGTCAGCTTTCCATCATACAGCACATCACAACATGCTTCCTCAAGGGCAGTCCCGAATGCCATCAGTTCCGGGAGATCATCCAGTTCTCCGCGTTTTTTCAAGGCCCCGCTCCAGGCAAAAATGGTAGCTGTCGGGTTTGTACTTGTCTTTTCTCCTTTCAGATATCGATAGTAGTGTCGCGTAACTGTTCCGTGTGCAGCCTCAAATTCATACTTTCCGTCCGGCGTCACAAGCACGGAACTCATCATGGCCACCGAACCGAAGGCAGATGAAATCATATCACTCATCACATCACCATCATAATTCTTGCAGGCCCAAATAAATCCACCTTCGGATCGCATGACACGGGAGACAGCATCATCGATTAATGTATAGAAATAACGGAGATTCTGCGCCTCAAAGAGAAGACGGAAGTGTTCATACTCTTCCTCGAAAACTGCCCGGAAACAGCCGTCATACTGTTTGGAAATCGTGTCCTTTGCCGAAAACCAGAGATTCTGTTTCGTATCCAGCGCATAGCGGAAGCAAGCACGGGCGAAGAGCCGGATACTGCTCTCCAGATTGTGCTGAGCGAGCCAGACCGCAGGGCCGGATACCCTCTGCACAGAAATCGTTTTTTCTTCTCCGCTGTCACTCCGGAACAGAAGAGCACACTCTCCCGGACAGTCGGTGGTTAGTTCCACAGCCTTATATAAATCGCCGTAAGCATGGCGTGCAATTGTAATCGGCTTCTTCCAGGAAGTGACAACCGGTTTGATACCGTCAATTACTATAGGTGTTCTGAAAATCGTACCCCCCATGATAGAGCGAATGGTTCCGTTCGGTGAAGGCCATAACTTTGTGAGCTGCGGATACTCCTCCATTCTTTTTTTGTTTGGCGTAATCGTAGCGCACTTGACAGCAACACCAAGCCGCAACGCAGCCTGAGCCGCATCCACTGTTACACGGTCTTCCGTAGCATTGCGGCTGAGCAGGCTGAGATCATAATACTCCGTTTTCAGATCTACAAACGGCAGAATCAGTTTCTCCTTAATCATTGCCCAGATGATGCGTGTCATTTCATCCCCGTCTATTTCTACCAGAGGGGTTTTCATTTGAATTTTAGCCATTGTTGTTCCTCGCATAATAATTCATCAGGCAGCCATCAGCCAGAATCTGACGTTCATCCTCTGTCAAACCACGGCAATACAAAGTCAGTTCCTGCACTTTGTCGCCACGGATCAGCTCAGCCGGAAAAACTTCCTGTCCGCTTAACAAGCCCGAACAGAGTTTCGGCACATAAAGGCGATCACCCGGGCGGAAGGACGGCGATGCCTCCTTCTCAATAGTAAATGGTACAATACCCCAGTTGATACAATTGGAACGATAACGCTTGGTTGCATATTCAAAACAGATATTTCCGAAGCCGCCAAGTACTTTCTGGCAGGAGGCAGCCTGCTCACGGGCAGATCCATCGCCTGGTTTACGGGCAAAGATACAGCTGCCGAAGCTTGTATCGGCTATTTCAGCACCGACAAGATTTAACGTATGTAGCAGTTCTGCATCTGTTTTCCCTTCTGAGAGCAGCTGTGCAAGCGTTCTTACCTTCTTGCTGAGCGGGACATAGTCCGGTACACGACGACTGAGTGCATATTCCGAGAGGCGGATCGGATTGGAGCGCAGGGAGGATGTTTCCCCGGAAGGGATCAGTTCATCTGTCGTGGTTACTTCATCCTCAATAACCGCACAAAGTTCCAAAAGCAGATTTTCTTTCAGGGAGGGCATAACCGGCCAGTCGGTAATATTCGGTCCAAGCCGTAGTTCCTCGGAAGAATCAGGCCTGCCGAAACCGTTATATACACGTTTTTCATAAATGCTATTGTCATACCGGTATATCCGCGAGGTAACGGTATAATCCACATCCGTTGCTGCAGTGAGAACACCGCCGTTTCGCGCTGTAGCGGCAATGGAACGGGCGTCCATCAGTGCCACAGCCGCGATCTGCCCTTCAGCCGGTTTGGACCCTTCCCGGTTCGGAAAATTACGAGTGGCATGTCGTATGGAAAGCGTATTATTGGCCGGAGTATCCCCCGCTCCGAAACATGGGCCACAGAAGCAGGGCTTGACCACCGCTCCGGCTTCCAGCAGGTCACCGACCAGCCCGTCCTTCACAGCAGCAAGATTCACCGATGCAGAAGAAGGATAAACCGAGAGGTTAAATTCGCCTGAACCAATGCTCTGCCCTTTCAAGATATCGGCCGCTTCGGAAAGGTTGTCATACATTCCGCCGCTGCAGCCGACAATAACACCCTGCGAAACATGTACTTTCCCGTCGTTCCCGATATTACGGCACAGATCAAGCTTTACCTTTCCGTTCAGTGAGCGGTTGCACTCTTCCTCGGTTTTACGGAAAATCTCCTCCGGATGTGTCTGCAACTCATGAATAGTATATGCCTTTGATGGATGGAAAGGAAGTGCAATCATACTTTCCATCTCATCGAGATTCACAGTGATCATGGCATCATAATACGCACCTTCTTCAGTTTTCAGAGGCGCATAGGCTTCCGGCCGGCCGATATTCTCATACCAATCCTGTACAGTTTTATCTGTCTCCCATATAGAAGAAAGACAGCTTGTTTCCGTAGTCATAACATCAATTCCGATACGGAAGTCCATGCTCAGAGGGGAGATCCCCGGGCCGGCAAATTCCAGAATTCTGTTTTTGACAAAGCCTTGCGGAAATGTCTCAGAAACCAAAGCGAGCGCTACATCATGAGGGCCAATTCCGTGTGGGACGGAACCGGTCATCCATACCAACACAACCTCCGGAGCCGGAACATCATAGGTGTTCTTCAGAAGCTGCTTAACCAGTTCCCCTCCGCCTTCTCCAAAGCCAAGTGTGCCATAGCAGCCGTATCGGGTATGAGAATCACTGCCCAGGATCATTTTGCCACAAGCCGCCAGTTTTTCTCTTGCAAACTGGTGAATAACAGCCTGATTGGCAGGGACATATATCCCTCCGTATTTTTTTGCAGCTGACAGCCCAAAGATGTGGTCATCCTCATTAATCGTGCCACCGACAGCGCATAGGCTGTTGTGGCAGTTCGTCAATGCATACGGCAAAGGAAACTCCTTCATACCGGACGCTCTTGCTGTCTGAATAATGCCGACATAGGTAATATCGTGGGAAATCAGAGCATCAAAACGGAGCGCCAGTGTTTCCCCTCTATTGGAAGAATCATGCGCCCGTAAAATACGGTAAGCCATGGTTTTTTCCCTAGCCGCAATATCTTTTCCCGCTGCAGAGACCGGGCATCCGTTCTTCAGCACAACAGGGCCAGCGGTTTTTTCAATCATTGCCATCTATCTGCTTCTCCTGTTTTTCAAGATATTCATAAAGCCTGTCCCCAGCACTGCGGATATGGGCAGTCATGGCCTTTTCTGCCGCTGCTTCATCATGGGAAGCAATTGCATCCAGAACCATGCGGTGTTCTTCGGCAGACTGAGCTGCTTTTCCCGTACTCTCCACAGTTGCTTTGCGAAATTTCTGAATTTTCGTATGCAAAGGCATCAGTGTATCATAGTATACAGAAGAACCCGCATAGCGGTAAATACTTCTATGGAAGTCGCTGTCCAACTGTTTGACCTTTTCGCTGTCATTTCTCTGCGCATAGAAAATCTGCAGGTCAATCAGCTCCCTCAAAGAACTGACCTCTTCTTCCGTAATACGGGCAGCACATGCAGCAGCTGCAAGTCCCTCCACCCGTTCACGGATCTGATAAATAATACGGGCATCCTCAGCGGTGATACTGAGAACAAGCAGGCCCTTCCCGCAATCCTCCACCAAGTGCTGCTGCTCCAGCCGCTTCAACGCTTCACGCACCGGCGTACGGCTGACACCAAGAGCCTCACTGAGGCCCAACTCCGTCAGAACAGAACCTCTGGGATAGACACCTGTCAAAATATCGCTCTCCAGATTGGCAAAAATCTGGTCGGCAAGAGATGTCGGTTTATGTGTGATCATGACGAACTCCTCCTTACAGCCGCCGCAGCGCACCGCCGGACAGCTGCTCAATCATTTCTTCCAGTTCATGAACGCTCAGTGACGTCTGTCGTCCGCCGGCATATTCTTCATCAATTTTGTCCTTGAGTGCAACAACCAGCGGATCATGTTTGGTAACACACTGAGACTGGGTCAGTCCGTAATTTTCATTAATCCAGTAGGCAATCCCTGCCAGGCCGGAAGACTTTCCGATCATAACAGACGGCTTGCGGTTGAGCAGCTTTGCTGTATTAAATATATTGTAGATCTGCTCGTCTTTCATAAGACCATCTGCATGAATACCCGCTCTTGTGACATTAAAACTACTGCCGACATAAGGCGTCATCGGCGGAATCCGGTAACCAATCTCATTTTTGTAGTATTCTGCAATTTCCGTGATGACAGTCGGATCCATTCCATCCATACTGCCGCGAAGAGAAGCGTACTCCATGACCATAGCTTCGAGAGGCACATTACCCGTACGCTCCCCTATTCCCAGCAGTGTGCAGTTAACTGCACAGGCACCGTACAGCCAGGCTGTCGTTGCATTAGTGACAGCTTTATAAAAATCATTGTGCCCGTGCCACTCCAGCATTTCACTCGGAACATCGGAATAGTGCTGAAGGCCGTAAATAATGCCCGGAACGCTTCTCGGAAGCGCTGCCTCCGTGAAAGGTATGCCATAACCAAGCGTGTCACATGCACGGATCTTTACGGGAACACCGGCATCCCGGCTCATCTTCATCAGCTCGTTGACAAAGGGAACTACAAAACCGTAAAAATCGGCACGTGTGACATCTTCCAGGTGGCAACGCGGTACGACACCTGCCTCAAAAGCCATCGCGACGGTCGCCAGATATTTGTCCATCGCCTGTTTTCGTGTAAGCCCGAGCTTGTTGAATATATGGTAGTCACTGCAGGAAACAAGGATGCCTGTTTCCCGTATATTCAGATCCTTGACCAGGCGGAAGTCTTCTTTCGTGGCACGGATCCATGTTGTGATTTCAGGGAATGTGTACCCCAGGTCCATACATCTGGCAATAGCTTCGCGATCCTTTTCACTGTAGACAAAGAATTCCGTCTGGCGTATTATCCCGTAAGGTCCGCCAAGCCTGTGCATGAGCTTATACAGCTCCACAATCTGCTCCACGGAGTACGGCTCGATAGACTGCTGTCCGTCACGGAAGGTGGTGTCGGTAATCCAGATTTCCTCAGGCATACCGAGCGGTACTCGTCTGTGGTTGAAAGATACCCGCGGGACTTCATCGTAACTGTAAAGATCGGGGTAAAGATTCGGATTCGGAACGTCCTGCAGAGAATAGCGGTAGTTTTTCTGTTCCAGCAGGTTTGACTTATTGGATAACTCTAACATATTTGTCCCTCACAAGAAGAAATCAGCAAGTATTACTGTATACAATAATACTTGCTGACAATTATACATATTTTCAATAATTCGTCAAGACATTTTTATTCTCAGAATAAAAGCTGTTCTATGATACCAGGATATTATCTTCTCTTTTTCCGCCTCTTTCTGCTGATCCCGTCTGCCAAAGCCCGGATGATGATCACCAGGATTGCAAGAGCAAGAATAGCGCAAATAGCCACAATTGCCATTCCTACGAGCCCAGCTTCGTCAAATAACCGGCCCACTGAAGAAAGTAATCCGGTATAAGGGACACTGCGGGAAGCGCTGTATCCGCAAACACTGCAGATACCCTCTTCTTCCCCGTCGGATCTGAGAGTTGCAGGTTTTGTCTCCGTCCAATCCATAGTGTGCGTGCCTCTGTCACTGATCTCACTGCTGTCCGGCTTCAGGCTCTTATGCCAGTGATAGTCTTCATCATAAGTCCACGCGCTGTCCCAATCATCAATAAAAATGCCCTCCTCCGGTGTAGGTTCAGGCGTCGGTACAGGAGTTGGTTCCGGGGTTGGTTCGGGTGTCGGTATCGGAGTTGGTTCCGGGGTTGGTTCGGGTGTCGGTGTTGCAATATAATTGACATGAAGTTCCGCCTGCTGCGTCTTAACCTCCGATACATCATTGGCAAAGAGACAGTAAATCTTCCAGTTGTTCATTTCATTCGGGACTTCGTGCAGATTGCAACGCACACCATTTCCTCTGCCAAGGTCAGAAATGACAGCAGTCGTATTGGGAAAACGATCCTGAACCGCTTCGGCATTGAGTTCTTCTCCGTCAGGGGTCACCAAAATCCAAGCGAACGAAGAATAGTATGGTGCAGCCGATGCTGTAAAGGAGAAAACATCTCCTGCATCATGTGTTTCGTCTGTAGGGCTGTGCCAAATATCCGGTCTGATCTGCAAAGGATATATACGTCGGGTAACCGTAGCTGTACGCCCGTCTGCTGAAGCAGCAAGAGAGGCTGCTTCATTATTGATAATGGCAATCGTACTGGGCGAGAAAAGTGCACTTCCGTCTGTTGACGCCAGATTGATACTCAGAGTATAATAACGGGCCCGAACATAGTCGTAACACGGGCTGCCGTAATCATCAACCAGCGTCCAATTGCTTACAGTAACGTTATTTGTTTTGGCTGTAACACGGAAAGCAGAGATCTCCTGACCTACATATGGTAAATCATTGCCGGTATTGCTGCCGGGAAACGTCTGCAGAACAACGCGGTCAAGATCTGCATATACAGCAGGCATACTTACAAGAAGTATACACAAAAGCAGGAAAGCTGCAATAATCTTTCTGCTCTTCATAATTCACCTCACGGAATAACTATTTCATATATTTT
>JAEEGF010038164.1_pt1 | contig 16192 bp, 9 predicted proteins | sample 9134171 | NCBI WGS metagenome assembly JAEEGF01 (sample SAMN16246542, study PRJNA631951) | gut metagenome | biome: gut microbiome; feature: rumen; material: AP-attached | host: Bos | place: Iran: Karaj | collected 2018-10
ACGGCCAGATGGGAACGGGGTTCACATTCCCCAGTTCAATGGTCACGCTGGCCTTTCCGGTCTGCCAGGTGGAAAAGTCCGCAAAGCTTCCGTTGGGATAGCCCGTGGAGGGCCCGTAATACTTAAAACCCGTAAGACCGTTCAGCAGGGCCGCCAGCGTCCTGCTTTTTTCATTGGAGGCTGCGGTTGCTGCGCTGGAGCCGTAATAAATGATGTTGCCCATGGTATGGTAACTGAGGAAACAGGAAAAGCCTCCGTTTGCCGCCAGATTGGCAAGGGCCATGGACTCCGGTTCCGAAAGGGCTCTGTCACCGGCGTAGAAGGCAAGGGCCGGGGAGGTTACCTCTTCCTTCGTTTTAAATCCGATGGGAAAATTCCGGTTCAGGTCGATCCCTCTCGCGTTAGCTTTGATCTGCGTAAGCTTTGTGCGCTTTCCCCCGCTCAGGGTCAGCATAAAGGTCCTTGTCTCATCAAAGATCGCCCCATCGAGTCCCTCCTGGGAAATGGATACGCCATCGGGATTCATCATGGGAAGGATCGTAAAACATACCTGATCAAAAAGCCTGTTATAAGGGATCCCCCGGTAATCCGCCGTATCGTAGGTCTGACAGATGTTCTCGATCATCTTCATGGTCAGCTGGGTTGCCATGTACTCCCTGGCGTGAATGCTGGACTGTACCAGCACCTTATACGGTGCATTCGAATTTCCAAGGGTCAATAACGGGATCGGTCTTCCTTCATAACTGTTACCAAGGATCCGGGAGGATAGCCGGTCCGGATACGTTGCCACCAAAAGATCAATGTCATCCATCATCTCTTCGTAAGAATACAGCGCATTTACCACCTGAACGATATTGCCGGAAGGATCCGGTTCCAAAGTTTGCGCCGTGCTCCCGGCTACGTCGGAAAGAAGTTTGGACGCTTCTCGCCCCTCCTCTCTTCCCTGCCGGACGTAATGGCGGTAGTAATAAATGTTCACATGTCCCAGCTCCGATAGATCCGGATAATTTGCCTTGTAATAATCAAGTACAAATTCCGCCGACGGACTTCTCCCTTCCTTGATCCCCTGATATACAAAATGACGATACAGCGCTCTTGCATCCGTACCGTAAGTCGCCGTCACATCCGGGTACTGGGCGGCATAATAAGCCGCATCAAAGATTGCCTGATACTGATCATCCGTGCCCGCACTGTCCGCCTCCAGGGTAAAGACCCCCAGAAACAAAAAAAGGGCGAGAAAAGTCGTAAGTACTTTCGCCTTATCCTTTCTCATCCCCTTTTTATTTGACATTTATTTGATTTCCTTTCTGAGTTCCTCGACCAGCACCTCACATTCCGCTTCCGTCATCTTGTTGGGATCCTCGGGAATGCCCGTAACCTTTCCGAAGTCCGGCATGTCCTTGTACTTCGGAAGGATGTGCATCACCAGCTGTTCTTCGGCATCTTCGCCGTAGATGTACTCCAGCGCATCGGGTTTGAAGACTTTTTTGACGGCCTTTGCCGCACGGATCACATCCGCAAAGAACGTACTGCTCTCCAATGCTGTCATGGAAGTCAGTCTGGATTTCCGCTCTTTATTGACAACCACGACATGGCCCTTATAGGTCATATCTGCAGTTAAGTGGATGGATGTCATGTTGAGTTCCACTACCTCGGGGCCAAACTTATAATCATTCTCGGTCTTTTCCCGTTTCTTTTGGTCCACGGCCTTTTTGTGGAAGAGGTCGTACTTGATATAGGCTTTGGCAAAGTCCATATCCTGCTTTAACAAATGGTTAAAAACGATATCCTGCAGAGTAGCCTTAGCTTCCTTCATGGCATCCAGCGGATTTTGAGAGAGCTTGCTGATGTCGTAGGTCATGACCATATTCATCAGTTCCTGGTGCTCTTTCTGATGTTCCTGGAGGCCTTCGTAGCCGCACTCCATCATCAGCGACTCTTCGGTGTAAAAATGATACCCGGTGTAGTCCCTGAGGGCACAGAGCAGGTCCACCATCTGCTTCTGACTGACACCTGCGCAGCCGATCCGGACCCACTGCTCAATATCACGTCCGATGCGGAGCAGCTGCTGATGCTGTTCATCCACAGACTCAATGCCTGTCGCCATATTCGGTTGCCAGTCAAAGTTAAAATCAAACATGCATTAGGTTTCTTTCTGAGGTTCTTCTGCCGCTTCTTTTTCTTTCTTTGCGCGGCGGGACCGGCGCTCTTCTTTACGTTTTTCCAGCGCTTTGTAGATCATGTCTTTGTAAACAAAATCAAAGATCGCCGCGAAGGGGATCGCAAGGAGCACGCCCCAAACACCAAACATCCTGCCACCCACAACCAGTGAGATCAGGATCCAGATGGAAGGAACACCAAGGGTGTTTCCGAACAGTTTCGGTTTGATCACATATCCGTCAACGGTTTGAAGGACAATGGTAAAAATGATAAATGCCAGTGCATACCAGGGCTTATTCAGCACCAGGATAAAAGCACCGAGTACTCCGCCCACCACCGGTCCGAAGATGGGGGCCAGGTTGGTGACGCCACAGATCACGGAGATCAGGGCAACGTTGGGGGCTCGTACGATCAATAAGAAGATGGCATTTAAGACGCCCACGATAAGGGCATCCAGCATATCATAACCGATGAAATGGATCAGGATCTTGTTGCAGCGTCCCCAGAAATCGGAAACGTCGCGAAAACTCTTCTCCGGCAAAATGGCGCGGAGCAGGCTCTGGGCACTCTCCTGCATCCTCTTTTTATCTTCCAGAAAATAATAAGCCGTGATCAGAGCGATGAGCACATTAAAGATGCTGCGGCCGATATTTCCGGAAGTGTTGATCACCGTAGTGGTGCTCTGGGAAATGGATCCCATCCACGCGCTTAACGAGAAATCCTGGTTGGTGATCACGGAGGAAAGGTCAATGCCAAACTTGGCAAAGAATACGGATACTTCTTCGGCCGCATATTGAAGGGCCGCACCGTAGGCTTCCGCGTTGTTGAAGATGCCAACGATGTTCTCGATGATCTGAGGCACCAGCAGAACAAGGAGCAGTGCCACAAATAAAAGTACAGAGATAAAGGTCAGTAAAATGGCCAGATTTCTCTGGAGGATATTATTCTTAACTTTGCGAAACAGCTTTCTCTGATAGAACTTCATCAGAGGGTTCATGATATAGGCAAAGATCAGACCCAGAAAGATGGGATGGATGTAATTCCAGATGGCGGAAAACGCCTTTCCCAAAAGACTGATATTGGACAGGCCCAGATACAGCACAACCGCAGAACAGGTTGCCACCGTGTAACTGACCCATCTTTTTTCCAGCCAGTCCTTGTTGAACTTCATGGATATGCCTCCGTTGGTGTTGCTTTAGTCCTTCTATTTTATCATTCCGAACAGCCGTTTTCAAATGCTTTAGGAAAGCCCAACCCTGCCGGGAACCTCATAACGGATCCGGAATTCGGGGGCTTTTTTTATCTTCGCGTAGTAGTTTTCCGCCCAGTCTTTCTTCCTCGTCTGAGGATTGACTCCGTCGGCGGGAGTTGCGAAGATCCGCATGGGAATGGTGGTCTTACCCCCCAGGGGCTTTTCGAAAAAGAGGCTCATGAAATCGATGGTCTTTACGCCCTTTGCCTTGTAAAACCACTTACCGCCAAACTCGATCATCAGGCTGAGGTTTTCCTCAAAGGTTGCTTCGCAGAATTCGGGAGTCTGTTTGAAGGAAACCGGGATCTCGATGCCGTCCGCATCCTCGGAGCCGCCCCAGCGAAGAGCCACCGGGAAGACTGCCTTGGTACCCTTCTTTAAGGCGGGCAGGAAATAGGGATCGTAGATCAGCTTTTTGTAATCCGCCATCACGGGCTGTTCAATACCCACGGTGTTATTGTTGGGGTCTTCGATCTCCAGCCCCAGTCTTCCGCGGTCCCGGAACTGGTACATGGAGATGCCGTTGAACCAGGAGGAGGTCTTAAAATCCCGGAAGTTTTCCGCAAACTTCACAACCGCTTCTCCCTGATGGAAAGGTCCCGTTACATCACCGTCGGAGTTGCACTCTGCGGTGGATAAGGGCTTCTTCTGCCCCGTAACTTTTCGAAGGCGCTTTGCGGTCTTTTCGAAAAGACCGTAGATCTCCATCACATTATCAGCCTTATATTTTCCTCCGCCCACCTCCGCGATGTCATAGGGCCAGCCGTAATGCAGGGCAGGATAACTGTCCGCGGACCAGATGTCCGCTGCCTTGTATGCCGGCAGGAACTCGTCCTCATGCTCTACCTTTCCCTCCGGTGTCACAAAACCGGCGCAGAAAATGGTGGATACATTAGGGGCTTCTTCCTTCAGGATATTCCGGAAGCGAACGAAGAAAGCCGCGATCTCTTCAAAGGAGTAGCGCTTATTGTGTGTAAACCAGTTACCGTTGCACTCATGGTTGATGCGGATCCGCATCCGTCCGAACTCCCGGAACTGTCTTGCCACGCCGCGAAGATACTCATCATCCAGGGAACAATCCACCGTCAGGGTTAAAAGCACGTCCTGACCGTGTCTCCGGATATCCCGCATCTGCTCAAAGGGCTGGCCGTTTGCTCCGAAGGGGAAATAATCATCGTAAGGATAATCCCAGGCAAACTTCACATCCATGTCCGCACAGGCAACACTGATACGTTCCGGCCACTGGGCATCCTTGGGATACAGGGTGTACATGATGTTGACGCATCTGTGGGGTCTTCCCAGTTTATGCAGGATGTAATCCTGATTCACATACTCAGCTCTCTCGCTGCCGTCTCCTAAGTCCAGACCGCACTTGGCAGGTCCCAAATGAACGTTATATGCTTTCTCCATATTGTTCCTCTTCCTGTTTTATCGTATTAAACCCTGTGGAATACAGGGATGGACTCGATGGGTGCCTTTGCGGTGATAACGCAGCCGCCCTCATAAACCTTATGATCCCGGATATCTTCCCACTTGCCGGCAGGGAGATATACTTCTCTTTCGAAAGTATTGATCTCAAGGATGGGAGCTACAAGGTACTCACTTCCGAACATGTACTCATCTTCGATCTTCCAGCACTTCTCATCTTCAGGGAACTCGTAGAACAGCGTACGGATCAGGGGTGAACCGTTCTCGGTACACTCACGGTAGAGTTCCTTGATGTAAGGCTTTAAGGAAAGACGCAGATCCAGCTGGTCTCTCATGATCTTGAAGTTTTCTTCGCCATAGCTCCAGAGCTCGTTGTCCTGACCGGTGTGGAGATAACCGCCGCCAAAGTCGCGATCATCCAGCGCAGGGATATCGTAAGGACCTCTGTCTCCGTGCATTCTCAGGATGGGGGAGAATACCGCAAACTCGTACCATCTTATGAGGAGCTGCCTGAAGTCGGGATCGTTCACATCATCGGTCATAAAGCCGCCGATATCCGTGGTCCACCAGGGAATGCCCGCAAGGCCGATGTTCAGGCCCGCATACAGCTGATCTCTGAAAGCTTCGAAGGTGCTGGGTACGTCGCCGGACCAGAGGACGTTTGCATACTTCTGGCTGCCTGCCCAACCGGAACGGAGCAGGTTGACGAAGTCCTTTTTGCCAAGAGCTGTTTCGTTGTCAAAGAAGATCCGGCTGTAGTACTGAGGATAGATGTTACTGCAGGACAGGGCCGTTCCCAGGTAATATCTGTAATAATCGAAATCGTAAGTCACATAATCGGGCTCGGAGTTATCCAGCCAGAACATATCGACGCCAAGGTCGTAATAATTCTTTTTGCAGATATCCCACACGTATTTTCTCGTCTCGGGGTTGGTGGGATCGATCTCCGTGCAGTCACCCTGGAAATCATAGGTCTGAACGCTGCCCCGCTCAGTCTTGATCAGCAGGCCTCTCTCCAGCATGTCGTAGAAATTCTCGCTGCGCTTATCCACGGAGGGCCATACGGAAACAACAACCTTGATCCCCATCTCATGGAGTTCGTCGATCATGGCTTTGGGATCGGGCCAATAGGTCTTATCGAACTTCCAGTCGCCCTGATAGGTCCAGTGGAAGAAATCAATGACGATGCAGTCGATGGGCACGTTCTTTTCCTTGCACTTATGTGCCACTTCCAGAACTTCTTTCTGGGTACGATAACGGAGTTTGCACTGCCAGAGGCCCATCAGATCTTCCGGCATCATGGGGGCATGACCCGTAGCTTCCGTGTAGTTCTTTAAGATGCCCTTGGGATCGTCTGCCACGGTGATGTAATAATCCATCTCCTTGGTGGCTTCCGCAGTCCATTCATAGAGGTTCTCACCAAAGCTTGCTCTGCCCACGGCGGGGTTATTCCACAAAAATCCGTAGCCCAGAGAGGATACGGCAAAGGGAACGGAAACCTGAGAGTTTCTCTGCTCCAGATCGAGGATACAGCCCTTTAAGTTCAGGTAGGAATGCTGGTACTGACCCATACCGTAGATCTGCTCGCCGTCGGTACTGTCGAATTTCACGGTGAGTTTGTAATCGCCTCCGGCAATGGGACGATAATGACGGTTCACATACTTCAGGCATCTGCTCTCCCTACATTCGGTGCCGCCGTAGCTGCGATAATATTCACGGAGGATCATCTTCTCATCCCGGAAAAAGGTGATGACGCCGGCAAAATTCACAACGGCTTTGATGCGGCCGTTTCGGATGGTGGCACGATACCCTTCTCCTTCACCCTCAACGCTAATCTTTACATCCCCGGCGGGCTTTACCGTCTCGGTCAGAGCCCAGTCATTTCCGGTAAAATCCGGATATCTTGTTGCCCGAACACGGAAACTGTTATCTCCCCAGGGTTCGATTTTCAGAGTTTCTCCCTGTCTTTTTGCGATCAGGGCGCCGTTTTTTTCCTCAAAGATCATGGTTTATCCTCCCATAAAAAAATCATAGTTGTACTTTTCATTCTACCATGATTAAAGGGGAAACGATAACGTTTTCGTTGATTTTTCATAAAACCGATAAAAAACCGGGCAGAAAGGGATAGGCCTCTCTGCCCGGAAATTGGTATTCCAGCGGAAACTTCGGGGAATGATCAGAACTTGTACTGATCCACCACCTCGTTGAGCTCGTCTGCGATGTTCTGCTGCTGTTTGGACATTGCGGATACGCCGTCCACAACGCCTGCCACGGTGGTCACCGCATCCATGATGTGAGAACTGTTATCCGCTGTGGTCTGGGAAGACTCTGCAATATTCTGGATGGCACTTCCCACTTCGTTGATGACACGTTCCAAACTCTCGGACATCTCGGACATCCTGCCGGAAAGATCTGCGATATGGTCCGCATCCTCACCGTACTGTTTTGCGATGTCCACAAAGTGCTGGTAATCCGGTGTAACGGTATCCTGCAGGAACTTCAAGAAGGTCTTGGAGTCGTTCAGCAGACCATTAAATGCGTTCTCTACATCGCCAACCGTAGTCTGGATGGTTTCAACCGCTTCAGAAGTCTCTCCTGCCAATTTACCGATCTCAGATGCAACTACCGCAAAGCCGCGTCCCTGTTCTCCCGCACGGGCTGCTTCGATGGAAGCGTTCAGGGACAACAGGTTGATCTGGGATGCGATCTCGGAAATGGTGGACGCCATGGTTCCGATGGTGGAAACCACCTTTGCGTTTTCAATACTGGTGCGAAGCTCTTTGTCAAACTTCTCGGACAGGTTGATGGCGTTGTCGTAAGAAGCCCGGCTGTCTTTTTCGATATTCCGCGCTCTGTCGCGTATCTCGTCTGCCATCTTGGAACTCTTGCCGGTCTCTTCCGCCATCTTGTTTACGGAGTTGTTTACTTCCTGGGTGGACGCGTTTACCTGCTCCGTTGCCGCACTTGCGGACATCATGGCTTCGTTTACCTCAAACATGTACTGCTCGATGGTCTCGAACTGCTCGGAGAGCTGTTCTGCGGAAGTGTTCAGATCTCTGCTGGATGCATCCAGATTCTTTGCCTTTTCGGAAATGCCGAGGATGATCTCTTTGTTGCCGTTGTACATGGAGTTTAAGGACTCACTCATCTGGCCCACTTCGTCTTTGGACTTCACGGGGATCTCATCGATGGAGAAATCTCCGCCTGCCAGGGAACCGGCAAAGATCTTTACGCGGTTCAGACTCTTGGCAATGCTGGTAACGGAAAGCACGATAACAATGGCAACGATGATCATACAGATCAGGGTCACGATCATCAACTTTGTTGTCAGGTTTTTGACCGGCTTATTCAGCTGAGACTGGGGAAGCTGGATCAAAAGCTTCCAACCCAGGTCGGGAATGGTGGTGAAATAGACGTTGTTGACACCGTTACTCTTGGTATAAGTTGTTATACCGCTTTCCTTACTCATGATCACATTTGCAGCGGCCGCAAGGGATTTGTTGCTGTCGTCTGCCAGGTTCAATCCATTGGCTGCAGCCTCAGGCTCATCCGGAGAATAGAGGATAACGCCTTCGGAGCTCAGGAGCATAGCGGTTCCCGCCTCACCGATCTTGACGTTACTGACCATGGACTGGATATCATCCAGCTGCATATCTACGGTAACGCATCCGATGAACTCCCCTGCCCCATTGAACATGGGCGCGGAGGAAGATGCCATAACGATACCGGAAGTGGGATCATAATAAGGATCCGTTACTTTTACGGTATTGGAATTCTTGGCATTTAAGTAATATTCTTCATTGAAATAATCATAATCGGCATTGCTGTAATCCCAGGTCGTTACGATCTGGGAACCGTCTTTATAAATATAGGGGCCCATGTATTCAGACCCTTTATCGTACACATAAGGTTCAAACCACAGACCGCTGCCCAGCACCATATCTTCATCCTTGATGGTGTTGGCCAGGATCTTCTCATAATCGGTGATCACGGTCTTGTTGTAATTGCTCTGTACGTCCTTTGCGATCACACCGCACATGGTGGTCACGGTCTTGACGCATTCCGTGATCTTATTGGACTGGGCGGTAAGTTCCGCGTTCATTCTGTTTGCGATCTGCTCCTCAATGATCTCGCTGGAGTTTACCGCACTGATCGCCATCTGTGTTACCATGGCGATGACCACCAAAGGCAGAATCATAGCCATGAGCTTGGTACTGATCTTTCTGAATCCCATATAGTTTCCCCTTTCTATTGTCGCAAATTAAAAAGCGCCTGCCTAAATTTTACTAAAAAAGCAGACGCCTTACAATATTTTTCGAAAATTTACGAGATTGTTCTTCCAATTGCCAACAAATAGGCTGAAATACGCTATTCCATGGAGGTTCCTTTGATCTCCGCCTCCGTCAGGGCGTATTTGTCCTGGTTGGCAAACCCGATATCGTCCAGGCGATAAGGAGTGTTCTGGTAAACATAGTAGTTGAGCCAGTTGGTGTAAAGGATATTACAATGGGATCTCCACTGGAGTCTGGGCTGCCTTGTCGGGTCGTCATCGGGATAATAATTCACCGGCAGATGGATGGGAAGTCCCTTCCCCAGATCTCTTTGATACTCGTTGTTGAGAGTCATGCGGTCGTACTCCGGATGCCCCTGGATAAAGACCTGGCGGCCGTCCTTGCTCATCACAAGAAAAACTCCTGCCTGCTCAGACTCGGCCAGCACCAGCAGCTTATCACAGGCTTTGATCAAATCCGCCGGCGTTTCCGTATGGCGGGAATGGGGCGCATAAAAGATGTCATCAAAGCCCCGGACAAGAGGTACGCGTCTTCTCATCACCGTATGAGGATAGATCCCGAAGAGTTTCTCCGGAAGCGCCGCTTTGGGGATACCGTAATGATGATACAGTCCCGCCTGGGCTCCCCAGCAGATATGAAGAGTGGAGGTCACATGCTTTTTACTCCAGTCCATGATCTCGCAGAGTTCATCCCAGTAGTCCACTTCTTCGAAACTGATGTCTTCCACGGGAGCACCGGTAATGATCAATCCATCAAAGTTCCTGTCCCGGACGTCATCCATGGTGACATAGAACTGATTCAGATGATTGGCAGAAGTATTCTGGGAATTGTGGCTCTTGACCGTCATAAAGGTCACGTTGACCTGAAGCGGCGTGTTGGAGAATGCCCGGAGGATCTGCAATTCCGTATCTTCCTTGATCGGCATGAGATTCAGGATACAGACCTGAAGAGGTCGGATGTCCTGGGTCATGGCCCTGGATTCGTCCATCACGAAGATGTTCTCGCTTTCCAGGATTTCTTTTGCCGGCAGATTGTTCTGAATACGAATGGGCATGTTCTTTGTACCTCACTTCTTTTGTTTCTTGCTTCTCATATTTTATGCCAGATACTGTGCGATGAAATCATCTTCCGATAATACGGGTACGCCCAGTTTTCTGGCGGTCTGGTTCTTGTTGGATGTGGAGTTCACATCATTGTTGATCAGGCAGACGGTCTTTCCTGTAACGGAACCCGTCACTTTGCCTCCGAGGCTTTCGATGACCTCTTTTAATTCATCCCTGCTCTTATAGTGGTTCAGGGAACCTGTTACCACGAAGGACATTCCCTGAAGTTTTGCATCTCCCGCAGGGGCTTCCTGTTTTTGGAGTTTTACTTCTTTTAACAGATCCCGGAACAATTCCATATTCTCAGGCTTGTCGAAATACTCTCTGATGCTTCCCGCAATAATGGGACCGATGCCGTCAATGGCGGATAAGGTCTCTGCATCCGCACCGGAAAGCTTCTCCTCGTCATCTCCAAAGGCTCTGCAAAGGAGCTTTGCGTTGGATAAACCGACACCGCTGATGCCAAGAGCGTAGATCAGACGGAATAACGCAGAGTTTCTCGCGGTCTCGATGCTGCCAAGAAGGTTATCGCAGGACTTTTCGCCAAAGCCTTCCATCTCCCGGATCTCCGCGGCATAACGGTCCAAATGGAACAGATCCGTCAGTCTGTGGAGAAAGCCCTTTCCGATGAACTTTTCAAGAGTGGCTTCGGAAAGGCCGTCGATGTTCATGGCATCCCGGCTGACAAAATGGGTAAAGAGTTTGATCTTCTTTGCCGGACAGTCGGGATTAATGCAATACAAGGATGCAGCTTCACTCACCGCTCTGACTTCCGTAGGTCCATCGCAGGCAGGACAGGTCGCCGGGATCTCGATATGATCCCCTTTGGTGATGCTCTCTGCGATCTGTGGAATGATCATGTTGGCCTTGTAAACAAGGATCCGGTCCCCAATGGCCAGCTTTAATTCCCGCATGACGCTGATATTGTGGATGGAGGCGCGGCTGACGCTGGTGCCCTCCAATTCCACGGGATCAAAAATGGCTACGGGATTGATGAGGCCCGTACGGCTGGGGGACCATTCGATCTCCCGAAGAGTTGTTTCCGCAGTCTCATCTTCCCATTTAAAGGCGATGGAATGTCTCGGGAACTTTGCGGTCTGTCCCAGGGACTCGCCGTAGGCAACATCTTCGTAAGTCAGTACCAGACCGTCGGAGGGGATATCGTACTCCTTGATCTTCTCCGCAAAGAAGGTGATCCGATCCTGAATGGTTTCGGGGGTAACAACGTAATGTTCCACCGTCTGGAAGCCAAGTCCCTCCAAGAAGGAAAACTCTTTCATGCGGCTGTTTTCCAGGTCCGCTCCCTCTGCTCTTCCAAGAGAAAAGGCAAAAAACCGGACATTACGCTCTGCCGTGATGGCGCTGTTTAACTGTCTTACGGAACCGCTGCAAAGGTTTCTGGGGTTTTTGTACTTCTCCCCTTCTTCGATACCGTCATTGATCTTTTCAAAATCGGAATAGGTGATCACCGCTTCACCACGGAGGATCAGTTCTCCGGCAAAGGGGATCTTTAAGGGGATGTTCTTGAAAGTCTTTGCATTGGCGGTAATGACTTCACCGACTTCCCCGTTTCCCCGGGTGACTGCCTTAAAGAGTTCTCCGTCCCGATAGGTAAGGACTACGGTCAAGCCATCCAGTTTCCAGGACAATACCCCTTCATGACCCTGAAGCCAGTCCTGCAGCTCTTCTCTGCTCTTTGTTTTTCCAAGGGAAAGCTGGGGACGCTCGTGGCGCTCCTTGGGCAGTTCGTCCACTGCCTCATAGCCTACTTTCCTCGTGGGAGAATCCGACATCACCATGCCGGTCTGCTCTTCCAGTGCGGATAACTCATCGTAGAGCTTATCGTATTCAAAGTTGCTCATGATCTCACGGTCTTCCGCATAATATGCTTTGGATGCCGCATTTAAAAGATCGATGAGTTCCCTGATCCTGTTTTTTGCTTCAATGTCTGTCATGTACTGCCTCTTTTAAACCTTTGATCTCTTCTTCCGTAAGTTCCCGGTACTGTCCGGGTTTTAAGTCTCCCAGGGTGATGTTTACCACCCGGATCCGTTTTAAACTTTGCACCTGTCTGTGGAAAGCGCCGCACATCCTGCGGATCTGACGGTTCAGGCCCTGAGTGAGGATAATGGAAAAGGTGTATTTCCCGATCTTTTCCACCTTGCAGGGACGGGTGGTGGCATCTAAGGCCTCCAAATAAACCCCTTCGGACATCTTCTTTAAAAATTCCGCATCCGCTTCCCTGTCCGTTTTCACCACGTATTCCTTTTCATGACCGCTGCGGGCCCGCATCATGGCATCGATGAGGTCTCCGTCATTGGTCAGGATCATCAGGCCTTCGGAATCCCGGTCCAGTCTTCCGGCATAGGTCACCCTCACGGGGTAATCCACAAGGTCCCGGATCAGCTTTTCCGCATGGGCATCCTTTTCGGAGCAGGTCACTCCCACTGGCTTATAAAATGCAAGATACGCCTTTTTGTCCGGTCCGGAAAGGTTCTTTTTCCCGACGGTGACCACATCCGCATCCGTAACATCCTGTCCCGGAGTCCCCGGTTTGCCGTTTACCAGCACTTTTCCTTCTTCAATTAACCGATCCGCCTCCCGTCTGGAACAGATTCCGCAGGAAGCGATATATTTATTCAGTCTCACAATACATTCTATTGTATCACAAAAAGTCCCCGCAGGATTTGCCTGCGAGGACTTTTTCCACTTATTTGAAATTCTGATGGATTTATACAATACCCTGAGCTTCCATAGCCTGTGCAACCTTTAAGAAGCCTGCGATGTTAGCGCCTGCAACATAGTTGCCTTCCATGCCGTACTGCTTTGCAGCATCGTCCAGGTTGTGGAAGATATTGATCATGATGGTCTGCAGCTTTGCATCTACTTCTTCGAAGCTCCAGGACAGTCTCTCGGAGTTCTGGCTCATCTCCAGAGCGGAGGTAGCTACGCCGCCTGCGTTACTTGCTTTGCCGGGGCAGAACAGAACGCCGTTCTTCTGCAGATACTCGGTAGCTTCCAGAGTGGTAGGCATGTTAGCACCTTCACATACGCAGAAGCAACCGTTAGCAACCAGAGTCTTGGCATCTTCCAGACCCAGTTCGTTCTGAGTTGCGCAAGGAAGAGCGATATCGCACTTCACGGTCCATACGCCCTTACCGTCGTGATACTGAGCGCTGGGTCTCTTTGCTGCATACTCGGTCAGACGAGCACGTTTCACTTCTTTTACTTCCTTTAACAGCTCTACATCAATTCCGTCGGGATCATAGATCCAGCCGGTGGAATCACAGGTGGTAACAACCTTTGCACCCAGCTGCTGAGCTTTCTGGATCGCATAGATCGCAACGTTACCGGAACCGGAAACAACCACGGTCTTACCCTTGATGTCCTTGCCGTTGCATTTTAAGAGTTCCTGAGTCAGGTACAGCAGACCATAACCGGTAGCTTCGGTTCTTGCAAGGGAACCGCCGTAGGTCAGGCCCTTACCGGTAAGCACGCCTTCGTAGCTGTCACGGATACGCTTATACTGACCAAAGAGATAACCGATCTCTCTTCCGCCTACACCGATATCACCTGCAGGTACGTCGGTATCAGCGCCGATGTGTCTGAAGAGCTCGGTCATGAAGCTCTGGCAGAATGCCATAACTTCTCTGTCGGATTTGCCCTTGGGATCGAAATCGGAACCACCCTTACCGCCGCCGATGGGAAGGCCGGTCAGAGAGTTCTTGAAGATCTGCTCGAAACCAAGGAACTTGATGATACCAAGGTTTACAGAGGGGTGGAAACGAAGACCGCCCTTGTAAGGTCCGATGGCACTGTTGAACTGTACACGGAAACCGTTGTTTACCTGAACCTGGCCCTGATCATCAACCCAGGGAACACGGAACAGGATCGCTCTTTCGGGAGAGGTAAGTCTCTCCAGCAGAGCCTCTTTTTTGTACTTCTCCTCATTTGCTTCGATCACAACCCTGAGAGATTCCAGAACCTCTTTTACTGCCTGGTGGAATTCAGGCTGGGAAGGATTTTGAGCTACTACTCTTTCATAAACCTCATCAACATAAGACATGATCAACTGTCCTCCTTTTTTGTTTTCCGAAAATCATTATATGACCGCGTTTTTTGCAGTACAATATTTTTTTCACCCAAACCATGACAAAAATTCATGCTTAATTTTAGTCAATTTGTACAATAATACGTGTATACATTGTACTCATTGATCTTTTTTATCCGTTTGATTCGTTCCGTGAAACTATAGTATTTCCATGACTTTGAAAAGAAAAAGGTACGCCCCCGAAACGGGGTCGTACCTTTTTTATTTGATCTTATTTATCTTTTGGTGTTTTCCTTACTGAAGGGACTCGGATTTGATAAATCCGGTGGTGTCGTTATACTTTACCTTCGTCCAGCCGTTGGACTGCTTTTCGATAAGCTCCAGCTTGGTACCCTCGTTGACGGTAGCCAGTTTGTCGGCAGTTTCGCTGGCGGTCTTTCTGACATTTACCCTTGTTGTGGTGGTCACATACTGGGTGTTGTCCGTGGTGGTCTGCTGGGTTGCCTGCTGTTCCTGCTGCTGAGCTTCTTCAGCCTGCTGTGCAGCCGTATCCTCTTCCTCGGTATCGGGCTCCAAAAGCTCCAGATAATCGGATTTGATCCAGACTTCGCTTCCGTCGGAAGCCTTAACGTTGGTCCAACCGTTCTCTCTCTCTTCGATAACGGTAAATACATCACCGATCTGGGCCTTACCCAGTTTATCAGCATTTTCACTGTCGGAAGCACGCATATTTACAACTGCGGTAGCCTTGATCTGCTTGCCTTCATGCTTCTTGGGATTATAGGTCTCCACGGGAGTCACATCAGCCTCACCGGAATGGTCTTCGCTGAGAGCCTGGCTCACTTCTGCCTTCATCTGACCGTAGACTTCATTGTAATAACTTGCAAAGGCAGCATCTTCCACCAGCTTGTTATTGAAGTTTACGGTTACCTTATTGTTCAGCTCGATGACATCTTCCTGAAGATCGATATCATGGATGTACTGGGCATCTGCCTCGGACAGCTCTTCCGTCTTGTTCACATAGTAAGTGCCGTCCGCACGCTTACAGATATACAGCGCCTGCAGCGCGGGGACATCCATATTGTAACCGGTCATACGGACTTCCATTTCCACGTAAGCCAGATAAGAACCCTCCTGGGGGCCGGGCTTTAAGTAAGTATTGATGGAAGGATAGGAATCGATATACTGGCTCCGGGTCTTAACCTCCGTCAGGAAGTCATCGGTAACGGGATCCACCAGGGTTGAGATCGTTGCGGTATCACCGGTTGCATAAGCCGTATAGTAATAGAGTACGAGGTTATTGATATCCTCATCCGTGCAAGCGGTCAGCGGGGTATCGGGTACCACAACTGCTTCGTTTCCCGCATCGGAGGATGCGGTCTCGGAAGATGCAGAGGCAGCCGTTTCGTTTGCGACATTAACCTCTCCGGAGTTCTTATGGCTCAGGGTTACGCCGATGATGATCACCGCGATCAAAAGGATGATCAGCGCAATGGGTGCGATCAGGCGTTTTTTGTCCACCAGGCCCTTTTCCACCAGTTCCTCTACCTTTTTATGGGCAGTCTCGGAACGGTCCTTTTTCTCTTTCTTTTCTTCCAAAGCGGACATGTCCACGGATACATGATGCTCATCATCCAGGTCATAACCGTCTTCGTTTTCATTTTTGATCTCGGCGTCTTCTTCCAGTTCTACGCCGAAGTCATCGTCTTTTTCGTTTTCTTCAATAAAGGAAGGTACGTCATCTTCATCGCCAAAGAGATTGACTGCCTCTTTCTCACGATCCCAGTTCTCAGTCACGCTGTCCTTGAGATCCATGGCTTCCTTCTCTTCGTTCTTCAAATTATCCTCTTTATGTTCAGACATGATATCCTGTATTCTCCATAAAAATCTTTCTCTGCGGACGCTC
>JAEEGF010665241.1_pt1 | contig 16188 bp, 32 predicted proteins | sample 9134171 | NCBI WGS metagenome assembly JAEEGF01 (sample SAMN16246542, study PRJNA631951) | gut metagenome | biome: gut microbiome; feature: rumen; material: AP-attached | host: Bos | place: Iran: Karaj | collected 2018-10
TGTTTATGACATTATAGAGGGTAGCCCTGAATCACTTTCTGGATTAAATAATGGTGACCTTATTACTGCAATCAATGGTAATACAGTAAGAAATATCACAGAATTAAGAGAGATTATGCAAGATATAAAGCCTTATGACACGGTTACAGTAACAATAACTCTACTAAATGATAGAGGGTATTACAAGACGATAAATTATACCACAACGACAGTAGAGTATTCTATAACAGACAAACAGAGTAGTGTTAAAGGTTATAGTATAGTTTAAGTATGAAATAGGGTAGCAATTTATTGTTACCCTATTGAATTATAAACTTTTAAGAGAAAGTGAGATTTATATGAATATTATTTTGACAGTATCAACTATTGCAATTTCCTACATGATAGGCTTTATATTAGCTTGTAAATTCCTATGATTAATCAATTAAAGCAGCATTTAAAATTATGTTATACCAATAATGAAAGTGAGGTTATTATATGACATTAAAAGAATTTTACGATTATATTATCAATCATGGAGGAAGAGCGGAAGATAAATTATTGTTTGTTGATAATCAGTCTTGCGGTACAAACTATGAGATTATATGTGATGATGAAGCTATATACGTTAAATTTGCAGGAAAATTTGAATAGAAGTAATTAGATAAAGTAACATTTAGCTAGAGTTTTATTATTACAGTATATATTTTAGGAGTAAATTTGATGGAAAATACACCGTTAGGTTTTTCTAATCGAAGTGAATTAAAAAAGTATTTAAAAGAAAAATATAATGCAACAGATAGGGATTTTATAATATTCAATGCAAATCTTGGCACTACTCTTTTAGGTTTAGATAGGCTAACATGCTTTTATTACATGAGAATATTTGGGTCTGACAGCCAAAAGAGGATATGTACTCATTTTATTAAGTTATTGAGAGAACAAGGTGCGATTGGTGAACGCCCTATTTTCATGGGTGCTTCTGATGAATATTTGAAAGCTGCAGGTGCTTCTAATAGATATTTAAAAGCACATTTGGATATATTTAGTGAATATGGTATGAACTTATTCATATTTGGAGGTAGTTATGCTAGTTACAAACCCATTTGGGAGAGGAAATAAGTCTAATTTAGAAAAAGAGTTAAACGAGGCTTTGAATTTTCTAGGAGATGAAGAGCAGAAACAGAAGTATATAGAATGGTTTTGGTCTTTGCCTATTATTTTGAGAGAAAGTGCTTTAAATGTAATCCACGAGGGTAATGCAATAACTTTAAAATGGTATGCAGAACACGCAGAGGATATTTATTTAAGACGTTATGCTTTTTTATATATTAGCTTGATTATAATAATAGTACTGTTTATAGCTTATCTATTTCTTTATAGTAGTCCCGATACAAGGGTGTTGAGTGGAATTTGCTTACTGATTGCAAGTGTACTTGGGTTATTTTGCACTATATTATCTTCTGTAATGTATTAAAGGAGATATTAGGACATTGATAAAAGAGGATAATTTGTATATCCTCTTTTTCCTATTTTAGTAGAAATAATTGAATAGACAAAACTAGAGTAAAAAATTTTTAACAAAAATTAAAGCTACCTTTTACAAATAAAAACTTTGGTGTTATACTAACTAAAAAAGATATAACATTTTAAAGAAAGGGTAAGTTATAGCTATGAAAATAGTGTATTTAGATGATATTGAGAGGTTAATGAATGAACTTGTTTCTGAGGTAAATGAAACTATTAAGAACCCTACGGAAACAACTAATAGCGAGTTGGCAAAAAAGTATGAAACAGTAATAGACGCTATTGCAGCAACGGCTGTTGAGAAACCAACAACAAGTGAAAGGGCATTTTTAGATGCGAATTTTGTAAATAAACAGCTTTGTTTTGCGCCTATTTCACGTAGATTAGCTAATGGTCATCTTGATATATTTGTAGATGAAGTAGAGTGGAACTTAAGGTATTTCAAAGATAACAGTATTACATTAATAAAGCCAACAGAGGAAGATAAGTGGGTAGAAGTAGAGTGTGACGCAGTAGAAAAAGCCTATATTTGTCCTAAATGTTATTTTGAGGATAAGCAGACTTGGGAATACAACATACATAAATTTTCTGCAACACATGATGGCTTAGTATTTAGACCTAGTAATTTTTGTCCTAGATGTGGACAGATTATGAAGAAAGAAGTATATACAGGAAAGATTTGAGGTATATTTATGAAAGTAATAACATTAAGTAAGTTCAATGAGGTAATTCACCCTTTTTTAAGAGATATTTTTCTAAATTACAAGTATTATTTGCAACATAGCGAGATTATGAACGAATTCTGTGATTATTTAAAAAATAGTTGTAATAATACTATTAACACAATAGAAAAATTATCCTTTGATATGCCTACAGAAAGTGAAGAACCCTTGTTAGAAACAGAGTTTGTAGTTCGCAATATAAAGGGGTTATTTAAGTATATTACACCAAGTAAAGTATACAATTTTTTTGAAAAGTTTCGTTGGACTTTAAGCTATATTAGAGATAACCAATTTACAATTACTAAGCCAAGAAGTAATAAATGGGTAGCTGTTAAAGTGCATTGTAATAATAGTAGTTGGGGTAATTGGGACGGTGACTGTTGGGAAGAAACCGCTTATATTTGTCCTAAATGCTTATATAAAATGCACTTAGAGGGTAAGGCATTAAATAATGAGTTTAATGGTTACGGTGTAGGGCTAGTATATTCAGCTAATAATAAATATTGTCCTACTTGTGGACAGGAAATGGAATGTGGTAAGGTGGAGAGTATAGATGAACAAACCAGTATGAAAAGTACTGCATTGCCTTTACCTAATATTTCAATTCCTATTTAATATAGGTTTAGTAGGAGTAGTATTTATAGAAAGAGGTATTGAAAGAATTGTATATTTGACAACACAATATGTTATTTAGGGGTGTAGTCGTAGTATTAGTTTTAGTAATGATTTGGTTTGAACGAAAGCAGACCAAATAAAGGTAATAAGAAATGAATTTACAAGAGTTTTGGCAATTAAATATGATTCCAGTAGGTGTAGTATTGTTCATGTTTGTATTTGTTTTTAGTAATAAAACATATGAACCAGAATTAACTAAAAGATTACTAATACCTATTGTTGGCTTATTGATAGTAATTATAGATGATAATATAGATTATCATTTAATAATGATACATGATTCTAGCATCTTTCACAGATATATAGCGGTAGTAGGCTATAATATGCGCATTATAATATTATTATCATTGATATTTCTTGTGCTTAGAAATAAAGAGTGGAAATATAAGCCATTACTTACAATACCCGGTAGTGTATGTATAGTATTAACATCTTTGGCTTTATTTACAGATAAGGTTTTTTATTATGATTACAATACAGGAGTTATAGTAAGAGGTCCATTAGCCTTTACACCACATATTACATTAGGTATTTATGTACTTGGACTTTTTGTTTATGGCTGTTATAGGGCGAGAACACATTATGCGGAAGAGGGTAATATAATAGTTCTAGGTTGTCTGATAAACTGTTTGGCTACTTTTGTAGAGTGCAAGTATTCTCTTAGGGGTATCCTTATGGGAACCATAGCTTTAATAGTAGTATTCTATTATTTATATATTCATGTAGAAGCATTTAAACTAGACCCATTGACAGGTTGTTTTAATAGAATGACTATGAAAGCAGATAGTAAGAGATATGCTAATAAATTAAAAGGCTTATTCGTATTAGACCTTAATAATTTAAAAGAGATAAATGATACACAAGGACATCAAGAGGGTGACAAAGCAATTAAGACTCTTGTAAAAGAAGTATCTAAGTGTTTGCCTGCTAATTGTTATTTATATCGTACAGGTGGTGACGAGTTTGTTATTTTTGTAATGGACTCTGTAACTAAGGATTTGAAAGATATTTATACAGATATTGTAGCTTCTATGAAAAACACGAAATATACATGGGCTGTGGGTTATGCATCGTTTACATTTTGTGATAACGTATTTGAGAGTGTATTAAAGACGGCAGACGATTTAATGTATGACCAAAAGTTTAGATTTAAAGCACAACAAAACAGAGAGCAATCTGAGGAAAGTAAAGGTTTTGATAATAAAGAGATTATTGAAACAAAGTAATAAATATATCAACAAAAAAGTCAACTAAAATCAAGTTAGACAAACTCAAGTTATAGAAGAGATACCTGAAGAGTGTAGATATAAAAATATCTATGCTCTTTTGTTTTGTTAGGAAATACTTTGTTGTCAGGTAAAGAAAAATTTACATATATTTTGATAAAACCTTGTTGACAAAGAGTTTTAAAAATGTTATATTGTTTTTAGTTAATAACAAGTTGGTATAACTACGGAGGTTATATATATACATGAGTTTAACAACACTAATAATTATAGCAGTAATATTTTTGATAGTCTCACTAGTATGTTTTGGTAACAGGTTGGAGTTAATAGGGGGTATTACAGGAATGTTGTTTTCAGTATCACTTTTAATAATACTATTAACACTACTTGTAGGTACTGTAACTACATACGACCCAAAAACTGAGGAATTTGTCATTGAAAATATGTATTATAACAAAGATGGTTATTTGACGCATCTTATAGATGATAAAGGAAACGCTCATGGGGTTTATGATTTTAAAAGATACCGAACAGTTTCTATAGCAGAAGATGACAAAATATCATATATCGAAACAACAGAAAAAGGTGTAGGCAAGTTTCTTTTTGTTTACTATGAAGTGGAAAAAAAAGCATGTAAAATCAAATTGCCTAAAGATGCATACTATGCTTATAAATATGGCAAAAAAGCAGACATTGTTTCAGCCGAACAACGTCCATAGAAAGAAAGCGACTTTTAAGAAAGAATATTTTACTGTGTACAACATAAGGAGATTGTCTACACATGAGTTTAACAACACTAATAATTATAGCAATAATATCTTTTATAGTATCTATTATATTTTACGTAAATGATTTTAATTTGTTGGCTCGTATTATGTTATTTCCAACTGCAATTGCAGTAGTAATACTGTTAATAATGCCAGATGTAAGTAAAATCACGGTGCTTGATTCAAAGACCAAAGAGTTCAACATAGAAACCTTGGGTTATAACAATGAGGGTTATTTAAGAACACTCATAGATGATGAAGGAAACGCTCATCCTATTAATAAATTTTATAGGTATGAAACAATTTCTATCGCAGACAACGATAAAGTATCATATACAGAAAGAACAGAAAATGTCATAGCTGACTTTCTTTTTGTTCACACTCAAATGGAACGAGTTATGTGTGAAGTCAAATTATCTAAAGCAGCATATTCTGACTATATGTATGGTAGAGACTCAAACAGTGTTCCTGTTAAATAATAACTAAAACAACATAGAAAGGAAGTAACCAATGAAAGTCACAAAAATTTCAGGAGCAAATAAAGGTTGTAGTTGTATCAACTGTAAAACAAAAGATGCTGATATAACCATTGTTCTTGGAGAATCAACCAAAAGTAAAAACGTGTCAATGATACAGATAAATTTATGTCGTGAATGCGGTTGGGATTTGGGTGAAATTCTCAATGATACTGCATATACGTCATTTGAAGAATCTAGCAAATAAGGAGGTATATTATGCAAAACAATACAGCTAGGACTTATTTTATAAAACTACATCATACAGATGAAAAGGCAGTAGGGGTGCAACAGTGTTATTTTATAGATGTGACAGATATTTCACATATAACCTGTACAGACTCAGGTGACTTTCATAGAAGTGTAGTGTACTTAAAAACAACCGTATATGATAAACAGTTAAATACCTTTGTCAATGCAACTTTAGTGGCAGATGAAACAGTTGAGGAAATCAACGCAATGCTTGGATTTAGGGGTGTTTAAATATGAAAATGAATAGAAATGAAGTATTAGAATGGCTTGAATCTATACAAGAGAATTATGCAATGCAAGATGAAACACAGGAAGTAGCACAAGCGTTGTTACAGGCAATAGAAGATGTTAAAGCTATGGATAAACTTGAACAGATAGTTAAGTCTACAACTACTCGTCTAGCTTATGATAGAAAGTTTGAAGAAGTAAAGCAGATAGTTAATAATGCTATGCAGAAAGAGGAAGAACCTGAAGAAGTAGAAGTAACAAGTTGTGTGGGTTGCATACATTCCAAGGAGAGTGAACCTACTGCGTATAATTGTGCCACTTGTGAGAAATTTAGCAACTATGATTCAGCAGAAAATTATAAGGAGTAACCTAATGTTAGAAAAGATTAAGAATAAGATGCATAAAAGAGAAGTACTAATGAGTATCAACAAAAAGGCTAATGAATTACTTGATAAAGAAGACTATTCTGTATTTAATCATGAGGAATTATGTATTATGGCAGATATAGCAGCAACAGAATCAACGATAATTATGCGAGAAGCAAGACAACTTGTAAAGGATTTGGAAAAGGAATTGGAACTTTATAAAGAAATGATTGAATGTAAAGGAGATAAAGAAAATGCAGATTGATATAGCAAATGAAGAAATTGAGAAGATGTTGCAGAAGGAGGTTTCAGCAAGGGTAAAAACTTGGTTTGGAGACCCGGAACACAAGGATAGTATTAGAAAGATGGTAATATCTGCAGTAGATGATGCAGTACGTGAACAGGTGCGTAATAGTATGATTGATATACCTAAGTTAGTAGCTAAATTAGAAACGAAGAAGTTGGCATCTGATATTGTAGAGTGTGTTGCTGGCGATATTGCAGAGATGTTTAAAGAGAAATACATTGACTAAATAAATGACATTGCTAATACAAAAGAAGAGAACTGTAGTTGTGAAAACTAGAACATATAAAGAGAGACACAAATAATGACAAGATACGAGAACGAGAAACTAAAAACTGACATAAAAGCATTATTTATATGTATTGCACTACTTGTAGGTATATTTATTGTTGATTTTATTATAGATTCAAATATTTGGAATAATGGTACTCATAATGGTTGTGGTGGACATTGGGTTTATCAGCAAGCAGTAGGGCATAAGTACACTACAAGCTATCTTTATGAATGTGATACCTGTGGAACAATATACGAGTTTAGTTACAAACGATAATAAGTGTGTAGAGGGTGAGTTCAGATGAAAAGTCTTAGTTATTTTGAGAAAGAAGCAGATAAATTAAGAGCAACTACTGTTATAGATTATAAATTAGTTAGTAGAGCGGAGTTAATTTTAACCCTAATGAAGAGATATAGGGTTGAAAATAATATAGCTTGGCTTGACTATAAGAAAGTTTATGATAAGTGGTTTGCCAAATATCATAGTTAAAAGAAAGGAATAAGTAAAGAAATGGGATACTCAATAAAGTTAGAACATGGTGTAGTAAAAACAAATTCAAAGGCAACTGCAGAGGAAAATATTAGTAATATTAAGCTAGGTATGAAAGGGTTGTTTAAAGATTCTTATATTGATGGAGAAGATGAACTTTGGGAAGATGTTGCTGACGCAGGGTTTTCTTGTAATTCAGACTATCTCATTGATACCAGTGTAGCAGAAGTAACAGCCAAAAGAGGGCTTGATAATATTGACTATGAATTTGTTAAAAGTGTAGCGGATAAAATTTTCGACATGAGATATGACAAGGGTGAGTTAGAAGGTTATGGTGAATTTGACGTTGTGACAATTCCCAATGACGATACTGAGACTACAACTTATGTTGTTACTATGGCTTACATGTGGTAAAGGAATGTAACTATGGGCTATTAAAGTACAAGAGATATGATGCTACAATCAGCAGTAAGTAGTATGACATCACATCTTAAAGAAGATAGGGAAGCTATGAAAAGAGAAGCGAAAATGCAGAGAAAATAGGAGTTTGGGTAGGAGAACCTAAATAACTACGTAGAAAGGTAAGATAATGGGTAAATATATTGTAGATTGTGGCATAAATTGGGGTAGTAAGTATTCTGTAGAAGCTGATACACCACAAGATGCAGAAGAAAAAGCAAAGAAAATGTTTCTTACAGATTATTGTTTGACAGATAATCCTCAAGTAAGTGGGCTTGGTATTGATATTGATATTGAAGAGGCTGAAAACGAGGACGAATGAGCAAGGTTGAAAATAGGTAGGATTAAACTATATGCTAAGAGAGAAAACAAGTACAGACATTCTTAATATATGCAAAGATGGGAATTATGACTATGTTATAAAGTGTTATGGTGAAGCATGGGGCTATTATGAAAATTATTACTTCTTTAAAAAAGACGGTATTTGTGCCATTATGTATAGTAATGATGTAGTACCTAGAGAGGAAATTTCATTAAATCATCCTATAACACTTGAAGATTTGAAAGCTCCTGTGGGAATAGTAGCTGCTTGCGATACAGGTGAAGCTGAAATTTATATTGTTAAGGATGAAAAACTTACGTTAGTAGATAAACATTGGTGTGATATAGATATTAAAATAATTAAAGAAATAGAGGAACGTCTACGCCAACTAATCAAAGACGGAGTAATAAAGTGGTTTTAATTATTCGACAATAGTTTAAGTGAGGTGCCAAAAAGTAAATCCTCGGTAAAACATTGGGTCGCTCCCAAGATATAGGTTCAAGCCCTATTTGTCGTGCTAGTTATTGAAAGAGCTATTAAACATTTGTTTGGTAGCTTTTTTATTGTGTAAATAGAGAGAGAAACAGAAAAAAGGTATAGTTATTTAGATTAAAATTTGTTATGATATTACATGAATTAAGTTAATCAATAAGATGATGTACGTATAAAATGAAAATAATTCGCTTATAAATAAAGGAGTTTATATGGAAAATGTTTATGTAAACGAGTTAAATTTACTGAAAATACGTACTTTCATCAAAGGTTTTCTTTGTGTAGGACTAGGTAGTATAATTGCTTTTTTGCTGATGCCTATATGCTTTGGTAGCTTTACTACATATCAGAATTTAGTTTGGTTTCAATATGTAATAATTATAGGTTTGCTATTTGGAATAATTGCAGGTTTTGTTTCTTGTATAGGAATAAATAAATATATTAAGAGGGCAAAATCAGGTGCGCCTATTGAAAAACTTAGAGGTTTAATTACAAATATAGTAAATTCAACAGATGTCTTAGATACTGTGATTACTACTGTTTATATTAAATTGAATGATGATAGCGAATTGATTTTACAAAATCCTATGATAAATAAGATGGTACAGGTAGGGGATTTAGCTGATATTTACGTATTTTTAGATAAAGCACCTAACCTAGAAAGATTGCAACGACTCACACCTTGTCTTGTTTTAAGTGAGTCTGAAATATATAAATATCACGATACTTTGATAACAAAAGTAAAATAATATATTTTGCATTACATATTATTCAAATAGTTTAGATTTTAAATATAATAGCTTAGTTGCTAAAATTTCAAAAGAGGTATGAACTATGCAATCAGAAAAAGAGTATGCTATCTCTTTATCAAAAGGCTTGTATAAAGAGATGGGTTTAGAAGAAAAAGTATATTATTCAAAGGGAACTGACCCACAAAAAGCAATTAAAGAGTTTTTTGAAAAGTTAGGCTACAAGATAAAAATAAATCGTATGCATAGTTATAGCCCTGTATTTAGACCTGCAGATATAATGACAGAGTTAAGGGTAGATACAAAGGCTAATAATGTTAAAAATTATAGCTATACTGCTTTTTATACGATACAGAAACTTATAGAGTTACCAAAGAATTTAGATAGATAATGGTTGAAAATTAGGAGGTTCATAATGAATACTGAGAGTTATATTAAGTATTTCAAGAAGAAAAGCCTAAATGCTTTTATATCAGGATTTTTAAAAGGGTTCTTATTTGTATTTGTATTAGTTACTATATATTCATTAGTGTTTGGAAATATGGCGTTAAGTTCTTTTAGTATAACTATGATTTTTGGAGACCTAAGTACATGGCTAGTTGCAATAATAGTAGGATTAGCGGTAGGTTTCTTTGGTATTGTTCTTTATGAGCATTATAAGAGTAGAGTAAAAAGAGGGGATAAAATTTTAATCCTGCATGGAGAAATAGAGCAGATAGAAAAAGTTAAAGGCGGTAAGTTATTTACTTTTAAGCTAGATACAGGAAAGGGTTGTATATTACAAGGCTTATTAGATACCAAAGGATTTAAGGTTGGTGATGAAGTAAATATTTATATCTTCACTAAAGATGCACCTTATCCTATACCAAAGGCATATAGGACTATGAAATTAAGTGAAGCTGATAAATATAGATTTAAAGAATCTTGGATTGAGTTAAACAAAGACAACAGAAAGGGTTAAGATAGGAGGACTTATGCTAAATATTACTCACATAGAATTGAAAAGATGCATTGAGGATAGTAAACCAGACTTGATTTTTTATCAGAAAGCTAAGAAATCAGAAGATTTAGAATTAAGGTATAGAGTAATGGAAGTAGATAGTTTGTTAGGAACTATAACATCTGCTTTGCATGATAAAGCCTATATTAAAGAGCTTAAAGCAGCCAATAAGAGAGTTGTAAGATTAAAAACATGGGAAGATATGGTGGAATTGTATAAGTATTTTACTATTGACAGAGCATTTAAGGATTTAGATATAGAGGAAAAGGAGAACGCTGATGAAGTCGAATAATACCTGTAAGTGGATTCATTATGTTGATAGTAATGTTTACTATACAACTTGTGGCAAATTAAAGACCTTAGAAGAGGGTAATGATACTACTATTACAGAATGTACCTGTGGTAAAAAGATAGAACGTATAATGAGTGATTTGAGAGACCCTTGGGAAGAAAGTATGGGGTAAAAGTTGATGTCAGACATAGTTAAAGTTAATTGTCCTTTCTGTGGTGGAAGTGTAGACCAAGAGGACGTAAAGGATGGGATATGTACTTGTCCTTATTGTAAAAATGTTTTTTATATTAAGGATATAGTAGAACAACCGAAGATAAATGTTACGCATAATACAACTACAAACACTTACTATATGGGTAATATTAAACCTGATGATTTGAAATTTAATCTAGGTGGTCATGATATTCATGTAGGAAATCCAAAACATATTTTTGATAATTCATCTTATGTTAAAAATGAGGGTGAATATGGTTCACAAGCCACATATGATGCAAAAGGTAATGTAGTTGTACCTAAGTATTTTAAAGGTATTATAGGTATTGTACTGTTATTTATGGCGTTGTTGTTTGGAGCAATATTTGTTCAAACTAAGTTGGAATATAGTACAACTTATAAAGAGTCTGATTCGGCTAATATTGGAATGAAACCAGAAATAGCCGAAAAGGTGAATTTACAAGAGAAGTTGGAAATAGTTTTTGCTGAAAATAGTTCTTACGAAAATGGAAAGGCATCAATAGCTTATAATTGGTTAGACTCAAATTATTCAGATATACAATTACAAGCTAGACCTAAAGAAAATTTAGGACAAGGTGACGTAGTACATATAAAAATTACTGATTTGGGAAGTCATAGCGAGGACGAATTTGAGTCGTTAGAATGGGATTGGGTATTTGATTTAATGACCTTTGACGCTATGGAATAGAGGTTATAAACGTATATGAAGAATGTTAAAGGTTCTATTATTATAATCTTATTAGTTGTATTACTAGGCGTAATAATAATTGGTCGAAGTCAGCAGAAAGGTATGGATTCCGCACTAATTAAAAATCATTTACAGGCAGAAGAAATAATTGGGTTTGACTGGATAGAGTTTGAAAATGATTTTGATTGGAACGCAGTAGATGATTTTAATTCTAAGACTTTTATTGCGAAACAAAATCAAGAACGTTATATGTATAAAGATTCAGAGTCTAATTATTATTTGTTAGTTATAGATAAAACTAAAGCAAAGAGTAAGTTGCCTTATTATGTAATAACTATATATACCGGGCTTATAGAGCATGATGGTGTTGTAACTAAATCAGATGACACGGAAATACATGAATATAAGGTAACACAAGAGGGCTATACTTATATAACTGAGAAATTAAATTAACGTAAAGGTATTGATAAGTTTTGTAGTAAGTGTGATACACAATTGTATTAGTAGGAGCGATATGGGTAGACATAGGAAAAAAGAGCGGTGTTTTTGTAAGGAAGAAGAAGTTTATTGTCGTTTTGCTAACACTAATCCAACGTGTATACATTATAGCGGCCTAAGACAATGTTTTAAAAATTGTAAGAGTGAGTATGATGTAGATAATATTAAAGAGTGTCATCCTAGTCCTACTTGTGGATTTGAATGTTGTTATAGGTTACATTTGAAACACGTAGGTAAACAACATTGTAGCGTGGTGGACAACGACAATAAGACAATATTATTTTGATAATTATTATCCCTAATCCTTTTAGATTAGGGATTTTTATTTTAGCAGAGAGGAAAATTGTTTAGTTTTCGAAGGCTGACAAAAAATAATTTAGATAAAAATTTTGACTTCAGATAGTATTTTAGTTTATAATATTTTTTGACTATACTATACACTTTTCGTTAGATAAAATCTGTACGCAATACGAATATGACATATAAATATAAATTGCCAATTTTGAACGAAAGATAAGTTAGGTTATTTCGCTAAAAAAGCTAAATAAAGGCGGTTATTGTACTGATTGTTTTATTTATTAAAGGTTACAGATAGGATACTATATAGAAAAGGGAATAGTACATTTGAGAAGGAGGGCTGAAAATGTATATTTGATAGGGTTACGTTAGATACTGAAAATGTTAAATTACAAAGATTGGAGAGGACAAATGAGAGAAAAAAATAGTAATGAACTTAGTATATCTGCCCTTATATTTGGGGGTATAGGTACAGCTATCCTAGTCGTAATGGTTCTTATGATTCTTTTTAAAGGCTGTTGGTATACAGTTAATGAACAAAGTAATGCCATAGTTACACAGTTTGGTAGACCTATTAAGGTTTCTACTGCTGGTTTTTATGGTAAGATACCTTTTATACAAAAGGTTGAACTGGTTGATATGACAACAAAAGGAACAACCATAGGCTATACAATGGATGAAGAGGGTAATTATATTACAGATGCAGATAACAGTGTGATGATTACAAGTGACTTTAATCTTTTAAACATTGACTTCTATATGGAGTATCGTGTTTCGGATGCAAAAGCATATAAATATAATTCATCTAATCCTGAAAATATTTTGACTAATATTGCTCTAGCTAATATACGTACTGTAGTTTCTAATTATAGTGTAGACGAAGCCATGACTACTGGAAAGAGTCAAATACAGGCTGATATTAAAGAGGCTATTGTAAAAGAATTAGAAAATCGTGATATTGGTTTAGCTTTAGTTAATATTACAATTCAGGACTCAGAACCACCTACAGAGGAAGTTATACAGGCTTTCAAAGCGGTAGAAACTGCGAAGCAAGGTGCTGATACTGCTAAGAATAATGCTTTGAAGTATAAGAATGAGCAGATTCCTAAAGCCGAAGCTGAAGCTGATAAGATTACTCAGAGTGCAGAAGCTACAAAGGCAGCAAGAATAGCTGAGGCAGAGGGTCAGGTAGCAAGATTTAATGAGATTTACAACGAGTATGAAAAATATCCATTGGTTACAAAACAGAGATTGTTCTATGAAACAATGGAAGAGTTGTTGCCTACTGTGAAAGTTATAATCACAGATGGTAATACACAGACTATGCTACCTTTGGATAGTTTTACTAATTGAGTGATGTTTTACGTAGGAGGATTTAGTGATGGCACATAAAACTAAAAGTGTTAATGATGTAAATAGAACCCTGAGAACAGTTGGAGTAATGGGTTTTTTGGTTGTTTTAATAATTATCATATTTAATATGTTTACCTATTCTGTAAAACCTAATACTACTGCTTTGGTAGTTAGATTTGGTAAAGTACATGGTGAGCCTGTAACAACGGTTGGTTTGCATGGTAAAGCCCCTATTATAGATTCTGTAATACAGATTTATACCGGGGATAATCCTTATGATATGCCTGTATCAGACGTAATTACATCAGATAAGAAATCTATGATAGCAGATAATTTTGTTATTTGGAAAGTAGTAGATGTGCAGAAGTTTTATAGAACATTAGGCGGTTCAATACCTTATGCAGAACAACGTATTGATGCAGCCGTATATAATGCAACAAAAAATACTATATCATCTATGACCCAAGATGATATAATTGCATCTCGTGGTACTACTTTAACAGATTTGCTTACTAAGGAGTCTAATTCAGATATATCACAGTATGGTATTGAAGTTAAGGTTGCAACAATTAAGGCTTTGGATTTACCATCAGATAATAAAGCAGCCGTATATACCAGAATGATTTCTGAACGAGAGAATATTGCAGCTAGTTATACCGCCAAAGGTGCCGCAGAGGCGCAGAAAATTCAGAATGACGCTGATAAGACAGTTTCAATTACAAAAGCTAATGCCGAAGCAGAATCAGCAAAGATTATAGCTGAAGGTGAAGCTGAGTATATGAGAATATTGTCAAGTGCATATAATGAAGAGGGTAAAGCTGACTTCTATAAGTTCCTTAGAGGATTAGACTCTATGAGTGCATTAAAGGGTTCTAACAAGACATTGATTTTGGATAAGAACTCAGAATATGCAAAGTTACTTTATGGTATGCAGAACTAATAGGTAATTATATGAAAGGCACTATTATAAGTTTGTAGTAGTGCCTTTTTAATTTAAATAAATAATCTTTACAGATTTGAGCAAACAGTTTATAATAAAGGCATTGAAACAATAACAATGTAATAGAAAGAGATAAGCATATGGAATTGAAATAGGCCGTAAAGTATATACGTGAACTGATAAGTTTTTAAAGGAGAGAAAATTATGAGTAAGAAACAAAACGTAATACTACTCGTACTTTTACTTTTAGGAGTAGTTTTGACAATGCTTGTCAATAGTCTTGTAGGTAGTGCTATTGAGCCAGTAGTTGAACAGGGTAATGCAAAACAGTTGGAAGTTCTTAATGATTTCTGTGAGTATGTTGCAGATAAAGATATAGAATATATCAGTTCTAGTGCTAATCCTCTCAAGTCTGACTCTTTAACAGTTAAACTCTATGAAGAAGAGCCTAGAACATTTGAACCATTAAGGTCTTTTACAAGGATTTCTTCTGCGGATAATAAGTATCATGTTTATCTTCGAGAAGATGGGGTAATTATAATACATGCTCCAGTTGACGGTGTTTTACAGCCAATTAGTAATTAAAGGAGATACAGAAATGTAAACAAAATAGTACCTACGATAAGGAAAATTAAGATGTATAAAATTGATGAAAGAATGTTAAGTTATCTAAAACCCTGCGCAGAACAACATATATTACAGTATGGCAATGATACGTATTATTGTGGTGGTTCTAAATATCTATCAAAGTGTAATTTAGATTCCAGAGTAGAAAACGTAAAGAAATGGGTAGAGAAAAATGGTGGTAAGTTTGAAGTAAAGTCTAATTGGTTTGAGCTAAAAGATGTTTATGTTTGTGTAGTACAGATTCTTTTCCCTACTTATGGTAAGCGAAATATGAAGGAAATTATGAGTACGCTCTTTTTTTAAAATTTTTTCTTGCCTTAAAAACTATTTTGTGTTAAGGTAGTTTCCGAGACTAGTTAAGAAAGGTAGGTAGAATATGAGCGTAGTTATTGGGTTATCAGCAGCAGTAGTAATGTCAGGAGTTTGTGTTGTTGGTGCATATACTGCAGATAAGCTTACAAGAAAGAAATGATTTATTGAAATAATTAAAGTTAAGATACTATTAAGCGAGCATACTTTGTATGACTCGCTATTTTTATGCTATTTCAAAATCAACTAAAGAAATATTAACTTTTTTCACAAAATCTATTGACATAAGGTTTTAAATGAGTTAAAGTAAAGAAAAGTTAACATTACTTTGTTTAAAGAGTGTATGAAAAAAGGGGGCTAAAATGTTTAATCTTAGAGAGTTGTTTGAACTGATTAGTAAGTTTGAGTACATGCAGTTATGTAATTCAAAGAACGGACAGTTTCTTACAAATGTAACTTATAAGGCAGACAATGGAGCAGAACTTTGGCAATATGCTGATTATAAGGTTTATGGTATTAGTCCACAGATAGCTGCTACAGGAGAGCCTTATTTAAGGGTAATGTTGGATTTAGAAAATTAAGCAATAGAGAAGATTAATATAAAT
>JAEEGF011627437.1_pt1 | contig 16188 bp, 10 predicted proteins | sample 9134171 | NCBI WGS metagenome assembly JAEEGF01 (sample SAMN16246542, study PRJNA631951) | gut metagenome | biome: gut microbiome; feature: rumen; material: AP-attached | host: Bos | place: Iran: Karaj | collected 2018-10
TGAGCTGAAAGACGTCATGCGTTTGCCTTGGGCGTTGAATGGCGACACTCGCACGAGGCGGTGCACTCCGTTCTCGCCTTTGAGGTAACCGTAGGCATAGTCACCGTCGATCTCCATGGTGCACGACTTGATGCCGGCATCGTCGCCTTCGAGGATGTTACTTATTCTCACCTTATAATTATGAGCCTCGGCGTAGCGCATGTACATACGCATGAGCATGTCGGCCCAGTCCTGCGACTCTGTGCCACCCGCTCCCGCGTTGATTTTCAGCACGCAGCTCATCGAGTCGGCCTCGTCGTGAAGCATGTTGCGGAACTCCAGGTCTTCGACGAGCTTCAGCACGTCGGCATATTGCTGGTCGACCTCTTCTTCTGTCGCCTCGCCTTCTTTTGCAAATTCGTACAAAACCCCGAGGTCGTCGTTGGCTTTCACTATCTCGTCGTAAGCTGTCACCCAGCTCTTCACGTCTTTGATCTGGCGCATGATGACCTTGCCGTTCTTCGGGTCGTCCCAGAAGCCGTCGACTTTGGTCTTTTCTTCTAACTCTTGTATTCTCAACAACTTAGAATCGATGTCAAAGATACCTCCTCAAGGCATCAATCCTCTTACTTAACTCTTTTATGCTGTCTAAAGTTACCATATTAATATAAGGTGTAGTTTTAAGTTTGCAAAATTACAAATTTTCCGTTAACGTTGGTTGATCTTTTATCACATGAATTTCTCTTTGTGGGAACGGAATATCAATGCCATTTTCATTCAAAGCGTTGTATATCACCTCTTTAGCCTTGTCGATATAGGATATTCGCTCGGCGGCGAGGATATATTGTTTCACATTGACCTCCACGGAGCTGTCGCCGAACTCACCGAGCACAACATAGATGCCTTTCTTTGGCTCCACGACCTCGCGACCATACTGGTCTTTGGTGCGCATCACCTGCATGGCTTTCTCCAAAATCTCGCGCACTCGCTGCATGTCGGTACCGTAGGCCACCCCAACCTGTATCTCGAGGAACTCATACGAGTCGCTCTTGGTCAGATTGGTGAAGTTCTTGGCAAACAGCGAAGCGTTGAGAAACGACACCGTAGTGCCATAGATAGTCTCCACCTGCGTGCTCTGGTAGTTGATGTCGGTAACACAGCCGCGTATGCCGTCGCATTCAATCCAGTCGCCGATTTTCAGGCGGCCTGTCATGAGCTGGATGCCGTAAATAAAGTTGTTGATTATATCTTTCAAAGCCAAACCGACACCTGCCGAGAAACCTCCAATAATAAGGCCTATCGATCCTGTCGGAATCTGCAAGGTCACTATCACGACGATGGCGTAAATCATCCACACCAAAACGCTGATTATGCTGTTGCCCAGCGACAGGTTTATCTCGTTCTTACGTATGCTTTTACGATTATTTTTACGCATAAACAATGCATATTGGCTCTGCATCCAGACGACATGCAACGCCTTGTTAATATATCGGAACACGAACACCAGGCCCACCAGAAGAACTATTGCATAAAACGAGATTTTGAAAGTGACGTTACCGTCTGCACCGACAAGCTGATAGAACGGGTTGTGATACATGCTTTGGTAAAGGTCTTCAAAATCAAACACATTAAGCGACAGCTTGATGCAGAAAGGCAACGACATGATAGCTATCAGAGGCATCACCACGTCTTTGATGAGATCGTAGAACCATGTTACTCCGAACGACAGAACCTCTTTGTCGGTACCGGTCACAAATGTGATACGCTCTCCAAACTTGGTGATGCGTTGTTTCATACGCCTTTCTTTATAAATTGTGATGAGATACCATATCGTTGTCAGGGTATGGATGGCTGCCAGTTGGAAATACCACCATACCAACACCAGCAGCGATGCGAAGATATAACCTGAAATCGACACCAGAAGCGCCAACCCGGTTATAGCCAATGAGAGCCATCCTATCAGGCGGTCGCTCTTCTCTGCCAGTTTGCCACGACGCAGGCAAGCCACAAGCTGCCAACAGAAAAACACCATTAATAATGGCGGAAACACGAAGTTCATCAATGTGTTTGGCGCAAAAATGGCTCGGATGCCGATAACCACAAATGCCATGACGATTGTCGGCATATATAGTTTCCTGCTGTTTTTAAGCTGTTGTGGATTGAGTCTGATAAGCAAAGCGGCCATTATGGCGGCAAGCAGCCACACGAAGGTATTGGTAAGACTTATCGCTTTGCCCAACATTTCGCTCATTAACTCACCTGATGAATTAAACAAGACAAACAACAGCGATGCCAGAATCAACGCTATGCCATGCCTTTGTTCTTTGGCAATAACTTTTGCCACCGGTTTGACAAATTTGGAAACAAGCCATAACACCAACAGGGATACAAGCCACCAAAACAACAATCCGGCAAGCATGAATGCCATAACAAAAAGCTGTAAGAAATACTCCCAAGCAGAGCTGTTAAACAACTCTTCGTTATTCTCAAATTCATCGTCCATGTTAACAACCATGGAATAGCCGTATTTGTTCATCAAGTCATCAACCATAAGATTCCAATAGCGGCCAGGCTGAGCGAGAATCACAAACCAAGGAATCTGGCCTTCAATGAATATACGTGTCTGAAGCAGTTTGTAATATTGACGGGCATAGTTGTACGTATCCTCAAGGCGAAGATAAGTCTCATGGTAATGAACGCTGTCCGACACTATGATATCGCGGCTTTCTTCATACATATCAAGCAACTCCGTAGCGTAATAGATACACGTGTCGCGGTTGAGCTCGTCATCAGCATTAATAAGACCTTCAACCTGCTCTTTCGAGATTCTTTTCAGCGATGCGATAAGGCGCTCATAACGCTCAATCTCGAAGTCGAGGTTGCGCACTATGCGGTCGTATGGCGTACGGTCGGTTTCAAAAGCTTCGAACTCATTCTTCACCTGTTCCAAAGCGAAACAAAGGTCAAGCGTGTATTCCTGCTTCTGCGAATATAGCTGCAACGACAGCGCATTACATTTCTGCATGATACTGACCATACGCTCGTATTGCTCATCATAATTGGCAGATATCTTATCTTTTGTCAGAGACATCTGCTGATAGTCGTTTTTCAAGCTGTTTCGCAAAGTATTCAACCTGTGACTGAGACTCTCCGTGTCGTCCTGCGCATAGGTCGGAAAGACGAAAAGTCCCAATAGCATTATGAATGTTATTATTCTTTTCATTTTTTTGCAAATAATATTCGCAAAATTACACAAAAATTTCAAACTTATAAAAAAAAAACACCACCTTTGCGGTAATAATGCCGGTTAATATGACAAAAAATCACTTTTCGCAGCACTTGCTGTGTTATTATTAAGCATTCCTGCCCTTCAAGCTCAAAACGTGAAACAACCAAATAACTCAGACAAGGAAAACATTGAATTTAAAAACAAAAAATTTAACGTTCCAAAACATGCTGTATCCGTCCAGACGCCTATAGTCATTGAGATTTATTCGACTTCAGCGAATTCTTCCGCTACGCCTCATTCATACTGACAATCCTGTCAAAAGACTAAAGACTAGAGACTAATTCCCACACCAGCCCCGGCTCGTATCCTTTCTGCATGGCGTATTGGGCAAGTTTCGCTTTTCTTTTGTACGGGTCTGACTCGTTTATCTTCTTGGCTTTCAATACCTTAACCAGCTCTTCGCGATAAACCTCAGGGTCGATTTCCGATAGGGCGTTTTGGATTATCTCGTCAGAAACACCTTTCATTTTCAACGACATACGAATCTTGTTCACACCCCATTTTTTCAGATGTATCTTGCTTCTCACGAAAGTTGAGGCATAGTGTTCGTCATCGATAAAGCCTTCATCCACAAGGACTTGCATTATCTTTTCTTTGTCGGAAGACGGTATGTCGAACGTTGCAAGCTTTGTCCTCACCTCCTGCGTGCAGCGGTCCTGATACTGACAATAATGCAGCAGCTTTTTCAAAACTATGTCGCGGTTCAGCTCCATCAGAAATTCCTCCCGTAAAGACGTGTGATCCAGTCGGCTTTGCCCATTTTCCTAAGCGTTTGCTTGACCCACTTGCGGTTTTCGGGCTTGTACCAGAAGAAAAAGCGTTGCTGGGCGAGCTTCTCCTCCTTGTTTTTCGCCACAAAAACAGGTTTTAAAGTATACGGATCGTAGCCCGAATAATAAATCTCGGTCGCCAAGGTCATCGGTGTGGGCGTGAAGTCCTGCACCTGCTCGAGATGATAGCCCAAATCCTTGGTTTTCACCGCAAGTTCGGCCATATCCATCAAGGTACACGCCGGGTGGCTTGATATGAAATAAGGTATCAGCTGCTGGTTGAGGTGGTATTTCTCGTTGACCTGGTCGAAGCGTTTTTTCAGCTTGTTGAACAGCGAGAACGGCGGCTTGCGCATGAGTCTCAACACGTTGTCGCTCACCTGCTCGGGTGCCACTTTCAGTCGGCCGCTCACGTGACGGCGCATCAGCTGCTCGAAATATTCGTCGTAACCCAGACGGCCATCGGGGTCGTCGTTGGTCAGAAACAGGTCGTAACGGATGCCCGAGCCAATAGTCACCTTTTTAATATTAGGGTTCTTGTCGACCTCCTTATAAAGCTCGATGAGTGGATGGTGGTCGGTGTTCAGGTTTTTGCAGATGTTAGGCTGTATGCATGTCGGGCGGACACATTTCTCGCACAGCGACTCGTCTTTCCCATGCATGCGGTACATGTTTGCCGACGGTCCACCTAAATCGCTGATATAGCCTTTGAAATCAGGCATCTGCGTCACTTTTTCAACCTCTTTCAAAATCGATTCTTTGCTCCTCGAAGCCACAAATTTGCCTTGATGTGCTGATATAGTGCAAAAGGCGCAGCCGCCGAAGCAGCCACGATGGATGTTCACCGAATGTCGTATCATCTCGTAAGCCGGAATCGGGCCACGCTTGGCATATTTAGGGTGCGGCATGCGGGTGTAAGGCAGGTCGAAGGCAGCGTCGATCTGCTCGGTGGTATAGGTCGGATACGGCGGATTGATGTAAAGTGTCTGATTACCAACATCTTGCAGCAGTCGGGCAGCGTGTTTTTTGTTCGACTCCTCCTCCACATGCTTGAAATTCGAGGCGTAGAGCTTTTTGTCTTTCAAGCAGACTTCATGAGAGACGAGTCGTATGTCATCCCATTCAGAATCAACAGGTTGCGATTTCTTTTTCAGAAAAAACGTCTGCGGGATATTTGTTATCTCATCTATCTTTTTGCCTTCGGAAAGGGCTTTTGCAATCTCGATATTTGCCAGCTCGCCCATGCCGTAAACGCCCATATCTGCTTGAGAGTCAACGAGGATGCTTGGCTTAAGCGAATCCGACCAATAGTCGTAATGTGTCACTCGACGCAGCGATGCCTCTATGCCTCCAATGACGACCGGCACATCCGGATATAGCTGTTTGAGTATCTTGGAATACACCGTCGTGGCGTAATCCGGGCGGAATCCTGCCTCGCCGCCGGGGGTGTAGGCATCGTTGGAGCGCAGACGTTTGTTGGCGGTGTAGTGGTTCACCATCGAGTCCATGCAGCCCGCCGAGACGCCGAAATACAGCCGTGGCTTGCCTAACTTGCGGAAGTCACGGAGGTCGTCACGCCAGTTGGGCTGCGGTATGATGGCCACACGATAGCCCTCTTTTTCCAGGGTGCGCCCTATCACCGCCGCCCCAAACGAGGGGTGGTCGACGTATGCGTCACCGCTGACAAGCACAATGTCGAGCTCGTCCCACCCTCGCAGGTCGGATTCTTTCTTCGTTATCGGTAGCCACTTCAGCAAATCCATACTTAATACTTTCACGCAGAAACAACAGATATAGCAAAAATTGTCATCTGCTTTTTCCGCAATTACTGCGTGACTTTATTTTGCAAAAAAATCTGTAAGACCTTTGCGAGCGTCGGCAAGCTTCTCCTGCCAACTCTCCACTGAGTTCTGTCCCACCACGTCGGTCACGTATTTCACCGCGACGAACGGGATTCCCATCTCACGGCACACATCAGCCATAGCGTATGATTCCATGTCGATGACATCGCCTTCAATGTCGGCACCCGAGGTGATGAAACTGTCGCCTGTGTTGCAGGTGCCCCACAAAACCTTGGCACGTTCTGTCAGCCGTTGTTCTGTTAGGACGTCGCGCGCCGCATCCGTACCAAACACAATCTCCGACACAACGCCATTGACCGTCACCTTCTGTAAATCCCTGTCAATGAATCTGTTACAGACAATAATATCGCCAATATTATGGTTCAGCGTGCCTGCCGAGCCGTAATTGATAACCATGTCAGGGTGATATTCACAAATGGCGCGCATCGTCTTCATGGCGGCATTCACCTTGCCCATGCCGGTCTCGACATAAATCACCTCAGCATTGGGAATGTTGATCTCGATCCTTTCCTCAGGAATAGCGTAAACAAACAAAATCTTCATAATTAATAATAGCTTCATAATAAATTTAATGTTAAATTAACCATCGTCTCCATTCCGATTTTCATCGATTCTTCGTCGATGTCGAAAGTGGCTGTATGTTGTTTGGAATCAATGCCTTTCGCAGGATTTGCCGTTCCCAGACGATAGAAACATGCTGGCACTTTTTGCGAGTAACAGGCAAAGTCCTCGGCTGTCATCAATTGTGGTAATTCTTTCACTTTCGAATCGCCAAGATAATCTTTCATCAAAGCGGCACATTTCTCGGTCAGTTGCACGTCGTTACGCAATGACGGACATCCTTGTTCGATGAAGACCTCGGCCTTGCATCCAAATCCCGCCGCGACATCGTTGGCAACCATCAAAATATTGTATTTCAACAACTTACGTTTATTTTCGTCGAAGGTGCGCATTGTGCCTTTCATCGTCACCTCCGATGGGACGACGTTGTATGTGCCATCGGCGATGAAGCTCCCGAATGCCAACAAACCGTTTGACTTGTCATTTTCAGGATACAACTCCGACAATTTTAACACTATTTTCGCTGCAGCGAGCAGCGTATTGTCACGTTCGGCAGGCTTTGCTGCATGTCCTCCCCTGCCCTTCACGGTGATGTTGACCTCGTCGGACGATGCCATATAAGGTCCGGCATGGAATCCCACCTCGCCGCAAGGCAAATCAGGATAGACATGTTGTCCGATGATTAGATCCACATTATCGAGCACACCTTCTTTAATTATCAGCGACGCTCCTCCGGGCAGTTTTTCCTCTCCTGGTTGAAAAATCAGTTTCACCGTGCCTGAAAAATGGTCACGCAAGTCATTGAGAATCAACGCAACACCAAGCAGCATGGCAGTATGTGCGTCGTGACCGCAGGCATGCATCACCCCCTCGTTGACGGAACGATACGGCAAATCTGTCTGTTCCTGAATCGGGAGAGCGTCCATGTCGGCACGGAGGGCGATGACCCTCCCCGTCATTTCGACTGGAGCGTAGCGGAATGGAGAAATCTCATTCACTTGGAGGCTTTGGCGAATGCTTTCGCTTCGCTCAGGTCTCGACTTCGCTCGAAATGACGGTTCCCCTTTTATTGTTGCCACGATACCAGTGCCAGCGATATCTGATTGATATTCAATATCTTTTGAAGCAAGGACACGTTTTATGAGTTCTGCGGTCTCTTTCTCGCAAAAACTCAGTTCAGGATGCTGATGAAGCTGCCGGCGGATTGCCACCACCTCGTCATAATACGCGTCACTCTTGACTTTTATCAATTGCTTCATTTTTGATTTATTTTTTGCAAAAATAAAAAAAATTTTAGTAACTTTGCGCTTTAATTACAATGTCGAAAAAAAATTTGAAAATATAAAAGAAAACGAACATGAAAAAAGAAGTAAAATTCAGTCTTGTCTACCGCGACATGTGGCAAAGCTCAGGCAAATATGTGCCTCGCAAAGATCAGTTGGAAAAGATAGCACCGCTCATCATCGACATGAAATGTTTCGACCGTGTCGAGACCAACGGTGGCGCCGCAGAGCAGGTTAACCTGCTCTACGGCGAGAACCCGAACCCATCGGTACGCGCTTTCACAGCGGCTTTGCATAAAGGAGGCATCGAGTGTCACATGCTCGACCGCGCCCTCAACGCCTTGAGGATGAACCCAGTGCCTGCCGACGTGCGTAAGCTGATGTACAAGGTGAAGAAAGCACAGGGCGTCGACATCACACGTATCTTCTGCGGCTTGAACGACGTGCGCAACATCATCCCGTCGATTCAGTGGGCCAACGAAGCCGGCATGATATCACAGGCTGCCATGAGTATCACCTATTCACAGGTGCATACCGCCGAGTATTACATGCACATGGCTGATGAGCTTATCGCCGCAGGAGCAAAAGAAATAGCCCTCAAAGACATGGCAGGCGTCGGCCGCCCGGTGTCATTAGGCAAGATCGTGAACCATATCAAGACACAGCACCCGGAGATTAAGGTGCAGTACCACGGTCACACCACTCCTGGCCTCTCAATGGCCTCGATGCTTGAGGTGTGCAAGGCAGGCTGCGACTACGTCGACGTGGCGATGGAACCGCTCTCATGGGGCACCGTCCATCCCGACGTCATCAGCGTACAGGCGATGTTGAAAGACGCAGGTTTCCTCGTGAAAGACATCGACATGAAGACCTACATGGCTGCCCGCAGCATGACACAGAGCTTCATCGACGACTTCCTCGGCTACTGGATCGACCCGCGTAACCGTTACATCAACTCGTTACTACTGGGTTGCGGTCTTCCAGGCGGCATGATGGGCTCACTGATGGCCGACCTCAAGCCGGTACACGCCGCCATCAACATGAACCGCAAGAATCAAGGTCTTCCAGAACTCTCAGAAGACGAGATGCTCGTCGAGCTGTTCCAGGAAGTGCAGGATATTTGGCCTAAACTCGGCAACCCGCCATTAGTGACGCCATTCAGCCAGTACACCAAGAACATCGCCTTGATGAACCTCTTCGCGATGAGCAAGGGCGAGCCTCGTTACGAGACATCCATCGACCCTGCCGCATGGGACATGATTCTCGGCAAAGCAGGAAAACTCCCAGGCACACTGGCACCTGAGATCGTGGAACTCGCCAAGAAGAAAGGCTTCGAGTTCTTCACAGGCAACCCACAGGACAACTACCCGGATGCACTTCCTCATTTCATCGAAGAGATGAAGAAAGAAGGCTGGGACCGCGGCCAGGACGACGAAGAGCTGTTCGAGTTTGCAATGCACGAGAAACAGTATCGTGAATACAAGTCGGGCGAGGCGAAACGCCGCTTCAACCAGGAACTCGAAGCAAAGATGCAGGCCAAGGCTGAAAAGAGCGGCATGACCGTCAACCTCGACGACCTCCGTAAGATGCGTCACCCCAACGCCGAGACAGTGACAGCGCCTACAAGCGGCCAGGTCATCTGGGAACTCGACGCCTACGAGAAGTCGATGGCACCAGCCACAGGCACCAAATACAACGAAGGCGACACCTTCTGTTACATCCAGACACCTTACGCGCCTGAGGAGGTGAAGACCAACTGGAGCGGCAAGCTCGTGGAAGTCGTCGCCGAACAAGGTAAAAACGTGAGAAAAGGCGACATTTTGGCGTTTATCGAGAAATAAATTTGAAAAAAAAGGGCGGATAAATAGTCCGCCCTTTTATTTTTATTTGTATATTTGCATGTTAAAAATTAAAATTACAAACTTAAATATTATTTCACATGAAGAAAACTCTATTATTCATTGCGGCAATATTGATGTCAGTATCAGTATTTGCACAGACAAGAGCCACATTCTTAAATGAGCATTTCGACGGCACATCAATGCCTGCCGGCTGGACTATCACAGGTGTAGGAACATCAAACTGGAGCATCTCCGGCTCACAAAACGCCGGTGGCGTAGCCAACGAGCTTCATCTCGCATGGAGTCCTCAGTTCAATGGCACATCACGTGTGGTGATGCCGGCTGTCGACCTCACAGGCGTGACAAGCGTGGTTGTAAGCTTCAAGCATGCCCTCAGCAACTACTCTGGCAGTCACACCATCGGTATCGCGACATCATCTGACAACGGCGCAACATGGAACGTGGGCTGGCAACAAAATTACAACACCAGCAACTCATGGGAGGTTATACAAAACATCACAACAGCCGACATGGGCCAAAGCTCGGTGATGTTTAGCCTCTTCTACACAGGTAGCAGCTACAACATCAACGACTGGTATTTCGACGACATCGAGATCTTCTCACAGGAAAACCTCGACCTTTCGTTGTCATCAATCGATTTGAACAGTGTTGTGCCAGCAGGCTCACAAAATATCGCTGTAACAGTGAAGAACAAAGGTATCGAGACCGTCAACCAGGTCACTATGACTTATCAGTTTGAAGGTTTTGACGCTGTAGAAGAGACATTTACCGTCAACCTCGCCTCATTAGCATCGACACAGCTCTCTTTCGCACAGCCTACGATGCTCCTTCCAGGCAACTACGACCTCACAGTGAACATCACAGCTGTCAACGGCACCGATGATGACGACCCTTACAACAACACCATCACAAAAACCATCGCCGCAACACTCGGTTCGACACAGAAAATCGCAATGATTGAGCACTTCTCAAGCTCGACATGCGGACCATGCGTCCAGCCAAACAACCAGATGCTCACCGTCACCAACAACAATCCTGGCAAATTCACCTATACAAAATATCAGATGAGCTGGCCTGGCAGCGGTGACCCATATTATACAGAAGAAGGTGGTGTCAGAAGACAATATTACAACGTTAATGCTGTTCCTGCAATTTTCATCGAAGCACAAGAAAAATCAGCTGGTCAAGCTCAGGCTGTCATCAATGATGTATATAACACACCTGCTTTCGCCGATGTGAGAGGTTCGTTCAACGTCAACGTCAACGACAACACCATCACCGTCAAAGTCGACTTCATGGCATTCTATGATTTGAACACCGCCAAGGCTTTCGTCACAGTGAATGAGAAAGAGACTCACGGCAACGTCGGTACCAACGGCGAGACATCGTTCCACCACATCTTCATGAAGTTCTTGACAAACACCTCTGGCAATGAATTAGACATCCCAGCCGGTGGATACCAACATTTTGAGTTCACACAAGACTTGTCGAGCACACACGTCGAAGAGATGACCGACCTCGAAGTCTCAGCTTGGATTCAGGAATACGGCACTAAAGAGATGCTCAACAGCCACTTCATGTATGAATACACCGACATCCACCCATATCCAGTGCAGAACCTCGCAGTTGCAGCTGAAGATGGCAGTCTGACAGCCACATGGGAAGCTCCAGAAGGCGGCAACGCATTGAGCTACAACGTGTATATCAACGGCGAAATGGTACAGAACACCCCTAATCTCCAGTATACAACAACCACAACAGAAGAGTTCAACGTGGTCGCTGTCGAGGCTGTTTACACAACCGACATGACTTCAGTGAAGATCGCAAAGGCCGCTACAGCTCCTGCATCAGCACTCACTCTCAGCACAAACGACATCGTGTTTGACGAGCAGTATGTAGAGAAATATCTGACCATCACCAACAACACTGCTGCTCCTGTGACTATCAGCGAGATTGCAGAGAATCCAGAGACAAACTATCTCGCCCTCGAAATCGAAGGCTTGATCGTGCTTCCTTACACGCTCGAAGTCGGCGAAAGCATGCAGGTCAACATCGCTCAATGGTATTTTGATGCAAAAGAGCAAGTCACAACATTCATCAACATCGTCTCAACCGTTGGAACACAGTCAGTCAACGTGACAGTCGATTCATCATGGTATGATGGTGTTGAAGAGGCTGGCAACAGCTACGAAATCTATCCTAACCCAACCAATGGCAACATCATGGTCAGCGGCGCAAACATCAACATGGTTGAGGTTTACAACCTCTGCGGCCAGAAAGTGGTGTCAGTCAACGGAGCACAGAACGTGAACGTCGACATGAGCGCACTCGAATCAGGCGTTTACATGGTGAAAGTCATTGAAAACAATGGAAATAGCACCGTGAATAAAGTTGTGAAGAGATAGTCTTTAGTCTTTAGTAACTAGTCGATAGAAAAAAGGTCTCTCGTGAGAGACCTTTTTATTTTATAAGTTTCTAATGACTAGCGACTAATGACTAGCGACTAATGACTAGCGACTAATGAACTCCTTTATTTCGTCTTTACTTGCATTCACGCTGAACACCTTGTCCGGCTTCAGGTACCAGACGTCGTTGTGCTGTTTGAACAGTTTCTCGCCGCCGCCTGTGATGTTGAGCATAACGACATCATCGGCTTTGACTTGTCTGTTTTTGACAGCCTGCATCAATGAGGCGGTCGCCACACCAGCTGCATGGTAGATGTCGATACCTTCAAGTTCCTCAAACATGTCGCAAGCCTTCTGAGCCTCCGCGTTGGTCACTGCGAAGAAGTCGCCATCGGTGTCGACCATGGCGTCGTACAAGCCTCCAGCCAATGAGTAAGGTGGCTTACGGTTCGACAACACCTTCGCCACTATCTCGGCTGCGTCTTTACGTGCCTGCTCCGCATCGTATGGCAACATAGCCCTTGAATGTGCCTTCCAAGCATCATACATTGGCAGGAACGGAGCATTTTGTGACACGTAAATCTTCGCCTTGTTCGTGCCGAAGCGGCCGTCTTCGATAAAACGCAGGTTGGCTTCCCATGCCGCGATGGCGCCAGTGCCACTGCCCACAGCCTGGAAATAGAAGTCAGGGATGCGTCCGATGTAGGTGACAGCCGACATCATGGTGGTGCTCATGCCATCACGACGTGCGATGTTTTTGGCGCCTCCCTCAGCGAAGAAGCCGTCCATTTCGCAAACAATATTACCTAAATTAATAGCGTCGAAATAGTCGCTGCCGCTCTCTGTGCAAAGCATCTTCACGCATGGGTTAAGCGGTTTCTCGAACCACAACGCATTGATGTTGTCCTCCGGAACCGTCAGCAAAAGCTTGATATTGTTGTCGGAACACACCTGAGCAAAGGCTCGTGCCGTGTTGCCTGCCGACGACACCACCATCACCTGTTCGCGCATCTTATCGTTGAGGCGGGCACACACAGTGTAAGCCTCGGTCTCCTTAAATGAGCAGGTACGCATGCGTGCGCCGATAGCAGGGTTATATCCACTAAAAGTGATGTATAAGTTGTTGAGTCCCAGCTTCTTGGCGAGCTTTTCACTCTTATAAGTCACTGGGCATGAAGCGTTTTTCAACAATGTCTTTATCGGAAGCCAGTCGGCAAAACGGTACAAACCGCCGTTTTCCTCTTTCACCTCAAGCTGTTTCTTCTCATAGATAGCGCGAATCAGACTCGGTTTCTCGCTGTCCGGGAAGTCGAGCATCCATCCTGCATCGTCGCAAACGCGGCCGTCAGCGATGTTTTTAACTTGGTATTTTGTTGGTTGAAATGCCATTTTTTTTTAAATTTGAAAATGCAAAAATAGTAAAATATCTTACTAATATGAGATTTTTTTTTATTTTTATCACAAAATTTAAGAGTTTTAGAAAATATTTGTATTTTTGTAGCTTGAAATAAAAAATTTTAGCTATGAAAATTTTAAAAAGTATAGTATTGCTGGCTGTCGCGACACTTCTCGCAATGCCAATGCAGGCTCAGAAAGACGAAAAAGCCGTCTACCAGATCACCGATGATGTTGAAGTGCCTCACACCATAGTGCAAAACCAGGCTTCATCAGGCACTTGCTGGTGCTTTGCCGGAACAGGCTTTGTCGAGGCAGAGATCCTTAGAAAATACGATGTGACGCTCAACCTTTCAGAGATGTATTTCGTGCGTTGGGCATACGCCAAGAAATTCGACCGTTTCGTGCAGATGCACGGCGTCACTAACCTCAGCTGCGGCGGCGAGGTCATCGACGTGCTCTACGCCCTGACTGATGCAGGGATGATCACCGACGAGGCTTATCCTGGCTTCATGGAAGGCTTCACCCGCCACAACCATGGCGAGCTCCAGAAAGCCATCGAAGGCTACGCAAAGACAGTCACCCAGAAAAGCAGCGGACGCATCCTTTACGAGACCTATCCTAAAGCTCTGAAAGGCATCCTCGACGCCTATCTCGGCGAGGTCCCTGAGAAATTTGAGTGCAACGGCGCGAAATACGACCCAAAATCGTTCGCAGAGAAATACGCCCTCGACCTCAACGATTATGTGCAGTTCACATCATTCACCGACAAAGAGATGTACAAGCCGTTCAACATCATGATTCCTGACAACTGGACCAACACCCCGAGCTATAACATGCCATTCGACGAGATGATGGCCGAGCTCGACAACGCCTTGAACAACGGCTACACTGTAGGCTGGGCTCAGGATGTCAGCGACAAAGGCTTCTCACGCAAGGCTGGTGTCGCCATCGTCCCGACCGACGACGTCAACGCTATACGCGAAAGCAACCCCAAGGCATTCAAGAAGATGACAGACGCGGAAGTGCTCGAGAAACAATACACTTTCGAATATGTGATTCCTGAAAAGGAAGTCACAGAGGAGATGCATCAGACAGCTTACAACGACTGGAGCACCGGCGACGACCACTCCATGCTCATTGTCGGCATTGCCCACGACCAAAACGGCACTAAGTATTATAAGGTGAAGAACTCATGGGGTGAGACCGGCCCATACGCAGGCTATTGGTACTGCTCAGAGCAGTTTGTGAAGCTCCACACCGTGTTTTTCACAGTTAACAAAGCCGCTTTCAGCGATACTATGAAAGACAAACTCTTCTAGTCGTCATTTCGACCGACCGAAGGGAGTGGAGAAATCTCATATAAAGAAATTATTAACAAATTAAAATAATTAACAAATGAAATTCAAACACTTAATTCTGGCCGCTGCGATGTTGTTCAGCGTGCCTACATTTGCACAAGAGGCAAGCGAGCCTGAAGAAGAAGGCTACAAATTCGAGATCATCAAAGAGTTACCTGTCACTTCGGTGAAAGACCAAAACAGAGCAGGCACATGCTGGTGCTACTCGACACTCGGTTTCTTCGAGGCGGAACTCCTCCGTATGGGCAAGCCTGAGTACAACTTCTCAGAGATGTACATCGTTTACAAGACCTATCAGGACAGAGCTGACCGCACTGTCCGCACACACGGTGACGTGTCATACGCAGAAGGCGGCTCATTCGGCGATGTCATCTACGCCATCAAACACTACGGCCTCATGCCTGACGAAGAGATGAGCGCAGGTCAGATGCACGGCGACAGCCTCAGCGATTTCTCAGAATTAACATCTGTGAGCACCAATTTCCTTGAAGGCGTCATCAAATGCAGAAGTCTCCAGCTCGGAACCGACGAAAACCACACCCCACTTTGGAAGACAGCTTTCAACGGCATCCTCGACGCTTACATCGGCAAGGTGCCAGAGAAGTTCACCTATAACGGCAAGGAATACACTCCTATGGAGTTTGCGCAGTCAACAGGCTTGAACATGGACGACTATGTCAACCTCGCCTCTTTCGCACACCAGCCATGGTATGAGCCATTCATTATCGAGGTTCAGGACAACTGGCGTGGCGGCAAGGCTTACAACCTCCCAGTCGACGAGTTCATGGAGGTGATGAACAACGCAATCGACAACGGTTACCCGATTGCTTGGGGTGCTGACGTCAGTGAAAAAGGCTGGCTCCGTGGTAAGATGGCAGGCGTTTGCGTGCTCCCAGACCTTCAGAACCAGGCAGCCGACAAGTCGGGCACCGACTTCGCACACTGGAACGGCCTCAGCGCCGCCGACCGTCAGCAGGAAGCTATGAAGAGACCTACCCCACAACGTTGGGTCAACGATCAGGACCGTATCGACGCTTACAACAACTATGAGACAACCGACGACCACGGCATGGTGATCTACGGCAAGGCAAAAGACCAGATGGGCAATGTCTATTTCCTGGTCAAGAACTCATGGGGCGATGCAGGCAACTACAACGGAATGTGGTACGCATCAGAAGCATTCGTGCGCTACAAGACCTTGAACTACGTGGTTCATAAAGACGCTCTTCCAAAGTCAATCAAGAAGAAACTCGGAATCAAGTAAAGTTAAAAGATAAAAGAGGATAGTTAAAAGAGCGCGAAGCGACAGATGTTGTCACTTCGCGCTCCTATTTTATCCTTTAACTCTTATCATTTAACTCTATTTCTTCATCACCTCGAAGCCTTTTCCATAAACTCCCATAACCGTATTGACAGACACG
>JAEEGF011949947.1_pt1 | contig 16188 bp, 12 predicted proteins | sample 9134171 | NCBI WGS metagenome assembly JAEEGF01 (sample SAMN16246542, study PRJNA631951) | gut metagenome | biome: gut microbiome; feature: rumen; material: AP-attached | host: Bos | place: Iran: Karaj | collected 2018-10
GCCATCGAGGTCGTGATCGGAACGATCGTAGGTGGTATCGCCGGCTTTTTCGGAGGCCGTGTGGACAACCTTCTGATGCGTCTGGTGGATGTGGTCTACTGTATACCTTCGCTGCCGTTGTTTTTGATCTTAGGATCCATTATGGATTATTACCAGCTGCCGGCAAAGATTCGTATCTATGCTCTCTGCGTGGTCCTGGCCGTGATCGGCTGGGTAGGCATCGCACGTATCGTGCGCGGTCAGATCCTCTCCCTCCGGGAACAGGAATTTATGATCGCTGCCGAAGCATGCGGTCTGAGTGTACACCGCAGGATCTTTAAGCATCTGGTACCGAACGTGATCCCGCAGCTGATCGTTTTTGCCAGCATGGGACTCGGTGATGTCATCCTGACCGAGGCAACCCTTTCCTTCCTGGGTATGGGTATCAAGTATCCGGCAGCAAGCTGGGGCAGTATCATCAATGCAGTCAACGATTCTTATGTAATGATCAATTATGTCTTTGTATGGCTTCCTGCAGGTGTATTTATCCTGTTGACGGTTCTTGCCTTTAACTTTATTGGTGACGGACTCAGAGATGCGTTTGATCCAAAGATGAAAAGATAAGATTTAGGAGTAACAGATATGGCTAAGAATTCAAATTACATCTCTGCCAGGGAGTCAAGGCGGATCTCCAGGGAGAACCGGAAGATCACCTCAGAGATTGAGAAAAAGAGAAACAGAAAAGTAATACCCGAGAGTGAATATATCACTCAGATGAAGGATCCAAATAACTGCGTTGAATTTGACAATGTCCACACATATTTCTTTACGGATATAGGTACCGTCAAAGCCGTAAACGGCGTCTCCTTCGAGGTGCCGATCGGCAAGACCGTGGGGATAGTTGGAGAGTCAGGCTGTGGTAAATCTGTCACAAGTCTTTCCCTGATGCAGTTGGTTCAGCGCCCGTCAGGTCAGACTGTGGAGGGTGAGATCAGGTTCAACACCGGCGACAGGGCAGTCAATGTGGTAAATGCGCCTGCGTCATATATGCAGAAGCTTCGCGGCAACTCCATGGGAATGATCTTCCAGGAGCCCATGACCAGCCTCAATCCCGTGTTCAGGATCGGCGACCAGGTGGACGAAGTTATAAAGCTGCACAACCCCGAGATGAGTGCTGATGCCGTTAAGGCCAGGACCATCGAGATGCTTCAGATGGTAGGCATCGCCAACAAGGAGGGTGTGTACCGGATGTATCCCCACGAGCTGTCAGGTGGTATGAGACAGCGTATCATGATCGCCATGGCCCTTGCCTGCGATCCCAAGCTGATAATAGCAGATGAGCCCACAACAGCCCTCGATGTGACCATTCAGGCCCAGATCCTGGATCTGCTGCGGGGACTGAAGGACAAGATAAACAGTTCCATAATGCTGATCACCCATGACCTGGGAGTTGTGGCCGAGATGGCTGATTATGTGGTTGTAATGTATGCGGGAAGAGTTGTGGAAAAGGGCACTGCCAGGGAGATCTTTAAGGACCCGAGACACCCTTACACGATAGGGCTTATGAATTCCAAGCCCGTTGTCGGCAAGGCAGTGGACAGGCTCTACAGTATACCGGGCAATGTTCCCAACCCCATCGACATGCCTGATTACTGCTACTTCAAGGACAGGTGCGAGATGTGCACGGCAAAGTGCTCCGGCAAATATCCGCCGGTCTATAAGCTCTCACCCACACATGAAGTCAGCTGCTACAGATGTGAGGAAGGAGGTGCCGGTGTATGAGCAGTGCAGGATCAAATACAAATGACAATATACTGGAAGTAAAGAACCTCAAGAAGTACTTCCCCATTAAGGGCGGATTCTTTGGCGGAGTCACGGGCAATGTCAAAGCGGTGGATGATGTGTCTTTTACCATAAAAAGAGGAACCACCATGGGACTTGTAGGTGAGTCGGGCTGCGGAAAGTCCACCACCGGAAGGACGATACTGCGGCTCCTTGAAAAGACAGACGGACAGATCATCTTTGATGGCAAGGATATCAGTACGCTGGATAAAAAAGAGCTAAGACAGCTGCGCACCAAGATGCAGATCATCTTTCAGGATCCCTATTCATCTCTTTCACCAAGGCTTCCCATCGGTGAGATCATTGGCGAGGCGGTCAGGGAACATGGCCTGGTGCCTGCCGCTGAGTACGATGAGTACATATCCAGGGTCATGAAGGAATGTGGACTTATGGAGTATCACAAGGACAGATATCCGCATGAGTTCTCCGGTGGACAGAGGCAGCGTATCTGCATCGCGAGAGCACTGGCCTTAAAGCCTGAGTTTGTTGTGTGCGACGAGCCGGTCTCAGCCCTGGACGTTTCAATCCAGGCACAGATCATCAACCTGCTTAAGCAGCTGCAGGAGGACAGGGGACTTACATATCTTTTCATATCCCATGATCTGTCTGTTGTGGAACACATATCAGACACTGTGGGAGTTATGTACCTGGGCAATCTGGTGGAGACAGGGTCCACTGAGGATATATTTGCTGAACCGCTTCACCCGTATACAAAGGCTCTTTTCTCGGCGATACCCATGCCGGATCCTGATTACAAGAAGGAGAGGATACTTCTGCAGGGAGACATTCCGTCACCTGCAAATCCGCCAAAGGGCTGCAAATTCCACACAAGATGCTCACAGTGCATGGAAAAATGCTCTCAGGTGGCACCCACACCCAAAGATATGGGAAACGGACATGTGGTATGCTGCCATCTTTATGAATGATATAGGGATTCAAAGTCTCACAATTTTCATGCTTGCATGAATAATTGCGAGACCTTGAAGACCGAACAAACATGAGGAAAAAGTGGGGTAGGGGCCCCATGATTTCCGAATGTTTGTAGGATTGCGAGAGTTTCATGGAAACGGAGCAATCCGGATATCATTCATAAAGTTTATGATATAGGGATTCAAAGTCTCACATTTCATGCTCGCATGAATTATATCATCTAGGGTTTTATGGTATGATGAAAGTGGCAGAATAATCAGTTTTTATTCAAAGTAGAAGGGGATTATATTATGGCGAAAACAATGGCCGAATGGAAAATTGGCGATCCTATGATCAATGAGAATGATTACTGGCAGGATCCCAACTATGTTGCAGAGGACCCGGAAAAAGAGAAAATGGTTCTCGAGCTTGCAACTCTTATCACCGACCGTATGGTCAAGAAACTTACAAAGAAGGTCAACAACAGGGACCCCGAGTACTGGATGCTGGATGCGATCCTGAATAAGGAGCAGGTACGTTTCCTATTGAACTTTAAAAAGACCAGGGTTCCCTATTCAATACCTGAGCTGGCTCAGATGAATGATATGTCCGAGGAGGAGACCACCAAAATGGTGGAGAGGCTTCGCTGGATCGGTATCATTGAGCAGAACAGGGCCAAGACTCCCGATAAACATCTTCAGTATGAGCTTCCAATCTTTGTTCCCGGCTCTGCTGAGTTCATGATGATGCAGCCAAAGCTCACAGAGGAGTTCCCGCAGCTGGCTACATTCTTTAACCTTATGACACAGCTTCCGCTTCAGGGCGTTACCGAGATGGTTCCGCCCGGAGGTGCCGGCATCGGAATGCATGTTATCCCGGTTGAAAAGGCCATCTCGCTGGAGAACCAGTCAGTTCCCGTTGAGCACCTCTCAAGATGGATCGACATGTATGACAAATATGGCATTTCAGAGTGTTCATGCCGTAAACAGCAGGCCATGCGCGGTGAGGGCTCAGGTGAGATCAGGGGCGATTACTGCATAGGCATGGGAGACATGGCTGAGTATATGGACGACCGTGGGATCGGACACTACATCACCAAGGAAGAGGTTTACGAGATCCTTGAGAGAGCAGAGAGACACGGCTATGTTCACCAGATCACCAATATCGACGGCGAGGGCAAGATCGTAGCTATCTGCAACTGCGCTCCCGGTGTATGTAACGCTCTTCGTACTTCACAGCTCTTTAACACACCCAACATGTCCGCATCTGCTTACAGAGCTCACGTCGAGAAGGACAAGTGTGTTGCCTGCGGAAAGTGCGTCGAGGTCTGTCCTGTGGGCGCAGCCAAGCTTGGACAGAAGCTCTGCAAAAAAGATGGAACCGAGGTTACCTATCCAAAGACTGAGCTTCCTGATGACAAGCCCTGGGGACCTCACAAGTGGAATTACAACTACCGCGATGATGCCAAGATCAATTGCTACGAGACGGGTACAGCTCCCTGTAAGACAGCCTGCCCTGTACACCTTTCGGTTCAGGGTTACATCAAGATGGCAGCAGAGGGCAGATATGAGGATGCCTTAAAACTCATAAAGCAGGACAATCCCTTCCCTATGGTCTGCGGTGCTGTCTGCAACAGACGCTGTGAGGATGCCTGCACAAGAGGAACCGTCGATCAGCCTCTGGCTATAGATGAGATCAAGAAGTTCATCGCTTCCCTGGATCTCAATGCGGAAAAGAGATATGTGCCTCTTTGTGAGAAGCACGACGGCGGAATGTGGAGCGATGACTACAAGGTTGCCGTTATCGGCGGCGGTCCTGCAGGTCTTTCGGCTGCATTCTATCTCAGACAGAACGGTTATCCCGTAACGGTATTTGAAAAAGAGAAGAGAGCAGGCGGAATGCTCATGAACGGCATTCCAAGCTATCGTCTCGAGAAGGATATTATTGACGCCGAGATCGATGTTATGCGTCAGATGGGCGTAGAGATAAAGTGCGGCGTAGAAGTTGGCAGGGACGTTACCATAGAGCAGCTTCGCGACGAGGGCTACAAGGCATTCTTTATCGCCATCGGAATGCAGGGCGGAAGACTTGCAGGAGTTCCCGGAGAGGATGCACAGGGTGTTCAGACCGGTGTTGATTTCCTTCGCAATATCAACCAGGACAATTCCATCAGATTAAACGGCGAGACTGTAGTTATTGGCGGCGGTAACGTTGCAATCGACGTTGCCAGAACTGCTGTGAGGGCAGGGGCTTCCAAGGTTACCATGCTCTGTCTCGAGTCAGAAAAAGAGATGCCGGCAGCCAGGGACGAAGTGGAAGAGGCCAAAGAAGAGGGCATCGACATTAAGAACGGATGGGGTCCTAAGGAAGTCATTACTGAGAACGGCCATGTGAAGGCAGTTGTATTCAAGAGATGCACCAGTGTGTTTGACAAGGAGCACAGGTTCGCTCCCAAGTATGATGAGAACGACACCATCGAGATCCCTTGTGAGAACCTCCTTCTTTCCATTGGACAGTCAGTTCAGTGGGGAGACCTTCTTAAAGGTACGAAGGTTGAACTCAACCGCAACGGCACGGTTAAGGCTGACGCTCTCACAAGACAGACTGCAGAGCCTGACATCTTTGTAGGCGGCGACGTATTCACAGGTGCCAAGTTTGCCATTGACGCCATTGCAGGCGGAAGAGAGGGATATGTATCAATCAACCGTTTCGTCCACGAGGGCAACAGGCTTGATCTTGCAAGAGACAGAAGAGAATTCATCGAGCTGAACAAGGACGACGTACTGCTCGAGGGCTTCGACAATGCAAAGAGACAGATCCCGGGTAAGAAGGCCGGAATTGCAAAAGATACATTTGAGGACTTAAGGCTTACCTTCACTGAGGATCAGGTTAAGACAGAGGCAGCAAGATGCCTTGGCTGCGGCGCTACAACTGTTGATGACAACAGATGTATAGGCTGCGGACTCTGCACAACAAAGTGTGAGTTTGACGCAATACACCTGACAAGAGATATGCCTGAAGCCAGCACCATGTACAGGTCTGAGGACAAGCTCAAGGCAGTGGGACCTTATGCTGCCAGGAGAGCAGGTAAGATACTTGTGAATAAGATAAAAAGGAAGTAAGAGTCGTCAGACCTATATTATGGCTTAATTTGCTAAATTTTTCTAAAATTTCATACAAAAGCCTTATATTTTGGTATATATATTTGATATAATATTTGGTAGTAGGTATGACCTGCTACCAAATATTTTTATAATTTAAGAAAGGAGGAGATACGTGTATGACAGCAACTTGTGATGCGAAAATGGAAGTCATGGACTGCATTCTGCACGACTGCGAGAATGAGTATTATCCTGACCCCGAGAGAGTAGCACACATTACAGGGTTACCGCTGGGGGTTGTATTTGATCTGCTTATTGAGCTTAAAAATCAAGGCCGACTTGGCAAACACTGATAACTGATTGGAGAACATCATGGAAGAACAGCAGTATTAAAGGTCCTATGCATCTGATGCATAGGACCTTTTAAATACACTTATGTCTTGTTTTTACGTCTTTTAAAGCATTTCCACCGGCTCGTGGGTAAAGTCAGCCTTTCCGTCATTGTACAGCTTTCTCACAAAGTCGATGGCTCTCTGGCCTGATTCCTCGATGGGCACATTCTGACTGTAGATGTACTCCAGCTTGTCGCCGCCCAAAAGGACAAAGTTGATCTGGGTTCCCAGTATAACGCCATCGCCGACATCCATGGGCTTAACCTCTGCGGAGATGACTTCTTTTACTACGCCTTCACTGAAAAGAACTGTCATAACGAACCTCCTGTTAGTAAGATTTTCTATATACAATCATATCAGCTAAAAGACTAATACTCAAGTTTGCGTGTTTGTGCTATACTAGTGTAGCGATTCTTAAAACAGAAAAAACGGAGATTTACATATATGAATAAAGCTTTGAAATCAGCCCTGGGAATTCTGTCGGGGATAATCATTGTAACTGCTCTTGGCGGCTGTGAATCCGCTGCCGATAAGAGCGCGGTCATGGAAACTGCCGGGAACTTTCTGGAGGCAGTAAAAAACGGCGACAAGGACGGTATCAATACATATTCCTCCGGAGACGTTGCCACAGGCCCTTTTGTTTCCCTCTTTGACAGCGAATATTTAAAGGAACAGCTCACCTCCAGTCTGGATGATACGGAGCTTACCCAGGAGACCCATGACAAACTGGACGAATTTTATTCCATGTACGAGACCAACATGCAGCAGTACAGTGTAAATGACGTCAAGTTTAACGATGATGGTACCGCCACTGTATATGCCACCATGAAGACCCGTTTCCCCATTGATGCCATCACCGGTGAAGACACTCAGAAGAATGTTCAGCAGGCCAGTGCGACCTATAATGAAGAGCACATGGACGATATCTTTAAGGTCAAGGATGAGCAGGGAGATGAAGCCGCAATTGCCAAGGCATACAACGACCTTATAGTCATAACCATGGATATCTACGAGGAAGTGATTGAGGCCTCAAGTCCTGAGACATACTCAATTGCCATGACTCTGGTCAAGAATGAAGAGACCGGCAACTATTATGTCACATCAGTCCAGAGCTATGACAGCTCGATCGCAGGGACAGGTGCTCCGGCTACAGATACCAGCACGACAGACGTCAGCACCACAGACGTCAGCACCACAGATAAAGATGCCGGTACGGAAGCTACAACTGAATGATACGTATAACTTTTTATGCAAATTTTAAGCCCGGACGATGTCCGGGCTTTTGCGTTTTATGAATGCATATTGTTGAGCTTGTCAATCTGCTGGAAGATCTTATCCAGAGCTCTCTTGAAATCATTGAACTTGTCTGAGGCATTTACTGAAGTCTGTACGCCCTGGTTCGACAGGGAAGCAACTTCTTCACTGGTGGCAGAGAGATTGGAAATGCTGTCGTTGATCTCTGTGGTTGAGTCGACTATCGTCTTCATACCCACGCCGATCTCTTCAAAGCGGGAGAGCATCTCTGTAACATTGTCATTGATACTGTCGAAGTTCTCGCCTACGGTGGTGATCATCTCATTCTGGGTGCTTACAGATGATACAGTATCATCTATGCTTGACATGGCTTTTTGCACATCCTCTGTCAGCTCCTCTATGATCTTGGATATCTCGTTGGAGGCCTTGTTGGTCTCTTCAGCAAGTTCTCTTACGTCGTTGGCAACAACTGCGAATCCTTTTCCGGCATCACCGGCTCTTGCTGCTTCGATGCTGGCGTTGAGGGCCAGAAGATTGGTCTGCTTGGAAATGGACATTATGGAGCCGACAATCTTTTGAACATCTTCAACCTTATCTATAACCGCCTGCGTGGTATCTACTGTAATCTGACTTGTCCTGGAAACATCCTCCGATGTGGCCTTCAGGTTTTCAATAACCTGTACACCTTCTCTTACTGTTCTCTGAGCATTCTCTGAGGCCTTCGTCATGTCTTTTCTATGCTGCTCTGTGGCTTCTGTCTGTTCCTGAATCTCCTGAACCTTGTGGGCCTGGTTGGTTATGGCCTGGGCTGTGCTCTCCATGCTGTCTGCAATTTCCTGCATGCTGCTGCGCTGTGTGTCCATAAGGTCAGCAAGTTCTGACATGTTTGCATGTGTGTCGTTGACGAGATCAGTTACAGTGCTGGCTATATCAGCCATGGCATTGCCTGCCTCAATACTCTTTTCCGCATTAAGGCTGATGACTTCATTGTTCTCGGCATTGAAAGTGGTGAGAAGAGTAACTGTGTATAGACAGGCGATAAATGCAAGGATCAGGGTGATAGCGGCGACGATGTAGGATGAATTGAATTCTCCCGTGGTCAGATAGGATTTAATGCAGTTCACAATAAAAGATACTACGATGGCACCGATCCCTGTCTGGCAGAGTTTTACGTTAAGATAGATGATACTGCATATCAGTATGGGAAGACCAAAGGCAAAGTAGGCAATGTTATCTTCAGCAATAAGAATAACAAAATAGAAGAGAGTGGCACCACCCATGATCAGAATGGAGCCTTTTTTAATGGTGGAGTACTTGAAATTACCAAGGGCAATTATACCGCAGGCAATGACGCCGCTGATCACTACAGCAAGATTTCCGACATCTGATCCACTGCTGATGATGTTGTAGATCGCCAGGACTACGCCACACAGAATAATGATGATACATACATAAAAACTGCTGTTATTGGCTCTTTTATACTGCTCTGCATTCATGATTTTTTCCTCTCATATTTTATTGTCAGATATCAATTTAACAAAATAATTTTATCACAGTAATTTTATTTTATCTTCTCATTTATTATATATTCATTTATTTTTATGCTTTTTTTAGAACATGGCAAAAGAATGTATAGTACAATGGAATTGGTGTCGAAACAATTCGTGAATATTTGGCGAATTCTCAAATGAAAGAGGTAAACCGGATGAAAAAACTGAGCTTACGCGCAAAGATGCTGCTGTGTATCCTGCCTGTTATGGCCATCGCAATGATTCTTTTGACCTACATTGCAACATCACAGAGTAGAGAAGCCATAAGGACAGCCACCTCCAAGCAGATGGAGCAGTGTGTAACTGCCAACGTAAACGCTGTGGAAGGTAAACTGGATGTTGTCAAGAATACGGCTGTCAACATCACAGAGATGATCACAACTTCATATAAGTTTGTTACAATGGACAATTATGCCGGAACCCTGACAGGGATCATTCAGGAGAATGATTCGGTTCTGGGAGCAGGAATCTGGTTTGAGCCCTATGTGTTCGATGCAAAAGAGATGTACATAGGACCATACTGGTACAAGGATGGCGGAAACATCGTTGAGACCTGGGACTACAGCAACGCTGAGTACGACTATCCCAACCAGGAGTACTATCTCAATGCCAAGTCACTTTCCCATGGTCAGGCCAAGATCACAGACCCTTATTATGATCCTACATCCGGTCTTATCATGGCAACATGTTCAGCACCAATCTTCGACAACGGTCAGTATATCGGCTGCGTAACAGTAGATATGGAGCTTACAAACATTCAGGACATGGTTCGTTCAGTACAGATCGGCAGAACCGGAACAGCTATGCTGACATCCTCAGATGGAACTTATATCTATACTCAGGATGATTCCAAGGTTCAGAATGCCGTAAAGATCACAGCTGATGACAATGCATCCCTGGCAGCTCAGGCAGCTACTGTTATGGCATCAAATTCAAGTGAAGTAAGCGAGGTTTACTTCAACGAAGGAAAAGACACTATCATGCTCCTCTACACAACCATCCCGGATGTGAACTGGAAGGCCATGATCAGAATGAGTACCACAGAGATGGATGAGACCACCAGGTCTCTCACAAACCTTCTCGTGATCATATGTATAGTGGCACTGCTTATCGGTGCTATTATCATTTACATCTTTGTAATGAGTATTTCCAAGAGCATCAACAACGTTAAGAACTTTGCAGGATCTTTGGCAAGCGGAGACTTTACAGTCAATAAGATCGTTTCAAAGAGCGGAGATGAACTTGGTCAGATGAGTGACTCCCTCAACAACATGTTTGAGAACAACAGGGATGTCATCAGCAAGATCTCTGACGGATCCATTCAGGTATCCGAAACATCCACAGGCCTTGCCAGCATGGCCAGCGAACTGTCAAGTCAGTTCACCAGCATCCAGGGCAATATCTCCGGTGTTAACGACGCCATGATGTCATCCGGAGCAGCAACAGAAGAAGTAAATGCTTCCGTAGAAGAAGTAAATGCATCTGTTCACCAGCTGGCTGCCGAGACAGAAAAGACCAGTTCTGAAGCAGCTGATATCAAGAACAGGGCACGTGATATTGAAAAGCAGGCCGGACAGGCTTATGACTACGCCATCAGCATTGCAGAACAGAGAGAAGCAGATCTTATTGAGGCCAACGAAAAGGCCAAGGTTGTTGACCAGATCGGCACACTGGCAGACACCATCGCCGAGATCGCAGACCAGATCAACCTCCTTTCCCTCAATGCAAGTATTGAGGCTGCCAGAGCAGGAGATGCAGGTAAGGGATTCGCAGTTGTTGCTTCCGAGATCAACAAACTTGCCAGCAGCACATCTGAGGCAGTTGAGCAGATCAGAGATACCATCGACGGCGTTCAGGAAGCCTTCGGAACACTCTCTAGTTCTTCAGGCGAACTTCTGGAATTCATCAAAGAGACTGTTACACCTGACTACGACAATTTCGTCAATGTGGCCAAGCAGTATGGAAATGATGCTGACTCCTTTGGAGGATCTTCAGAGAACATCGCCCAGATGGTTGAGAACATCAGGGCTTCGATGGAAGAAGTATCCAAGGCGATCCAGAACATCGCAGAATCCACACAGGATACTGCAGATCTGTCGAGCCGCGTGAACGATTCTGTTATGGCTGCTGCTGATGTTGTTTCCAACGTCAACGACATGTCCAGCAAGCAGGAAGAAATCGCAGGTACGCTGGGTGAGATCGTTGGTAAGTTCAAGCTTAAATAATCAGCGGATCAGATCGTAAAAGCTCTTTTACTGAATAGCACATGTGATAATATGAACAAAAATGGACAGGGAAATTTCTTCTCTGTCCGTTTTTTATGTCATTTTGCATCAAATCCTGTCAAATTTCATGCATTTTTTGTAAAATCTTGTAAACTTTAAGTTTTTCTTATATTATAGAGTATATGGATTTCTACTAATTTAACAGGGGGACCTATTATGGCACAGAATGAAATGTTAGCTATGATTCTGGCTGGCGGGCGTGGTAGCAGGCTGAAAGACCTGACTACAAAGGTTGCCAAGCCTGCGGTTTACTATGGCGGCAAATATCGTATCATCGATTTCCCGTTAAGTAACTGCGCAAACAGTGGTATTAACACAGTCGGTGTCCTCACTCAGTATGAATCCGTACTGCTCAACAGCTATGTTGCACAGGACGGTCGCTGGGGTCTGGATTCTAAGGACAGTGGCGTATACGTACTCACTCCTCGCGAGAAGGCAGATGAAGGTCTTGACGTATATCGCGGTACTGCAGATGCAATTTCTCAGAATATCGATTTCATCGATAACTATGATCCGGAATATCTCCTTATTCTTTCCGGAGATCACATTTACAAAATGAACTATGATCAGATGCTGGATTACCACAAGCAGATGAAAGCTGAGGCCACCATAGCAGTGCGTCCTGTTCCCTTAAAGGAAGCAAGCCGCTTTGGCATCATGAACACAGATGGCAAGGGCAAGATCGTAGAGTTCGAAGAGAAGCCGGCTAAGCCTAAGAGCAATCTGGCATCCATGGGCATCTACATCTTCAACTGGAAGTCTCTTCGCAAGATGCTGGTTGAGGATATGAAGAATCCTGAATCCAACCACGATTTCGGCAAGGATATCATTCCTACGATGCTCAATGACAATAAGGCTCTTTATGCCTATGAGTTCAAGGGATATTGGAAGGACGTTGGAACCATCGATTCCCTCTGGGAGGCAAATATGGATCTTTTGGATCCCAAGAATCCTCTCAACCTCAACGATTCCTCATGGCTCATCTACACAGAGGATGTATCAACACTTCCTCAGTACATCGGCAAGGAAGCCAAGATCAAGTGTGCATATATCACACAGGGCGTAAGAGTAGAGGGCAGCGTTACCAATTCAGTTCTCTTTACCGGTGCTGTTGTAGGCAAGAACGCCAAGGTTGTTGATTCAGTCCTGATGCCGGGCGCAGTAGTAGAGGAGGGCGCTCAGGTAACAAGAGCTCTTGTGGCAGAAAATGTCCGCATAGGCCAGAAAGCCAAAGTTGGATCCAAGACCAGCGAAGGCATTGAACTTGTAGCTAAGAACGTGAAAGGAGGTACAAATTAATGGCAGTTAGCGCTTTTGGCATAGTATCCTCCGCAGATAATTCAGTACATGTGGAAGGGCTTCATGATTATCGCCCCATAGGAGCATTTTCATTCCTCGGAAGATTCCGTGTTATAGACTTCCCTATTTCAAATATGAGCAACAGTGATATCAACCGTATCCAGGTTTATGTCCGCTCACGTCCCAGATCAATAGCTGAGCACGTTGGATCAGGAAGACATTACAACATCAACAGTAAGCGCGGTAAGATACAGCTTCTTTTCTCAGAGAACTCATCTTCCCGTTCAATCTACAACAACGATATCAATGCATACATGCAGAACATTGACATAATCCAGCGTATGCATCAGGAGTACGTTGTTATAGCACCAAGCTATATGGTTTACAAGCAGGACTACAAGCAGCTCCTTGACACCCATGTAGCATCTGGTGCAGACATCACTCTTCTTTACCAGAAGGTTGATAACGCCCGTGAGTATTACAAGAATTGCCATGCACTTACCATCAACAGACAAAAAGGTGTTCAGTCCATCGAGAAGAACCTGGGAACAGCTAACAACAAGAACATCTTCATGGATACCTATGTAATGCACAGGGATACCTTCGTTGAACTGGTTAAGGCTGCTAACTGGATGTCATCCATGTACACCCTGGCAGACATCGTCAACATCAAGTGCAAGGACATGGACGTAAGAGGCTTCCAGCACAAAGGCTACTTTGCAACCATCACAAGCCTTGAGGACTATTACAACGCCTCAATGGAGCTTCTTGACTACGATATCGCCAGCGACCTCTTCAGGGCAAACTGGCCTATCTACACAAGGACCACAGACTCCTGCCCGACACAGTACTTCGAGACTGCCAAGGTCGAAGGCTCCTTTGTAAGTAACGGCTGCCTTATCGAGGGAACAATTGAGAACTCCATAATCGGACGTAGCGTAGTCATCAAGAAGGGAGCAGTTATCAAGAACTCCATCATAATGGCCTATGCCACCATCGAAGAAGGCGTTCATATCGAGAATGCTGTTGTTGATAAGTGGGCACACATCATCCACGCCAAGAACATCCATGGCGAACCCGATGCACCACAGTACATCAAGAGACAGGATACGCTGTAAGGTATATAATTATTGAAATGATGGGAATCACTCAGGTTTGGGTGATTCCCTTTTTTGTTGATACAGTCGTCAATACTATTAGTTGAGACAATTAAGCATAAATACTAATTTTATGTTATAATGTCCGAGTACTTCACAAATTTCTAATAAGTGAACCATTTATTCTTAAATATGAAAAGGAGCAAAAGCATTGCTTTCTGTAATAATACCGGCATACAACGAAGAAGAAATCATCCCGAAAACTGCTTCGGTAATAGATAAAATACTAAATGATGCTCAGATATCACACGAGCTCATTTTCGTAAACGACGGATCAAAAGATTCAACCTGGCAGAAAATAGAAGAACAGGCTCAAAAGATTGAGAGCGTCCGAGGCGTCAGCTTTTCAAGAAATTTTGGAAAAGAGTCAGCAATATTCGCGGGCATAGCGGAATGCAAAGGAGAATGCTGCGTTGTGATCGACTGCGACCTGCAGCATCCGCCGGAGAAGATTGTTGAAATGTACAGGCTCTGGGAGCAGGGCTACGAGATAGTAGAGGGAGTAAAAACTGACAGAGGAAAAGAAAGCGGACTTCACAAGTTTGCAGCCAAGAGCTTTTATGGGATAATGTCCAGCTCAATGGGATTCGATATGTCCAGGGCTTCGGACTTCAAACTCCTTGACAGGAAGGCCATCAATGTCCTTCTTAACATGAACGAGAAAAATGCCTTCTTCAGGGCGCTTTCATCCTGGATTGGATTTAAGTCCACCGAAGTTGAATATGAAGTAAGGGAAAGAGAGGCAGGTGTTTCCAAGTGGAGTACTGTATCTCTTGTAAAATATGCCCTCACAAATATCTCTTCGTTCACTTCAGCTCCCATGCAGATCGTGACTATCCTGGGAATAATAGTATTCGTGGTAGGCCTTGGTGCCAGCATCGAGGCTCTTGTCAGATTCATCCAGGGGACGGCTCAGGCAGGGTTCACCACGGTCATCATCCTGCAGTGCTTTACAGGATCATTCATTATGATCGGACTTGGAATTATTGGCTTCTACATTTCAAAGATTTACGATGAAGTAAAGGGCAGACCAAAGTACATAATTGATAAAAAAGTTTAAAAAAGATATTTTTTATCATCGCAATTTTATAAAAAAATAATTGGTTTAATCGTATTTAAGAGGTACAATATTAGTAAGTATATGTTTTTGAGTTTCCAATTCAAAGATGTATGAAAGGAGAACGATATGCTTGCTACGTTGATACCTCTTTTTGATGACAAAATGATAGTCTGTGCATACTCTGTCTTTGCACGTAAGGAGAATTTCTTCTTAAATCCCAGTATGATGGGCGGAGCCAGGTTTGATGGAGCAGGAACAGTCAATGAGCTGGAAGTTGTCAGCAGCATGGGTGTCGCTACTCTGTCAGGGGGCAAGGAAGTTTTTGTTCCCGTCAATCAGTTTTCCATATTTGCTGAGATCTCTCTTCAGTGTACAGTACCGGCTGAGAAGGTGGTTCTTCTCATGGACAACACAATAACCCCTGAAGAGAATTTCATAAAAAGGGTAAAAGAGCTGAAGGAGCAGGGCTACAGGATGGCCATAAGAAAGCTTCCCATCAGCAGCTTTGAGGACTATAAGCAGATCATTTCAAGATGTGATTACATCCTTCTTGATCATCAAAAGATCGACATATCCAAGGCCAAGATCTACTTTAACCATCAGTATCCAAATGTTAAGCTGTGCGCTGTAAATGTTGATACCAAGGAACAGTACGATGAACTGGTAAGGCAAGGCGGATATGATCTTTACGAGGGAAGCTTCTTCAGAATGCCCACTAAAGGATCAGATACAGAAGTCAATCCTCTTAAGGTCAACTATATAGAACTGCTTAACGTGGTGAATGCCCCTGATTACGATCTGACGGATGCCGCCGACGTAATCGGTAAGGACGCTGCCCTGGTTATCTCACTTCTTGAGATAGTTAACAGGATGGCGCTGAATTCAGAGATCACTTCCATCCGTCATGCAGCTGCCATGCTGGGACAGAAGGAACTGAAGAGATGGATCAATACCGCAGTTACAAAGGAACTTTGTGCCGACAAGCCAAGTGAGATCACAAGGCTGGTAATGATCAGGGCCAAATTTGCCGAGAGCCTTGCAAAGGACTTCGAGCTGGCAATGCAGGCACCTGAGCTGTTCATCATGGGGCTTTTCTCTGCTCTGGATATCATGCTGGATAAACCTATGTCAGAAGCACTGGAGATGGTTCAGGTTTCCAAGAATGTCAGGGAAGCTCTCCTTTACGATAAGGGTGAATTTGCCAAGGTGCTGGATTTCATCAAGTGCTATGAGGATGCTGACTGGACAGAAGTTTCAAGACAGCTTGTTCTTGAGAATATAGACATGGACAGTGTTTATGAGGCATACCTTGGAGCACTGAGATGGTATCGTGACCTGATCCCGGCATGAGAAGCATAGA
>JAEEGF010296715.1_pt1 | contig 16187 bp, 8 predicted proteins | sample 9134171 | NCBI WGS metagenome assembly JAEEGF01 (sample SAMN16246542, study PRJNA631951) | gut metagenome | biome: gut microbiome; feature: rumen; material: AP-attached | host: Bos | place: Iran: Karaj | collected 2018-10
TTTGCTCCTACATGTTCATCGGCAACCTAGCTGGTAACGCCGCTCAAGCTCTGGGATACCAGATGCACAGTGCCACCCTTTACTACTGGCAAGCCTACCACGTGTTGGGTGACGGTTCCGTCATGCCCTTCCGTGTACAGCCCATTGAGAACACGGTAAGCCACATGGCTATCTTCCCCATCGGCATGCCCACCTACGAAGTGAGTGCTGATCCCGGTTCCTACGTTGCTATTAGTAAAGACGGTGTATTGCATGGTGTTGGTCTTATTGATGAATCCGGTGTCATCAATGTTGAGGTTGATCCTATCACCTCGGGTGGAGATGTCACCATTTGCGTGACTCATCCGCAACGCATTCCTTATATCAACACCGTCCCTGCTGCCGCCATGGAAGGCCCATACATCTCCGTTGACAGCTACACGCCTGCTAACGTTCATGTCGGCCACGAGTCTTCAATGAGCATCACCTTCAAGAACGTAGGCACTTCTGCCACTGATGGCACCACCACCGTGAACTTGAGCTGCAACGATGACAACCTGACCATTCTCGACGGCACAGCCTCGTTCGAAAGCCTTGCCCCCGAAACCACCGTTCAAGTTGGCGGCTTCAGATACATAATTGCCGAAGGTGTTGCTGACGGTACTCGCTTCATCATCAACACTACCGCTGTTTGCGGCAGCAACACTTGGGAAGGAAGAGCCACCATTACCGCAGGTGAAGCCGTGCTTCAATTCGATGGCATGGCCAACCCCGGTGGTTTTGTCCCTGGCGAAACGATCTCAATAATCGCCTCCTTCAAGAACGCAGGACACTACAAAGCCACCAATGCAATTGCGACTGTCACCTCTACAAGTCCTTATGTCAGCTTTGTGAACGACAGCTTTGAGGTGGGAACGCTTGACCCGACGGGTATCGCCTATTGTGTGTTCAACGTCACCATTGATGCCAACTGCCCCGTGACCGAACAACTGCCTTTGACCATCACTTTGAATGCAGACGGCGGTCTTACGGCGGAAGGTTCTGGCATCATAAAGAACAGCTGCAATGTCATCTTCGAACTCACCGACTCTTGGGGCGATGGTTGGAACGGCAACTACCTGAACGTCAGTTTCAGCGATGGCACGCCTTCCCAAAACCTGACCATAGAGAATGGCAACTCTGAAACCTATGTCATCGAAATCGGCCACGGTGTCCATGTCACTCTGAGTTGGATCTCGGGTCAATATACTTACGAATGTTCCTTTGTCGTTCGCTATGAGGACGGCGACGAGATCTGCCAAGCAACAAGCCCCAACACCAATTACTCGTTCGAATTTGACTGCAACTGCAGTGCTGGCGCTCCTGTCGGCACTTTCAACCCCGTAGAGGATCTGCAAGCTGAAGCCACCGAGACAGGCGTCACCTTGGCTTGGAATGCTCCTGAAGGTGCCATCAATTACATCATTTACCGTAATGGCATCGAAATCGCCCAAACGTCTGAGACCACCTACACCGACAACATTATCAGCAAAGACGGCTTCTACACCTATTGCATTGTGGCCGAATATGCTGAAGGTGCCTCAGTGCCTGACTGCGTCATCATTGAATTCCTCGATGCCATCAGCGAGAATGAAGCCGAATTTGCCATCTATCCCAACCCTGTCAACAACACCTTGTTTGTCAACTGCGGCAATGCCGAGTTCAACTACGAGATGTTCAACGGCATGGGACAAAAGGTCGCCAGCGGCAATGCCACAGGCAACGCACAAATCAGCGTCAACGACATGACCAAGGGCATCTACTTCCTCCGCCTCACCACTGGCACGCAAGTGCGCATGGAAAAGGTCGTCGTGGAATAAAGACCAAGGTTTTATAAATGAAAAAAGCCGCTCAAAAGCGGCTTTTTTCATTTATATACCTCGTTGTTTCTTTATTGCCTCGTAAGCCGCATTGATTTCCTGGAACTTCTTCTCGGCGGCTTGCCGCACTTCATCGCCAAGACTGCTCACCAAGTCGGGATGGTTCTTCTTGGCCATCTCACGATAGGCTTTCTTCACCTCTTCATCTGTAGCGGAAGGCTCAATGCCAAGAATCTTATAGGCACTGTCTGTTTCCTTGATGAACATGGCTTTCACTGAAGCAAAATCACTGTTGGTGATACCCATATAATCGGAAATCGTGTTGATCACACTCAACTCTTGAGGCGAAACCACACCATCAGATTCGGCAATACCAAATAGATAATGAAGCAGTTGGAGACGCGTGGAATAGTCCATGTAACGTCCCACCTGTTGGCTCACTTCATAGATATTGTAATCCTTTTGCAATATCTCGCGAAGCATCTTGATGTAGTTCTCGGCACGTTGCTGTCCAAAGTTCTGCAAAAAGAAACGTTTCACATAATCCAATTCCGAACGCCTCACGTTGCCGTCAGCTTTCATCACTGCAGCTGAAAGCACGAGCAAAGTCACATTGAAGTCGCGCTTTTCCTCGGTATTGCCAAAAGTATCCGTCACTTCAGAACGAATGACACGTGGACTCCCTCCGGAGAAAAGGCTACCAATCGCATAACCGATGATACCTCCCAACGGACCGCCAAATGACCATCCCAATCCTGTCAAAATCAGTTTCAAGAAGAATCCCATGGTTATTGAGTTTATCGAAATATGATTATCGAGTTTATCGAAATATAGCTAGTTTTTTAATCAGGCGGCAAAGGTACACAAAAACAGCACCTATAGGTGAAAAATAATTCCTCAGAAAAACAGCCGCCTCAGAAAAAGATTTGTATTTTTGCACTTTTAAAGTCAATCAACAATTTTAATTTCATCACACATGAAAAGAGTACTTTTTTCTCTCGTGTTTGTGGCTTTGTCAGCAATGACATTTGCCCAACAATGGACGAGCCTTGGCAAGAGCACTCCTTCCAAACCTGAGGTTAAGTTGGTATCGAGCAGCGAACGGCAAATCGTTATCGACTTCTCATTGGGAGGTTTCTATTTGAACAAGGTGAACACTCCAAACGGCGTCCAGCAAGTAGTGTCCGTCCCAAAGATGGCCTCCATGCTTGAAGCCGCTGCTCCCGACCTTCCACAATTTCCAGTTCCTACCATCATTGGTGACCTGGCTGAGATGGAGGTTAATGTCACCAAGAGCGATTTTACGGATTACCAAAATGTTGTGATTGCCCCCTCAAAAGGCAATTTCAGCCGTCAAATCGATCCTGAAACCGTTCCCTACACCTATGGTGAGATGTACAGCCGAGATGCTTTTTATCCCGCCGCTCAAGCCTATCTCGAAACACCTTACATCCTCCGCGATTTCCGTGGCCAAAACATCATGGTGCGCCCCTTTGCTTACAACCCTGTGACGAAGACCCTTCGCGTGTATCACAACATGACCATTGAGATGCGCAAAGTGAGCGACAACGGCGTAAACCAAAAGGTGAGCCGCAAGGCCATCCAAAAGATTACTCCCGAAATGGAGGAAACCTACAACCACCGTTTCATCAACTACACGGAAAGCACTTCCAAGTACAACTTCATTCAGGACCGTGGTGAGATGCTTGTCATCTGCCCTGACCAGTACATGGAAAGCATGCAACCCTTTGTCGAATGGAAGAACCAATCCGGCCGTCCCACCACTATCGTGAGCATCTCAGAAGCAGGTGGTAACAACGACAACCAAATCAAAAACTACATCCGAAACATCTACGATGACCCGGCACACAACCTCGAGTTCATCCTCCTTGTCGGCGACTATGCCGACCTCACACCTCATTCGATGAGCGGAGGCCGTTCCGACAACTGGTTTGGTCAATTGGAAGGCAACGACTACTACCTTGAAGCCTTCACAGGCCGTTTTTCGGTGCAAAGCATTACTGATTTGGAGACCCACATTGAGAAGGTGCTGTATTATGAACGCGACATGCCTGAAGGCCTCACTTGGCTCAACCAAGGCATCGGCATCGCTGCCAATGAAGGCGCCGGCAACGGTCACAACGGTGGTGAAGCCGACTATGTACACATGAACTACATCCGCGACACTTTGATGCACTACACATACGAAAACGTCACCCAACAATATAGTGGCGTAGGTAGCGGCACAAGTGCTAGTGCCATCAGTGCAGACATCAATGCAGGCAAAAGCATTTGTAACTACTGCAATCATGGTTCCCAAACAAGTTGGGCCGTGGCTGGTTATAGCAACAGTGATGTCAACGCCTTGGTAAACGATGACAAATGGCCCTTCATTTGGTCCGTGGCTTGCAATAATGGCGAATTCAACGGTACATGTTTTGGAGAGGCTTGGCTAAGAGCCAAAAACAATAGCACAGGACGTCCCACTGGAGCTGTTGGCGGCATGTTCAGCTGGATCTCACAACCCTGGCAGCCGCCGATGACTGGCCAAGATGAGATGGTGGACATTCTCACTGGATGGAAAAATAGTGACAAATATTGTCACACCTTTGGCGGTGCCTCCCTGAACGGTAGCATGTACATGCTTGACATGCATCCCGAAGACAACGGCAACACCCACAACACATGGATCCTCTTCGGTGACCCGAGCCTGATGGTCCGCACCGACAATCCTGTCAGCATGAATGTCACCTGCGCGCCATCAGTTCTGATGCTTGGCATGAGCGAACTGGAAATCTCTGCCGAGAACACTGCTTATGGCATCGCCACCCTGATGATGGATGGAGAAGTGATTGCCTCGGGCACCATCTTTGATGGTATCTGTAATCTCAGCTTCCCACCAATGAGCAATGTCGGCAACGCCACCCTCACTGTCATGGGCTATAACAAGGTAACTGAAGTGATGACCGTGGAAGTCCTTCCCGCAGAAGGACCTTATGTCACCTTACTCAACTACACGCCCAACTTCGCTCCCGTCAATATGGAGACAAGCCTTACCATGAGCTTCAAGAACGTAGGCGTTGACCCCACTAATGGCAGCACTAGTGTCACATTAACTTGCAACGACCAACGCCTGAGTATCATCGACGGCACATCCGAATTCGGCGTATTGAACGCAGAAGAAACCGTTACCCTGCAAAATGAATTCAGTTTCATCGTGGCAGATGGCGTTGAAGACGGCACACGCTTCCAAATCGATGTCAACATGACCGATGGCAGACAAACTTGGAGCGGAAGGGTCTTCATCACTGCAGGCCAAGCCATCCTCGAGTATGCTGATACCGAATGGGCTGGCGGTTTTGTGCCAGGTGAGACAATAACCTTCGTGACCAATTTCAAGAACGTAGGACATTACATGGCCACCAACGCCATCGCCAACATTGCTTGTCAAAGCGAATATGTCACCCTTCTCAATCCCAGCATTGAGGTAGGCACCATCGACCCTGAAGGCTTAGGTACCTGTGTGTTCTCCATCCAAGTCAGCGAGAACTGTCCCGAGACCGAGGCCATCATTATCGACTTCTCGATGCAAGCTGACGGTGGACTGAGTGCCGAAGGTTCCGTCACCATGAGAAACTCCTGCAATGTCATCTTTGAGATGGCCGACAGTTGGGGCGATGGCTGGAACGGAGCCTCATTGACGGTCAGTTTCAGCGACGGCACACCAAGTGCAAATCTCACATGCAATTCTTCCTCTCAAACGGAAATCATTGAGATTGGCAATGGTACACACGTCACTTTGACCTGGCGCAGGGGTGATTATGACCATGAATGCTCTTTCATTGTCAAATATGAAACTGGAGAAGTGATTTTCCAAGTCAGCCATCCCAACCCAGGTGTGCTCCATGAGTTCGACTGCAACTGCGCTAGTGGACAGGCTACCAACACTTACGGCCCAGTCGAAAACCTCACTGCTGAAGTGGAGATCGGATCCATCACGCTTTCTTGGGATGCTCCCGAAGGCGCAATCAACTACATCATCAGACGCAACGGTATTGAAATCGACCAGACAAGTGAGCCCATTTATACCGATGAGGTCTTCACCGAATTCTTCTACACCTATTGCATCGTTGCTGAATATGCCGATGGCTTCAGCATTCCAGAGTGCATTGTGGTCAAATCCGACCTTGGCATCGAAGAGAATGAAACCGTTTTCGCCATTTATCCCAACCCTGTCAACAACGTCCTGTACATCAATGGCGGCAATACAGAGTACAGCTATATGATGTACAATAGCGTAGGTCAGGTGGTGGCCAACGGCAATGCCAAGGGCACTGAACAAATCAGCGTCGACGGCTTGACCAAGGGCATTTACTTCCTCCGCATCACCAGTGGCACGCAAGTGCTTGTGGAAAAGGTTGTGGTGAAATAAACGCACTTACCTAATACGAGAAAGGCGACCTCAAATAAAAGAGGCCGCCTTTCTTCTATCTCTAAAAAAATGAATCATTGCTGGAACATATCCTCATGATAAACCCCTTCGCCTACTAAGACTGAAGTCGCATTGAACCATCCTATCGCATTGCAGTTGGAGAAAAGGTTAGAGAACATAGCTGGGAACGCACCCATTACCGGGTTGACCCCAATAGCTAATTTCTGCCCAATAAGAAAATACTCATAATCCTCCGAAATGCTATAAAGCTTCACTCCTATCACATCGCCCTCGTGCAAATACGACTTGTTCATAACGCCGACTGGAATCTCCGTATTGTTTTTCAACATTTCTGGACCATTGAAGTAATAACCGGCATAGCCCTGCATGGGATAAAGGTTGAACAATTTGGATGGTCTGTTCTTGAAGAGCCTTCCATTCAAATAAAGTTCCACCAAATAAACAATATTCGGATTGGAAAGAGTCTGGAAATAAGGGCAAACACAAACGGCAGCATTTTCATCTACAAAAGGAATACCTTCCTGATTGCGCAAAGGTAACAAGCCGACTGAGTCAATACCGCTGGAAGGGTTGTTCGACATCTTGGTGTCGGCGTAAATAATGAGTGGCGTTGAATATAAAGTGTTTTCCTCTACTCTAACTTCAAAATGATACCGACGGTTTTTCACACCTGCCACTGAATCAGAGAGATAATGACCTGGCCTGTTCTCTTGCTCATAATACCATATGGTATCGTTATTGCCCGTCACATACACTTCTGCACCAGAAATCATCTCCCTGCTATCTGTACTATACAATTCCGAAGAATAGCTGAGTATTACCTCATGACGCTTGCATTCATCCGTAATGGATCCTTCCACCACAGGTATCTTTCTGCCTTCAGGCAATTCCATGACAATGTCCTCGGTACATGATGCAGTAAGCAAACCGAGCACCGCTATCAAACCAATATGCAGTATCCTATTTATCATAACTCATTTATTTTCGAAAAACCGTTTCTGATGAAACGACAGATGCCGTAAAGAACCACCCAACCCCTTCACCTTCAGGTTGGATATTGGTGCTCACATTGGCAGGTGCACCCAACATGGGATTGCTGCCCGTCGAAATCAAAAGACTATAGAAATAATAATAGTATTCTGGGGTGATGCTATACAAATCTACATGAATCCTATCGCCATCCCTCAACTGCGACCTGCGAAAATAGGCGATGGGAATCTCTTTGTTGGATTCGAGCATCTCAATGCCATTCACATAATAGCCAGCGAATCCGCCTTGTGGAATCATCATACGAACTTTCAAACTATCCGTTAATAAGGTATCGTTCTTCGAGACCATAGGCATATAGATGATGTTGGGGTCAGGAAGGCTTTGGAAATAAGGATAAAGCCATTCGATGGTATCCATGAAAAACATGGAAGGCGCTGTGTCGTTCATCCCATTGAAATGTTTCACCACCAAGCTGTCGATGCTTTCCACATTGTCAGGAATCAGGCTTTCGGCAAAAACCTGCTGTATGGTACCATCAGCCTCGGGAATCTCAACGCAAAGACGGTATAATGTATTCTTTTTCCCTGCAACACTATCAGTGAAATAATGGCCCTTTTGCACCGCATCCTCATAATAATAGGCCGTATCCACACCATCTGTGACATATACAGTGGCGCCACTCACCATCTGGATTTCATTTTGGTTGTAAAACTCAGCCGTATAACTCAAAATGGCTTCATGTTGCTTCAACTCATCGGTAAACGAAGCCTCCACACCTATCATCGGGTCACCCTCCTCCACATCAATCACAATGTCTTCGGTACACGAAGAGAAAGCCACGAAAGCCAAAAGTGACAATATCTCATACAACCTTTTCACAGCATTCAGTATTTGAAATTGTACGAAATGGAAGGCACAGCGGAAAACAGATACATGTTCTTTGTCTCAATCTTGCCGTTTTTGCCTTGTTCGAAGGTGATGGCCCAAGTATTGTGACGGGCATACGCATTGTATACCGAGACATTGATTTCGTGCTGCCAACGCCTATTGTCAAGCTTGCCCAACTTGCAGGTGAACGACAAGTCGAGGCGATGGTAATCAGGATAACGGCTCTCATTGCGTTTGCCATTATACACCGCATAAGTCATGCCATTGAGCGTATATTGCCCATAAGGGAAAGTCACGGGCTGCCCAGTGTTGTAAATCCAATTGGCGGCCAAGGTAATGCGTGGGTTCAGTTCGTAGCTACCCACGATAACGATGTTATGCGGGCGATCGTAAGGCGAACGGTATTCTTGCCCTTTACTGATTCCTTTGATGGTACGGAACGTGCGTGAATAGGTGTAGGAGACCCAACCCGTAAACTTACCTACGTTTTTCCTGACAAGGAATTCTGCGCCGTACGAGCGACCCTTACCAGCGCGCAACTCTCCGTCAATCAAAAGATAACCAAAAGTGATGGCATTGTCCCTAAAGTCAATGACATTCTTCATGTTCTTGTAATAAACCTCAACCGAGGTCTCAATGGCATCATTGTGGAAATTGCGGAAGTAGCCAAGGGCATATTGATCACACTTCTGAGGCTCGACATTAGGGCCTGTCGGGAACCACACGTCGAAAGGCAGTCCGCCCGTTGCCGATGAAGCCACTTGGGCATATTGCACCGTACGTGAATAGGAAGCCTTGACCGATGAATGCTCATCCAACTGATACATGGCGGCCACTCGAGGTTCGGGATTGATGACGGTATTGAACACCTCACCCTTGCCGTAATGCAAAGTGTCAGTAACGAGATAAAGGGTCTTGTCAAAGACATATAGATCCTCCTCACCTATGTTTTGGAAACATGACAGCCTCATGCCAGCACGGAAAGTGAGACGTGGTACGGGTGTGTAATCATGAGTGAAATACAAGGCATGTTCCAAACCTTTGCGGGCCACCGATTCCGACTGGTCTATTTGGAGGTATTGCGAAAGTGCGCCACCTCTATCATCAATTTCGCCTTGCAGATAAGATTGTATACCCGTGGTCAGGCCAAATTTCGAATTATGCTTGTCGTTCCAATGCATGGCGAAGTCATAATTTAGGCTGACCGCATCAGTACCTGCCTTGATCGCAAAGTCATAAGGGCTATAATTCATGTCGATGCTATAACGGTACCTCGAGCCAATCAAAGAAAGATTGGAAACAAGACGGTCGGAAAAGATATGGCTCCAACGCAGGGTGGCACTACTGTTTCCATAGCCCAGACCAATCATTTGCTGCATGGAAAATTGGTCGTGGCCATTGTAGAATGAAAGGAACAACCTATCGTTCTTGCCCAAGGTGTGCGTCACTTTGGCATTCACATCATAGAAATTGATCTTTGACTTGTCCAAGTCTTCACCCAGGAATGGTAGAATGAGTCCTGCATATGTCCTACGACCCGCCACCATTACCGAGGTCTTATGGTCAAACAAGGGGTATTCAAGCATCAAATGGCTCGTTACCAGCCCAATACCACCTTGCATTCCAAACCGTTTCGGCATCTCATCCTTCACTGAAACGTCGAGTACAGAGGAAAGACGGCCTCCGAAATAGGCAGGGATGTCACCCTTGTAAAGTGTCGCATCCTTCACCACATCGTTATTGAACACCGAGAAGAAACCAAGGAAATGCGAGGCATTGTATATTGGGGCGCCATCAAGAAGAATCAGGTTGTGATCGGTTGCCCCGCCACGCACACTAAAGCCTGACGAACCTTCCGAGGCCGACTGCACTCCAGGCAGCAAGGTGATGGACTTGATGACATCCACCTCGCCCATCAAAGCCGGTATCTTCTTAATGGTAATCATGTCGAGGGTTTGTACGCTCATTGACATGGCAGTCACATTACGGTCCTTGCGCTCACTAGTAACTTGCACCTCAGAAAGTTTCTCCGATTCAGGCTGCAATTTGACATTGAGCGTAACAGGTTTGGCACCAACGTTTACCTTTTTGTAAAGCGTGGTATAACCGATATAGGAAATGCGCAAAGAATGCTCTCCCAAAGGCAAATCCAATTCATAATGCCCTTTTTCGTCAGTCGTGGTACCCAATTGCAACTTCTCCTCATAAATGGAAACTCCAATCAGGGCACCATTGTTCTCAGCGTCCTTGACAACACCTGTAACTTGCCCTGTTTGTTGGGCAAACGAACTGAATACCAATATAAAAAGGCAAAAAAACGATAATAATAGTTTTCGATGCATTTTAATCTCAATGAAAATTTGTGCAAAGATACAAAACAAAATCAAAGTAACTTGTTTATTTCCAACAAATCGTACACCTCATAAGTACGTTTTCCCTCGACCTTGTCGTTTTTCGGATTGAACAAAACCTGATCCATCCCAACGGCACGGGCTCCATCAATATCAACGGCCATTTCATCGCCAATCATAAGGCTTTCTTCGACCTTAGCTTGGGCCTTTTTCAAAGCAAAGAGGAAAATCCCTGGATTGGGTTTCTTTACTCCGACTTCTTCCGAAACGGTCAAGGTCTCAAAATAAGGCTCCAATCCCGAAGCACTCAATTTGGTATGCTGCACTTCTTGAAAACCATTGGTAATCAGATGCAAATGGTATTTTGGTTTCAAATAGTCCAATAATTCTTTCGATCCTGAGACTAATCGTACGATGCGCGGTGACCAATACATGTAATCCACACTAAGATGGTCAGCCAAGTCGGTGTCATGAATGCCGTAATGCTCCAATGGCAATACAAAACGGGTACGGTTCAGATAGTCCTTAGTGATTTTATTCTCACGATAAAGCTCCCAAAGGTGCTCATTCAGAGGATGGTATACTTCATGAAACTCATGTGCATTGGGGATGCCTAGGTTTTGCAAATCATATTTCTCGTAGATACGCTCAAAAGCCACTTCAGCAGCAGCGTCAAAATCCCACAAGGTACGGTCTAGGTCAAAGAAGATATGCTTGTATTGTTTCATCGTAACAGCATTTGTCGTTGCCACTCAAACAAAGCCACGGCAGCGGCATGACTGACATTGAGCGAACGGGTTGGACCTGGCACTGGAATGTAGACCACCATGTCACATTGACTAAGCAAATCCTCGCTGAGTCCATGGCTTTCGCTGCCAACGACAAAAGCCACATCCTCTGGAAGTCGTGTATCATAAATACTAGTAGCATTATCGGCAGTTTCGATAGCGACAATGGTCTTTCCTTCTGGAACAATTCTTCGCAAATTGCTCTCTTCACTGAAATACCAACGGATGTTGTCGCGGCTGGAGGCAGCAGCACGACGCACTTTGCCAAGGCGATGCTCATCTTCCTTGCCCAAAAAGCAGACCTCGCTGGCACCAATGTTGTCGGCCAATCGAATCAAAGCCCCAATGTTGTCAGGAGTCATCAAATGGTCGGCAACAAGCATAGGATGCGGCGTTTTTTCATAGATTGCCTCAGGAGCTAGCTTGCCAAACAAATCGTTGGATTTCAAGTATGCCATGGCCTGTAACTTTATTGAACAATGATCTTTTTCGTGTAGGTCTCTGCTTCCGTGACGATGAGAAGGATATACATGCCTTGGGATAGCGTATGGCAGTCCATTTGGATGTCTCCTGAACTTTCACCTTCCCAGATGGGCTGTCCGATACTATTAAAGAGCCTATAGCTGAACGGTTCTTCATAGCTAATGTTCAAATAGCTACGAACAGGATTGGGAAAGACGCGCAGCGTATTCTCGACGCTGTCGACCCCGAGGACGGTAATCTCCACTGTGGAAAAAGCCGGAATGGATTGCAGCCCTTCACTGTTGATGGCCGTAACACTATAGGTGTATGTGCCCAAATTGAGCCACTCCATAAGCGTCGTTTCGTGTTGCATGGCGATTGGAGTCCCGTTGCGCCTAATGAGGTAGTCATCCGTTGGGTTTTGCGCTTCCCAAGTCAATGTTACCTTATTTTCAACGACTTGGGTTTCCAATTCAAGCACAGGCAAGAAGGTGAAGGTATAGGCTGACGGGAATTGCACATCATCAATCCAGCAACAGTCATCACCATAACTGCCACTGCCATTTTTCATGTAAATCCATCTGAATCTGTGCCTTCCAGCGTTCACTGGGAAAGACACGCGACTCCAATCCGCCTCGCCCGACCAAATTCCTTCAGTCTCATTGTCAATATAGAAAGTCAGTTTGTCTCTGTCACCTTCGGTACAGGTCTTTAGGAAAAAACTGATTTCACCATCTTCGATGACATCCATCTCGACTTGAAGTGTGGTGAGATTGCCGTTGCCAATGGCTCCCGTGCGTGCACTATAGGTTCCTGAATTGGCAGTGCCATTGTCGATATACCAAAGTGCACTGCCAAGTGTTTCCCACTCAAAAGCGCTGAAATCGCCTGTCTCGAAGGTCTCTTTGATGGGGCCGATGTTAAGAAACTTGGTGCCATTGTACGAATATGGTGCAGCATCCATAGAATAATACACCTCAAAGTTTGATCCGTTGGGAACACTCGAGGAACTGCTAAACGAAGCCGTCACAATCGCAGCTTCTCCCTCCAAAATCTCTCCCACATTGTGCATGATCGGGTTGAAAACCAAGTCGGAAGAACAACTATACAACTCAATCTTAACATTAGAGATATCTGAAGAGCCTACGTTTTTGATTCCAACCACCAAGTTCCCGACTTCGCCAGGATAGGTCGTATTCAGGGGCCTAAACTCGGAAACGACAAGAGAGGGTGCATGCAAAGTCATCCGAAAATGACTGGTCCAGGTGTCGGTGCCATCAGTGCAGGTAAGGACAAATTCGGCCTGACTGCCATCGGGGATCACATCATTGACCGCGATTTCAAATGCATTGGTGATGGTATATTGCTCCAAAGAGGCGACATTGGAAATGTTGGCGGTGCCATGCGTGACTTCCACAAAGGGAGAATCTGTACTAAGCGAAACCTGCACATTTGAAGCTGTTTCGCTTCCTATGTTTCTGATAGTCACATTGACACCAACAACATCACCATAATCAGCCTGACCGTTTTCATCGTTGATAGAATAACTGTTGTAGGTAAGATAAGCGCCACTGGAAGGAATGACTGCGATGTCGCGAACTTCTGTGACTTTGTTGTAACTGGTAACCACAAGTTGCAAATTGCCAACTTCGGTTGGACCGACAAAAGTGAGCACCCCTTCGCCGCCGACAATGGGAGTACTGGCAAGGATTTCGCCATCATTGGAAAGGGTAACTATGGCGTAATCCGCATCCACGGTGAGGTTGAGTTCGGTCTGTCCGAGGAAAACGACCTCTGGTTGACAATTGACATTAAGTTCAGTGGGAGCCTCAGTGCGCAGCAGTAAGCTTGGGTCACCAAAGAGAATCCAAGTATTATGGGTCTTGCCTTGGTCTGAAGGGTGCATGTCGAGGATTCTCATATTGCCATTGAGTGAGGCACCGCCAAAGGTATGGTGGAACTGGTCGGCGGAACGCCATTCACAAAGGATGTCCACCATCTCATCTTGGCCCGTCATCGGCGGCTGCCAGGGTTGGGAGGTCCAACTGAACATGCCACCAATGGCACCCGTAGGTGCACCCGTCACATTGTTGGTGGCACGCAACCATGCCTCAGCAAAACAATTCACATCAAACTGGCCGTTGTAACAGGCCGTTGACCAGATGAAAGGCAATTTGTAGTCGTTGGTCAGGGCGTTCACGTGATAGTTGTTATAGCTACCCACATACCAACCTGTTGTAGAGCCATGGTTGCAATAGTTGCAGATGCCAGCACCTTCATTGAAGTTTTGGCTCAACATAGACGCATTGGTGCCCGCGCCTACGCCATGATAATGCTGAGAAACCTCAGTGTAGGTGTAATGCATCAAGGTGTCGCGTATATAGTCAATATGCTGATAGTCAGACTCCCCTCCATTATGACCGCTGCCTGCTCCTTCTGTTGAGCCTATGCCTATTCCTTTGCCCAACCAATCGGCATCAGCGGCGATGTCACGCTCATAGTATATCACTTTAGCCACTTGATTTTGCACATGAGCCACATTCTCCGCTGAAAAACGGCCTACAAAAACCTCGGGATAATCATCGTTGCCTTCCAATTGTCCGAACCAAATATCCGATGCGCCGTCGCTCATAGCTCTTGGGGTGATTTGTTCATAGTCTCCCACAAGAAGCACATAGCAAAGATTCTCATTGGGATTGTTGTAATGGCTAAGAATGAACGACTTGATTTGGTCTGTATTGTTGCCACCGATGTCGGAAAGGTTGACCAAGGTCGTTGGGCGACCCGACTCGTTTTTCCAAGCCACGAATGGCCGCATGGCATCAAGAAACTCGGGAGGACAAATGACCAACATTTCACCCTCATCGGGGATAAAGTTGTATTTTGGCGCCCGCTCCCGATAGTTGACGAAACGTTGCTCGTACATGGCGTTGGCCTCGGGAGTCATTCTCGTTTGGCTTGACTTGCGGCTCAGTTTGGGATTGCTGCCGTTTTCGCCCGTCTTGCGCATTTCCAATGTCAGTTGGGTGTAAACTCTTAAGGTTTTCAAGATGGGATTGTAGGCAAAAGGATAGACCAGAATATTCTGTCCACGGAAGTCACGAAGGATATACGGTTGGTCTAATTGTGCCTGAAAATCGGGGAAGAACCGGTTCTGGGCATAAGCATCGCCATAGCGGAACGGCACATCATCTGGGTTGATCTCGCGACTGAAGTTGCCTTTGGAGGGCGCGATTTCGATGCCTTCAAAATCTTGGTATTTGGCCTCCTTGACCTGTACTTCCATCGCGGCCAAGTCGTCAATGAGCACGGGAATGGCATACAATGGAAGGTCGGGTGAGCCTTCCTCGAGCATGGAGGCCATCTTAGGCACTTTGATGATGTATTGCAAACCCTTTGGCGTGTTGACTTCTTCCTTAAAGAAGCCGCCCAAAGTGAAGCACAATTCCGTCTTTTGCTCCGAATCGGAAATCAGTTTGACCTTAGGGGCAGCGGGGCTTTGTTGGGGACAACCCACCCACTCCTGAGCAGTCAGGTTGATTGATGCCAAACAGATGATAAGAAACAGCAATCCTTTTTTCATTTCTCGAATGTATTTTGTGCAAAAATACGGAATTTCTTCGAGAATGGAATAAAAAGGGTAGTTTTATTGACAGGCTGTAGGGCCGACACACCGTGGCAGCCACACCACGGTAAGACGCAGCCATAGAGATTCCCTTCGGGAATGGAGTGGAAGAATTGTTTTACCAGCGGCGGCAGGAAGAGCTTACGAACCGTAAACGGCACAAGCCACCGCTGGCAACAAAAACGACAAACGCCATTCCCGAAGGGAATCTCGACCCTTTTGCTTCATTTCAAAACTATCGGAAAAGCAAAAGAATTCATCAAACACAACAAACGGACTCCCAAAAAGGAAGCCCGTCTGCCTCGTCGGATTTCAAATAGTCTGTGACGATATGTTCAAGGATTAGTCCACGTTCTTATGGAGATAGGAGTTCTCTCCGCTAATGCCGTTTTGGGAAGCCGAATAATCCGACAACTCCTCATCGGCTTGGTTGATTTCCACATTGCGGCGTAAATAAGCGGGTTGGTTTTCCAGTTCCTCCAATCCCCTTGCCGTCCTGAAGTTCATGCTCAAGGCGCGCAAACGCTGCTTCTTCAGCTGTTCCTTCGGGTCGGCTTGCTTGGCTTTCTTGGCCTCCAACACGGCGATTTCCTGCTCGGCTTTGGCTTGAACCTCTTCCTGGGTGATGATGCGCGAGGTGATTTCGAAACCGTCATCATCGTTACTGCCGCTTGAGCGGAAGGGATTGTCGAACACCCTCACCACGGGTTTTTCTTCTTCATAATGGACCGTGCGAGGTGTTTCTTGAACAGGAGCTGGTGTTGGTTCAATGGGAGGCTCGAAGAGCGGTGT
>JAEEGF011142145.1_pt1 | contig 16183 bp, 13 predicted proteins | sample 9134171 | NCBI WGS metagenome assembly JAEEGF01 (sample SAMN16246542, study PRJNA631951) | gut metagenome | biome: gut microbiome; feature: rumen; material: AP-attached | host: Bos | place: Iran: Karaj | collected 2018-10
TGACAGCAAGAGCAAAGGTCATTATCGACTTCATAACATTCATTTTTTTAAGTTTTAGAGAATTCACGAAAAAAAACATGTGCAAAATTATTAAAATGATGCCAAAAAGTCGCGAATAACCAGTGTGCAAAAAAGTGTGCATTTTCTATTTAGAGTGTTTTCACCACTTCATCCCAGTCTGTGGGCTTCCCTTTTTTCCCAAAAGCACGCTCATAGAGCCTGCGCCGAGTTGACGTAATGGCCTCATCGCTACGAATGGTGAGACGGGCTATTTCACTGGGGCGTATCCCAATCTTGAGCAACATACATACACGATAGTCATGATCAGACAAACGGCAAAGTTCAAACAGGCGCTGACGAAAATGGGGATAGACTCTCAGAACCGTTGATTCAAGCACACGCCAGTCATCATCATTCATTGTTGCACTGTCGCCTCCATTCAGTTTAAGCCGCACCTTCTGGTAGATATCTGTCTGTTGTGCGGTCTGGGCAGAACTTTTCCTGACCTCGTTGTCCTGATGCAGATATTCCTCACGCCACTGCCTCAGCTTGTCAATTCTGAACTTGAGGATCTGCTGGCGCTGACTGCTGACTCTTATCCACAACAGCAGTACGCCTATCAAGAGAGAGCACACCACCGCCCCGCTGACCAGCATGAACCACTGACGATGATTGAGCACTTCAAGCCTGCCTATCTGCTTTTTTGAACGTGCATCCTGATAGCGGGCATGCAGTTGCAAAAGTCGTTTGGTGGTTTGCTCGCCCTTACGTATTAAAGCATTGGTCTCCTCATAACGATCCAAAGTCTCATTAGCTTCTGCCACCTGCCCCGCCATTAAAAGTAAACGAGAGAGATGCAATTGGGCAAATCCGCGCACATAGTGAGAGCGTGTTTCAGACAGCTGGCGATACCTCTTAATGGCTTCTGATGTATTCTGGTCGCGCTCAGCCAACCATGCGAGATAAGCTAATTCAAGTTCTGAGCTAATCGGCGTGATATGGCTCATTTCATCCAAATAGACCATTGGCAGTTCACGCTGCATTTCCTGCATGTCAACATAGCGGGAATAACTATCATAATTCAGACGTTTCAGGGTGCTGTTCTTAGTATTGACATCTTCTCCTAGTTCATGGGAGGCCACTCTGCGGGCTTTTTCCAACTGTCCGCTACTCTCATAGGCAAAAGCGATGCTCCGCAGGCTTTTCACCATTGACAGTGTATCACCACGCATGGAATCAATCACAAAGGCCTGTTGTACGGATGCCACGCACTCTTCGGGCAGACTCCAGCGCATGAAAAGCAGACCCATCCGGAAGTAAGTCTCGCGGAGCATGCTGGAATCTGGCTCGCCAAGCAGTTCATCGAGCGCTTCTTCGTAGAGGTTGAGAGCTGAAACAGCATCACTGTCTTCTATAGAAATAGCCTCACTGAGCCGACGATTCACCTCACCATACGAACGTTCGCCCAAATTACAGGAAAAGAACAAAAAAGTAGTGACCACCACAACTGTGATAGTCAACCACTTTACTATTGGTATGGAGCCTGTTAGTCTGTCAGTCATATTTTTGTGTTGAAGAAAAACACGACTATTGTTCAGCAGCCGTCAGCAGGATTTCGGAGAGCGTGGGATGGATATGCACCATGTCGCGCAGCTGGGCCACCGTGGTGTCACGACACATGAGAACGCTCACCTCCTGCACCATGTCGGCAGCATGAGCACCGAAGCAATGACAACCTAAGATGCGTCCTGCACCGGGCGCGGAGAAGAGCTTCAGCATGCCGTCGGTTTCATTCATTGTGAGCGACTTGCCGTTGGCACGATGGAAGGCTTTGCGACATTCGTAGGCAATGCCTTGCTCCTTCAGCCAGTCCTCAGTAGGCCCTACGCAAGCTGCCTCAGGACTGGTGAAGATGGCTGCCGGCATCACATCGAAGCGTATGCCGTCGGCCTTTCCCAATATCTGATTCACCGCATGCAAGCCCTGCATCTCGGCTGCATGAGCCAGCATCTGCCGACCGTTCACATCGCCAATGGCATAGATGTGTTCAACAGTGGTACGGAAGTCAGCGTCAACCGTGATGCCCTTGCGCTCGTCATAGTCGAAGCCTGCATGAGCGAAATCGGGCTGAACACGCGGTTTGCGCCCTGCGGCCATCAGTATGACATCGGCATCAAGCTCGGCAACATTGTCCACGGCTGTCTTCATCTTGAACGTGATGCCTCGCTTCTCCAAGCATTTGCGCAAACGCTTGGCAATGTCGCTGTCGAGGGCTGGCAGACATTCTTTCAGATATTCCACTACGGTCACTTCGGCACCGAAGCGACTGAAGACAGAAGCGAACTCCATGCCGATGACGCCTGCACCGATAATGCACAGACGACGGGGCAAGCGGTCGAGCTGCAGCAGTCCTGTGGAATCGACCAGTCGCGGATCGTCGAGTCCGCTGATGGGCAGCCACTTGGTCTCGGAACCTGTGGCAACGATGATGTTCGGGGCGGTCACATGGCCGCAAGCAGGACTGCTCACCGTGTGGGCATCGACAAATTCGGCACGTCCGCGCACCAGCGTGACATTGGGGTGCGACAAGAGTGCTTCCACCCCGCTCCGCAGTTGCTGTACGACCTGCTCTTTGCGCTCGCGTGCTTCTTGGAAAGTGGCACTATGCACGTAGGCTTTCGTAGGAATGCAACCCACATTGAGGCAAGTGCCTCCCACTTCGCATCCTTCGAAGACAACGACTTTGAGCCCTTGTTTGGCTGCATACTCAGCGGCGCGGTAGCCACCAGGCCCCGCGCCGATGATAATAAGGTCTGTACTAATCATATCTCTCATTTGTCATCTTTCATCTTTCATTTGCCGGAACGTCACGATGGGATGCTTGGCAGCCAACACGTCGTCAACCCTCCCGATGGGAGTATTGTGGGGAGCCGACTTCACCTCGTCTGGGTTCGCCTTGGCCTCCTCGGCTATCTGCCGCATCACCTGAATGAAGCCGTCGATGGTCTCCTTCGACTCGTTCTCGGTGGGCTCTATCATGAGGCTCTCATGAAACAGCAGGGGGAAATAGATGGTGGGGGCATGATAGCCATAGTCAAGCAATCGCTTTGCCACATCCATCGTAGTGACACCCGTTGACTTGTCCTTCAAGCCGTCGAAGACGAACTCATGTTTGCACAAGCCTTCGATGGGCAGCTCATAGACGTCCTTCAGACTCTCCTTGATGTAGTTGGCATTGAGCGTTGCCAGCGGTCCCACCTCTTTTATATGCTCACGACCGAGCGAAAGGATGTAGGCGTAAGCCCGCATAACGACTGCGAAGTTGCCATGATAAGGCGACACGGTGGGGAAGAACTCCTCCAATCCCTTGCGCACGCCCACAGGACCAGCACCAGGGCCACCGCCTCCATGAGGTGTGGAGAAGGTCTTATGAAGATTGATGTGCATCACGTCGAAGCCCATATCGCCGGGACGGCAAACGCCCAGCATGGGGTTCAGATTGGCACCATCATAATACATCAACCCGCCTGCCTCATGCACCATCTGCTCAATCGCAGGAATCTGCCGCTCAAAGAGGCCGAGCGTGTTGGGATTGGTCATCATCATTGCGGCAACCTCCGACCCGTGCTGGGCCAGCAGTTCGCGCAGTGCATCCACATCGACCGTTCCATCACTGAGCGACTTCACTTCAATAATGTCGAGACCGCAGACTGCTGCCGAAGCAGGATTCGTGCCATGAGCAGAATCTGGCACCACGACCAGCCGACGAGCCTCATCGCCTCGGCTCTCATGGTACTTCTTAATCACCATCAGTCCGGTGAGCTCGCCGTGTGCTCCTGCGAAAGGCTTCAGCGTGAAAGCGTGAAGCCCCGTCAACTCACAGAGCGAACGGCACAGCAAAGTGCAAACGGCCTCGGCGCCCTGAACCGTTTCCTTGGGCTGCAGGGGATGAAGGCCTGCAAACTGGGGGAGGGCTGCCACTTCCTCATTGATTTTCGGATTATACTTCATGGTGCATGACCCCAAGGGATAGAAGCCGTTGTCCACTCCGAAGTTATTGGCCGACAGGTTGGTATAGTGGCGCACCACCGTCATCTCGTCGCATTCGGGCAGCTCGGCTTCATGAGCACGCCGCATCTCGGCAGGTATCTCATAGGAGCCAAAGCGATTCTTAGGAAGACTGTAGCCCTTGCGACCAGGCTGGGAAAGTTCGAAAATAAGATTTCCGTATAGTTTGTTGTTCATTGTCTTAAGCCCCTGTTAGTGATACTAATTGATCGATTTCTTCCTTTGTGCGCTTCTCGGTGACGGCAAACATGATGTGATGGTCGGCAACCTTCACGCCTCCGAAGATTCCATTCTCAACGAAACGGCGCTGCAAAGCATCGACATCGCCATCATAGCGCAGCACGAACTCATTGAAGAACGGGTGGTCACAAACGGGCGAGAAACGTCCCGTTGCCAAGAGTTGCTCGCACAAGTAGTGGGCTCCGGCATAGCTCAGCTGGGCAGCCTCGCGCAATCCTTGTTTACCCATCAACGAGAGATAGACCGTGACCCAGAGCGCCATGAGCGACTGATTGGAACAGATGTTCGACGTGGCCTTCTGACGGCGAATGTGCTGCTCACGAGCCTGCAGTGTGAGCACAAAGGCCCGCTGTCCGCGATTGTCGAGTGTCTTACCTACGATACGTCCGGGCATCTTCCTGATCAGCTTTTCCGTGCAGCACATATAGCCCACGTATGGACCGCCGAACTGCATGGGGATGCCCAGCGACTGAGCATCGCCCACGGCAATATCAGCCCCCCACTCGCCTGGGGTCTTCAGTACGGCAAGGTCGGCAATAATGCTATTCATCACGAAGAGTGCCTTCTTCTCATGCACCATCTCGGCAAAGCCTGAGTAGTCTTCAACTATGCCGAAATAGTTGGGCTGCTGCACGACAACAGCGGCAACGTCATTCTCTCCGAGCATCTGAGTCATTCGCTCCCTGTGAGTGACGTTCTCGCTCTGAGGAATCATCTTGATCTCAATTCCGTGGAAATGAGCATAGGTCTTAACAACCTCAACTGTCTTTGGATCCACTGTCTCAGACACGAGCACCGTGTGCTGTTTCTTGCCAGCGGCCACAGCCATCATCACAGCCTCAGCCGTAGCGGTGGTTCCGTCATACATTGAGGCATTCGAAACGTCCATGCCCGTCAGTTCAGCCATCATCGACTGATACTCAAAGATGTAATGGAGTGTACCCTGTGAGATCTCGGCCTGATAGGGCGTGTAGCTGGTAAGGAACTCTGAGCGAGACAACAGACTGGGAATCACGGCTGGTGTGTAATGATCATAGACACCGGCACCGGCAAAACAGGTCAGCTGCTTATTCTGTGAGCCCAACTGTTCGAAAAGCTGGCGAACCTCCAGTTCGCTCATTTCCGAAGGCAGCTGATAATCTCGATGAAATCGTAGTTTCTCTGGAATATCAGCAAAGATATCATCGATTTCATCGACGCCCACCTTGGCGAGCATCGACTGGAGATCAGCAGAGGTATGGGGGAAATACTTATACATGGATTTCTCTCTTAATAATATGGAGTAACGAACCTAAGCCTTCTCACAAAACTCTGCATACGTCTGGGCATCCATCAGATTGTCGAGCTCGCCCTTGTCGGTGAGCTGCACCTTGATAATCCAATTCTCCCAAGGCTCCTGATTGATGAGCTCTGGCTGATCCTCGAGTGCCTCATTCACCTCAACAACGGTTCCGCTTACGGGAGCCATCAAGTCGCTGGCAGCCTTCACGCTCTCCACAGCGCCAAACTCCTCGCCTGCTGTCACCTCATCGTCAACTTCGGGCATATCCACATAGACCACATTGCCCAAAGCATGCTGGGCATAGTCGGTAATGCCGATAAATCCATACTCGCCTTCAATTCTCACATACTCATGCGACTCACTGTAGTAGAGTCCTTCTTTCACTGTTGCCATAGTATTAAGTTTTTTTATTTTTTATAATGTTTGTCGTAGAAACGTTTCTTCACCACCACACCGGGGAACACCTTCTTGCGAATCTGTATCTCGACCTCAGTGCCCAGCTGAGCGTAGCGGCTGTCAATGAGCGCCATGCAGACGCTCTTATCCGTCGAGAGGGTGTGATAGCCTGTTGTCACTTCGCCGATCGTCTCGCCGTCTTTCAGCACTGCATAGCCGTGACGGGGAATGGCCTTGTCCTGCAACTCAATACCCACGAGTTTTTTCTCCGTACCTTCAGTTTTCTGCTTCAAGAGTGCTTCCCTGCCGATGAAATCGGGCTTTTCGAACTTGCAGAACATGGAAAGACCTGCCATGACAGGCGAAATCTCGGCTGACAGTTCGTCGCCATAGAGCGGCAGACCGACCTCAAAGCGGAGCGTGTCGCGACAGCCAAGTCCACAAGCCTGCACACCAGCAGCTATCAGCTTGTCCCAACAGTCATTGATATAAGCATGAGAGGCGTAAATCTCGAAGCCGTCCTCGCCCGTGTAGCCTGTGCGAGAGATGACACCCATGCCCTGCCCCTCCAGAGGAGAGGGAAGTTCGGTAAGATAGCGAGCCTCGTAGAACTTCAGTTCTGAACACTTCAGCCCCAAGACCCGCTCAACGATTTCTTCGCTCTGCGGTCCTTGCACGGCTATCTGACCGTAGATGTCAGACAGGTTCTGCAGGTCGATATCAAAGCCTTGGGCGTGTTCCTGCATCCAGGCCCAGTCCTTGTCAATGTTCGAGGCATTGATGACGAGGAAGAAATCCTGTTCGCCCATCTTATAGACCAGCAAGTCATCGACCGTTCCACCGTCGGGATAGCACATCATGCCATAGAAGATCTTTCCCACGGGGGCACCGGCCACATCGTTGGTAAAGATGTGCTGCACATAGCGTTCAGCCTCTCGGCCTCGCACGCTCACCTCGCCCATGTGGCTCACGTCGAACAGTCCGACGTGTTCACGGACGGCGGTATGCTCGGGTGCAATACCTGCATACTGATAAAGCAGGGGCATGTCGAAGCCTCCGAACTCGACCATCATGGCCCCCAACGACACGTGCTTGTCGTGCAGACAGGTACGTTTCACTTTTTTCTCAATTTCTTGTCTGATTCCCATAGATTATAGTACTAATTTAATAAAGTCTTCCCGCAGATACGTCTGCTCTATCTGTTCTATCGCCGCCACCTCGTCGGGTGTCAGCACCCGCTCTCCCTCGCAGAGCGTCTCGCGGATGAGCGTCTTCACCTCGTCCAAGCTCAGCGACGTGTAGTCCTTGAGCAGGGTGATGCGCTGGCGCACGCTCTGGATGCCACGCTTCCCCAGCTTCTCGGGTCCCGGCGTGATGGCGTGGAGCATGTGCTCCATGTTGGTGTCGTAGAGCATAGTGCTGTGGACGATGCTCCGCCCGCTGAGGTGGTAGCAGGCCGTGCCGCACACCTTGCGGTCACCTATCATTACGTCGTTGTGGCTCGTTCCCGTGGCCTCAACCCCCGCCTTGCGCAGTACCAGCAGCACCATGTTCACAAAGCGGTTGAAGGCGAAGCCCACGTTCTCCTCCCGAGTGACGAACGACCACATCAGATTATCCATATCGGCATAGACGCAGCCGCCTCCGCTCTTGCGGCGGTACATGTAGATGCCGTGCTCACGGCAATAGTCGACGTTCACCTCGTTGGCCACTACCTGATTGCGGCCGAAAATGACGCTCGGTTCCACTTGCCAGAGGAAAAGGCAGTCGGGCTCGTCGAGATAGCGGGCAACGTACTCCTCCATCGCCAAATAGAAGGACAGGCGACGCACATCGGCAGTTGGCAAGGCGATATATTTCATGTTTTAGGCAATAGTCGTCAATTCTAACTGCAAAAATATGAAACTTTTATGTAACTTCCAAATCCTTTAGGAATTATTAAGAGTCAATTTAGGGTGGTTTGTAAAGAAAAACTGCCTAAAATTTAGTCATCCAGAGAGGGTAATCTAGCGTGGAAGGGATGAAAAATTAGGACAAAACTGAGGGAACTGGGGGTTTGGGTAGGGTAAAGTCGGGGTTTGGGTAGGGTAAACTCTACCTTTACCCTAGGTAAACTCCCACTTCTTCCGAGCGAAAATGGGGGATTTTTAGCGATGAAATGGGGGATTTTTGGCTTTTTGAGGGCGATTTTGGGGGCGGGGAGTTGCGATGGAATCGCAACCTACTGAGAAGCAAGGGGTTAGAAAATGGGGCAAAACTCGCGGATTTTTGAGCGATTATTGGGTTGCTGGCAAATCCGCGAGTTATGGGAAGCCTTTTGTCAAGAAAAAGACAAGAAGCGAAGCTCGGCCTCAAGCATTTCGAGCTTGGGCATGCGGAAGCCGGCTTCACGGGCTATTTCGATGGGGCGGGTATAGATGTAGTGAATCTCCATCTTGCGGTGGAAGTCGTAGTCCAGGCGCATCGACGGCGAATAGGGCGGCATTTCGTCCGTCATCTTGATCATCTTCTCCACGAAGTCCTCGTCCACGCCCTTCACGCCCAACTGGCGGGCGGCTCCCACTACCTCCATCATCATGTCGCGGATGAGCTGGCGGGTGGCAGGATTCTTCAGCAGCAGGTCGGTCTGCGTGTGCAGGGCTACGGTCATGCCGTTGAAGGGCATGTTCCACACGGCCTTCTTCCAGCGGGCCTCGTGATACTCCACCAGTCCCGTCTCGACGCCGGCCTTCCGGAATTCCTCAGCCACCGCCTGCACCAGCGCCTCGTCGCGGCACGAGTAGTTGGCTAAGTTGATGCTGCCGTTGAATTGGTGGTTCACCCGGCCATGCTCCGTCTTGGCCGAGCAGATGAAGGCCACGCCTGCACAAAGCTGCACGTCGGGGAAGTCGCGCTGCACGTCCTCCTCCACGCCGATGCCGTTCTGGATGAGGATGACCAGCGTGCGTTCGTGCAACAGCGGCGGCAGCAAATCCTTCAACCTATGGTTGTTGACCGACTTCAGGCACACCAGCACCACGTCGCACGGCGGCATGTCCTTCGTCCGCGAGTACGCATTCACCCTGTCCAGATGGAAAGAGCCGTTGCAGGAATCAATCTGCAAACCGTGACTTGCCACATACATATAGTCCGAACGGAACAGGAAATGCACCTCCTGTCCCGACTTGGCCAACTTGCCGCCATAATAGCCACCGATGGCTCCACTACCTATAATTCCGTATCTCATTTTGACTAATTTTTGATTTTGCGTGCAAAATTACAAAATATTTAGCAATATCAATTGCCAATTATCCTTTTTTTTGTAACTTTGCACCCAAATGGAAAAACAAGAATTAGGGCTACTGAAAAGCATTGACTACCCGTCAGACCTCCGTCGCCTTACGATTGACGATTTGCCGAAGGTCTGCGAAGAGTTGCGGCAGGACATTGTCGAAGAGCTCTCGGTGAACCCCGGTCATCTGGCTTCAAGCCTTGGAGTCGTTGAACTGACCGTGGCACTACACTATGTTTACAATACGCCCGAAGACCGCATCGTATGGGACGTAGGCCACCAGGCTTACGGCCACAAGATATTGACGGGCCGCCGCGAACGGTTCTCGACGAACCGCAAGCTGGGCGGCATCCGACCGTTCCCCTCGCCCGAAGAGAGCGAGTACGACACGTTCGCCTGCGGCCATGCCTCCAACTCCATATCGGCAGCTCTGGGCATGGCGGTGGCCAACAAGAACAGAAAGGTGGTGGCCGTCATCGGCGACGGAGCCATGTCGGGCGGACTGGCCTTTGAAGGACTGAACAACGCCTCGTCGTCGCCCAACGACCTGCTGATTATCCTCAACGACAACAACATGTCGATAGACCGAAGCGTAGGCGGCATGAAGCAGTACCTGCTGGGACTCAACACCAACGAGACCTACAACGCCATACGCTTCAAGGCCGAGCGCTGGCTGCACGGCAAGGGCATGATGAACGACGACCGCCGCAAGGGACTCATCAGACTCTCGAACGCGCTGAAGAGTGCCATCTCGCATCAGCAGAACATCTTCGAGGGCATGAACATACGCTACTTCGGCCCCTTCGACGGACATAACGTCAAGGAACTGGTGCGCATACTCAGGCAAATCAAGAACATGAGCGGTCCGAAGCTGCTGCACCTGCACACCCAGAAGGGGCACGGCTACGCTCCGGCCGAGAAGGACGTCACCACGTGGCACGCCCCTGGCAAGTTCGACCCCGAGACTGGCGAGCGCATTGTCAACAACGACCCGACAAAGCCCCAGAAGTACCAGGACGTTTTCGGGCACACCCTGCTGGAACTTGCCCAACAGAACCCGAAGATTGTGGGCGTGACGCCGGCCATGCCGACGGGCTGCTCGATGAACATCATGATGAAGGCCATGCCCGACCGCACCTTCGACGTAGGCATCGCCGAGGGGCACGCCGTCACCTTCTCGGGCGGCATGGCCAAGGACGGGCTGATACCCTTCTGCAACATCTACAGCGCCTTTGCCCAACGGGCCTTCGACAACATCATCCACGACGTGGCGCTGCTGAACCTGCACGTCGTCTTCTGCTTCGACCGCGCCGGACTGGTGGGCGAAGACGGGCCTACACACCACGGTGCCTTCGACCTGGCCGCCCTGCGCCCCGTCCCCAACCTGACCATCTCGGCCCCGATGGACGAGCACGAGCTGCGCCGCCTGATGTACACGGCCCAGCTGCCCGGCAAGGGACCGTTCGTCATACGCTACCCCAGGGGCGGCGGCGTGCTGAAGGACTGGCGCTGCCCGTTAGAGGAAATCAAGGTGGGTACCGGCCGCAAACTGTGCGACGGCGACGACGTGGCCGTGCTGAGCATCGGCGACATAGGCAATAACGTGACGCAAGCCATCCAGGAACTGCCCGCCCACTCCGTCGCCCACTACGACATGCGCTTCCTGAAACCCCTCGACGAGGGCATCCTGCACGAAGTGGGCCGCAAGTTCAAGCGCGTCGTCACCGTCGAGAACGGTGTCCGAAACGGTGGACTCGGTTCTGCCGTCATGGAGTGGTTAGGCGACCACGGCTACACCGTGCAAGTGACCAGGCTGGGCCTGCCCACCGACCACTTTGTGGAACACGGTAAGGTGTCCGAGCTGCAGCACCTCGTCGGACTCGACGTGGAAAGTATCAAAAAAGCAATTCAAGCACAGTAAGGTATGAAGATTGTAATAGTAGGCGCAGGTGCCGTAGGAACCCATTTGTCGAAGCTGCTGTCGAGGGAGCACCAGGACTGCGTGCTCATCGATGCCGACGAAGAGAAGCTGGAAGGCGTCAGCGAGTACGACGTCATGACCTACAACGCCCTGCCCACCAGCATCAGCGTACTCAAGGACGCCGGTGCCGACAAGGCCGACCTCTTCGTGGGCGTCACCACCGAGGAGACCACCAATATTGCGGCCTGCACCATCGCCCATGCCCTCGGTGCGAAGAAGACCGTGGCCCGCATCGACAACTACGAATACCTGAAGCCCCAGAACCAGAAGTTCTTCCAGCAGATAGGCATCGACTCTATGGTTTACCCCGAGGTGCTGGCCGCCACCGACATCACTAACGGGCTGAAGATGTCGTGGGTACGCCAGCGGTGGGACGTCCACGGCGGCGCTCTCGTGCTGCTTGGCATCAAGCTGAGGCAGGGGTGCGAGATACTCGACCAGCCGCTGAAGGACCTTTGCGGTCCCGACGACCCCTACCACATCGTGGCCATCAAGCGCGGCGACGAGACCATCATTCCCAGCGGTCTCGACACCCTGCGGCTGAACGACCTGACCTACTTCATGACCACCAAGGAGTATATTCCCTACATCCGCAAGATTGTGGGCAAAGAGCACTATACCGACGTCAAGAACGTCATCATCATGGGCGGTGGAAAGACTGCCGTCAGAGCGGCGCTGACCATCCCCGACTACATGAACGTGAAGATTATTGAGAAGGACAACGAGCGCTGCGAGAAGCTGAACCATCTGTTGAGCGAGAGCGACGCTATGGTCATTCACGGCGACGGCCGCGACCTGGGACTGCTCGAAGAGGAGGGCATCCGTACCACGCAGGCCTTCGTTGCCCTGACCGGCAATGCCGAGACCAACATCCTGGCCTGTCTGACGGCCAAGAAGCTGGGCGTCCGCAAGACGGTGGCCATGGTCGAGAACCTCGACTACGTATCGATGGCCGAAAGCCTCGACATAGGCACCATCATCAACAAGAAGACCGTGGCCGCCAGCCACATCTACCAGATGATGCTCGACGCCGACGTCAGCAACCTGCGTTCGCTGATGCTGGTGGACTCCGAGGTGGCCGAGTTCGTGGCTGCTGAAGGCTCGCGGGTCACCAGGAAGATGGTGAAAGACCTGCGGTTGCCGTTCGGCGTCACCATCGGCGGACTGGTACGCAACGGCGTGGGCATGCTGGTGAACGGTAACTCGCAGATACAGGCCGGCGACTCCGTCATGGTGTTCTGTCACGAGCAGAAGCTCAATAACATCGAGAAGTTCTTCAAGAAAAATGTGATATGGTGAACTTCCGCATTGTCTACAAAATCATCGGCTCGCTGCTGTTCATCGAGGCCATCTTCATGGGCTGGTGCCTGGCCATCGCCTTCATTCACCATGAGGACGACACGCTGGCATTCCTGCTGTCGATGCTGCTGACGTTCGGTTTCGGATTCTTGTTTCTCTTCCTTGGACGCAATGCCGAGAACGCCCTCAGCCGCCGCGATGCCTACGTCGTAGTGACGGCAACGTGGACCATTTTCTCAGTCTTCGGCATGTTTCCATTCCTCATACACGGCAGTATCAACAACCTCTGCGATGCCTTCTTCGAAACCATGTCGGGCTTCACCACCACGGGGGCCAGCATCATCGACGACGTGGAGCGTCTGCCCCACGGCATCCTCTTCTGGCGGTCACTCATGCAATGGATTGGCGGTTTGGGAATCGTGTTCTTCACCATCGCCATTCTGCCCTCGCTGGTCGGCGGTAGCGTCAAGGTGTTTGCTGCCGAGGCCACCGGTCCCATCAAGGCAAAGATGCACCCCCGGCTCACGACGACGGCCAAGTGGATATGGTCTATCTACCTGCTGCTGACCATCGGCTGCGGACTCTCGTTCTGGGCTGCCGGCATGGACTGGTTCCAGGCTACGAACTACTCCATGACTACTACGGCTACGGGCGGATTCTCCATCCATAACGACGGACTGCTCTTCTTTCATTCGCCCACCATCGACTATATCGCCGTGCTGTTCCAGTTCCTGTCGGGCATCAACTTCACCTTATTATATATTAGCATATTCAAACTGCGGTTCGGCGCCCTGCTGAAGAACACCGAATTCAAGTTCTATATCGTCATAGTCCTCGTCACGACGCTGTGGATTATGTACCTGCTGCTGACGAGACTGAACTATGACCTGGAGCATGCTTTCCGCAGCGCCTTGTTCCATGTAGTGTCGTTCATGACCACCACGGGTATGTTCGGCGACGACGTGGCCCAGTGGCCCCGCGTAACCTGGATTATACTCGGCATCGTGATGTACACCGGGGCTTGTGCCGGCAGTACCAGCGGTGGTTTCAAGAGCATCCGCAGCGTCATGCTGCTGCAGGTGGTACGCAACAACTTCCGCCAGATACTGCACCCCAATGCCGTGCTGCCCGTCAAGATTAACGGGCAGAGCATCCCCCAGTCGAAGCTCGTGGCCCTGTTTGCCTTCTTCTCCCTTACCATCCTGATGATGCTTTTCACGGCAGCAGTCATGATTGTAGCCGGTATCGACAACACCAATGCTGTGGTCATCGCCCTGAGCAGCGTCAGCAATGTGGGTCCCTCGCTGGCCAACGAGGTGGGGCCGTCGATGTCGTGGTCGATGCTGCCCGACTACATCAAGTGGCTGCTGTGCCTGCTGATGCTCATGGGACGTCTGGAAATCATGACCGTTCTGGTATTATTCACCCCAGCCTTCTGGAAAGAAAACTAAAAGATGATGTATAAGTTCAAACCGTTACTCAAGCAAACACTATGGGGCGGCAACAAGATTATTGCCTTCAAGCACCTCGACCTGCAAATGGAACATGTCGGCGAAAGCTGGGAAGTGTCTGGCATCAAGGGCTGCGAGTCCGTTGTGGCTGGCGGCCCCGACGAAGGCAAAGGCCTCAACCAGTTAGTGCACGAGCAGAAAGGACTGCTTGTGGGCAAGGAGAACTACGAACGCTTCGGCGATGAGTTCCCACTCCTCATCAAGTTCATCGATGCCCACCAGAACCTGAGCATACAGGTACACCCCGATGATGAGACCGCCCGCCGGCACGGCAAAGGTCACGGAAAGACCGAGATGTGGTATGTACTTAAGTCGGCATCAGGTGCCCAGCTCTACAACGGACTGCGCCAGCATATAACGCCCGAAACATACAAGCAGATGGTGGAGGACGGCACCATTACCAATGCGCTGGCCCACTACACGGTACACGAGGGCGACGTCTTCTTTATTCCCGCAGGACGCATCCACTCCATCGGTGCCGGCGCCTTCGTGGCCGAGATTCAGCAGACCTCGGATGTCACCTACCGCATATACGACTTCAAGCGCAAGGACAAGAACGGAAACTACCGCGAACTGCACACCGAGAAGGCGGCAGAGGCCATCGACTACACCGTACACGAGAGCTACCGCACCTACTACGAGCCGATGCAGGACGAAGGGGTGCAGCTGATAGCGTGCCCCCACTTCACCACCGCCGTCTACGACCTGAACGACCCGATGACCATCGACTACTCCGAACTCGACTCCTTCGTGGTGTACATAGGCCTGCAGGGATCCTGCGAACTGACCGACGACCACGGCGAGACCATCAGCTTCCGCGAAGGCGAGTCGGTGCTGATTCCCGCTACCGCGAGAACCATCAAGATAGAAGGAACCATCAAGTTTCTGGAGACTTACGTCTGAGCGTCCAAGTAACGGCGGACATCGTCCTGCAAACGGCGGAATTGCTCGGACACGATATAGCCATTGTTCTTCTTGAGCATCGTCTTGACATCCTGCAACGAGTTCTCGTAGCAGGTCATTTCGTTGCGCTTCTGCGTCTTGTGGGCCGTAGCGTGGTAGATTTCGTTCTGCCGCTCCTGTCGCAAGAGGTTGCAGACTTTCGACAGGATAGGTGCCACGACCGTGTCGAACAAATGGTGGCCCTGTATATATAGATAGGTGGTCTGCGGCGTTACACCGAGTGCCTTGAGTTCGTCTTTCAGCTTCAGATAGGCTTCCTTCGCATCGGGGAACTGCCGTTGCAGTTCATGCACCTTCACGCCCACCTTGCGGCGCACATTGGCCAGCGACTTCTCCGGGTCGTTCACCGTGAAGCCGCCAGGGTCGGCAATGCGATTGAAGTCGCTGATGGAGAACTTGGGATAGTTGCCGTTACGGTAGAGCATGATGCTCCAGATGAAGAGCGGGAAGATACCCTCACTGAACTGGGCAAAGTATTCGCGGAAGTCGAAGATGCGGTGATCGTTCAGGGTGACAGAGACGCAGACATTGTGCAACGACGGGGCATAGCACTGGAAATTCTCGATGGCATAGACGTAGGTATGGAACACATACGGACTCTGCAGCACCTTCCTCGACTGGTCAGTTGCCCCTTGCAGCAGGTAGTCGTAGTCGGCATCGACGCAGGCTATCATGTCGCGGCCCAGAATCTCCTCACGGTTCTCCGCTGCGTTCGTCTCGGTTCTATCTTCTCTTTCCTTCCTCTTCTTTTTCTTTCCATGCCCTTCCAGAAAGTTCATCAGCACCGACTTCTTGCCGCGCGTCAAGTTGGCCTTCGACGGCAACATCACCTCGAAGTAGCGCTTGTCGTCCTCGAAGGGGCTGAGCACCGTGCGCCAGAAGTAGATGTCGTCATAGCTCTCGACGTAGGCTACTATCCTGCGCCGGGCCTGCTTCGACTTCAAAGCGTTCGCAGCTTCGAAGTACTTGCTGTTGATGTTGTCTGTCAGTTTGCTTGCCATAACTATGCACTATGAGCTAAACCGTAATATCCGTCACTTCCGTCACGCTCTCCACCCAGCCGTTCATCACGACGGCAGGCGAGTGGGTGGTCAGGATAATCTGTACGTTGGGATTAAGCTCCAAGCAGAGGTCGATAAGACGCTTCTGCCATTCAATGTGAAGCGAGACTT
>JAEEGF010769358.1_pt1 | contig 16179 bp, 14 predicted proteins | sample 9134171 | NCBI WGS metagenome assembly JAEEGF01 (sample SAMN16246542, study PRJNA631951) | gut metagenome | biome: gut microbiome; feature: rumen; material: AP-attached | host: Bos | place: Iran: Karaj | collected 2018-10
TTTCGGAGCGCCTTTTCTTTTATTCTTTTTCATTATAACTAATCCTATATAAGTGCAATGAGACAATGGCGTTTCGGCTTGATACCGGAGCGCCATTTTTTGCATTAAGGAAGGGAGTGTTGAGAACTGATACATGAGAAAAAGGTGGTGTACTTTCCGCATATAGGTATGCGGATTATAAAATCAGCACTTGGGGTGCTTATCTGTTTTGCAATTTATTTCATGAGGGGCAAGCAGGGAACACCGTTCTATTCGGCACTGGCAGTTTTATGGTGCATACAGAATCAGACAAAGAACACGGTGGGAAATGCACTACAGAGGACTGTAGGGACCGGTATAGGTGCAGCGTACGGGCTTGCCTATATCCTTATTAAGCAGAAGATTTTAGTACTTGGTGACAGCTTCTTTCATTACTGCATTATTTCGCTGGCACTGATTCCCATAATCTACACGACTGTTGTTATAAAACAGAAAAAAGCATCGTATTTTTCATGTGTGGTTTTTCTAAGCATTGTTGTAAACCATCTTATGGATGAAAACCCATACATATTCGTGGCAAACAGAACGCTGGATACTCTTATTGGTATATTTGTGGGTCTTGTTCTGAATTCAGTAAGTATCCATGGTGAATATGACAGACAAACACTTTTTATAGCAGATGTGGACAGGGCTATGGACGGCCTTTCTGCAGGCTTAACGCCGTACAGTCAGATCATGATAAAGAACATGCTTGAAAAAGGAATGCTTCTTACATTCATGACTCTGCGGACACCGGCGGGATTTTTAGAGGGAATGCCTGATATAAAACCTAAGCTCCCGATCATAGCAATGGATGGTGCAATCCTCTATGACATAAACGAGAACAAATATCCAAAGGTTTATGTGATATCCGCAGAACATGCCGGAAACATTGAGAACTTTATCCGAAACAGGGGATTTAACATTTTTACAACGGTAATCCTTGAGGATGTACTCATCATATATTACGACGAGTTGAAGAATACGGCAGAAAAAGACATCTATGGAAAAATGCACAAATCTCCTTACCGCAACTACCTGAACAAAGAACGACCCAAGGATCATCCGGTTGTATACATGATGTGTATTGATGAGACCGAAAAGATAGAGCAGCTGGTAAGAGAAATAAAGAAAAGCGATATCTACGATGAACTCAAGATCCTTACATATCCCTCTGATGATTATGAAGGATACTCATATATAAAAATCTATAATAAAAATGCCTCTGTACAGAACATGGCAGATTACCTGAAGAGCATTACCGGATCGGAAGAAACACTGACATTTGGTGATAACGAAAGGAACAAAACGGATTTCTGTTATACAGAGTGCGACCGGATAGTGAGAAAACTGCATCGTCTGTTTTATTTCAAAAGAAGGGAATCGGCTGTGAACGATGTAAACCTGCTTAAACTTCAGTGATTTTTGTTGGGAGGAGTTATGAAAATTTTTAATCCGAAATATGTATATACTTCAAACGAGTTTTTAAACGATGCCGGAATTCTTGTTGATGATGATGGCATCATAAGGAAAATCTGTGATTTTCAGGAATTAAAAGCAAAATATCCTCAGGCGGAAGTTGAAACCTGGAAAAATATGGTTATGGTTCCGGGAGGGGTAAATGTCCATAATCATTCTTTTCAGATATTACTTCGTGGAATAGCGGCAGACAGACCTTTCCTTGAATGGAGAGATAAGTCACTTTATCATTATTCACCACTTATGACAAAAGAAGATATTTATGTGGGCGCATTGTTCTGCTTTGCAGAGATGATGAAAAGAGGTGTTACGTGCGTCAGTGACTTCTTTTACCTGCATAATTTTGGCACAGATTCAGATTATGAAATTATTCGCGCTGCAAAGGATCTGGGAATGAGACTGGTTCTTTCAAGAACCATGTATGACTGGGATGGCGCTCCCTCCGGATATGTGGAAACGATTGACAGGGCAGTCAAAAGTACAAAGATGCTTGCAGATGAGTTTAACGGCAAAACCAAGGATATGATAACAGTCCTTCCTTCGCCACATTCCCTGCATGCCGCTTCTCCGGATATGATAGTTGCGGGACATGAGCTGGCAAAGGAGCTTGGAACCAGATTCCATATTCACGTTGCGGAAGAAAAATTTGAGGTTGAGCAGGTGATGTGTGAGCATAACGGGCTAAGTACCATCGAATATCTGGATAGACTTGGGGTTGTAGATGAACATATGATGATCATTCATGGCGTTTATCTAAAGCCTGAGGAAATTAAGCTTATGGGTGAGAGAGGAGTGGGTCTTGCTTACTGTCCTTCAAGTAATATGTTCCTGGCTGATGGAATTACGAATATTCCAGATATGATACAAAATGATGTACTTATCGGACTTGGAACCGACGGTGCCTGCGGAAATAATAGAAATAGTGTGTTTGAGGAAATGAGAATGGTATCTATTCTTCAAAAGGCAGCTACCTGTGACGCAATGTGCGTAAACTACAAACAGGCTTTTGATATGGGTACAATAAACGGCGGAAAGTTACTAGGGCTGCCTGTTGGAGATATAAAAGAAGGAATGAGAGCGGATTTTGCAGGCATTGATCTTGATGATCTGTCAATGCTGCCAATATCTGAAAATCTGGAGCAGATGCTTGCAAATATAGTTTATTCCCTGGAACCTACGGCAGTAAAAAATGTCGTGATTAACGGAAAAGATACAGTACATGATGGCATAATATGCGGAATAAGCGAAGAAGAGCTTGTTGAAAAAGTACGTGACACCATGAAGGCACTTAATGCAAAATAAATGAAATTATTATTGACAATAATAATTTTAATGATATCATCAATTGTAATACAAGTATTTATAAAAAGAATACGAATTATTAGAGGCAACGACGCTGAGATATGTGTTGTTGCCTCTTTTTATTTTTAAGGAGGAGAGCGTTATGGAAGAATGTATGAAGATTACACTGGATGATGAACTACCAAAGATGCCTGCGTTTGTTGAAGGTATAAGAAGAGCACCTTCACGAGGCTTTCATCTTACATATGAACAGACTGTCACTGCTCTTAAAAATGCGCTTCGCTATATCAATCCCAAATATCATGAAGAACTTATACCTGAATTTCTAGATGAGCTTTACACAAAAGGCCGTATCTACGGTTACAGATTCAGACCTGAAGGGAGAATTTACGGAAAGCCTATCGATGAATACAAAGGGAAAAGCCTTGAGGGAAAAGCCTTTCAGGTCATGATTGACAATAATCTTGATTTTGAAGTTGCCTTATATCCCTACGAGCTTGTTACCTACGGTGAAACCGGAAGTGTGTGTCAGAATTGGATGCAGTACAGACTCATTAAGAAATACCTCGAAAATCTTACAGAAGATACGACACTGGTAATCGAATCGGGTCATCCGCTGGGACTATTCAAATCAAGACCGGAAGCTCCCAGAGTTACTATAACAAACGCTCTTATGATCGGTGAATTTGATAATCAGAAGGACTGGGAAATTGCTGAAGAAATGGGAGTTGCCAACTACGGTCAGATGACTGCCGGCGGTTGGATGTATATAGGTCCGCAGGGTATTGTCCATGGAACATATAACACATTACTTAATGCAGGAAGAAGTGAACTGGGAATCCCGGTGGATGGGGATCTCAGAGGGCATTTGTTTGTAAGCTCCGGACTTGGCGGAATGAGCGGTGCTCAGCCAAAGGCTGCCGAAATAGCAGGAGCAGTCGCAATTATTGCTGAGGTTGATTATTCCCGCATACAGACAAGACTTGACCAGGGTTGGATAAGAGAAAGCTCAGACGATCTGGAGACAGTATTTAAACATGCAAAAGAAAAAATGGATGAAAAGGTACCATATTCCATTGCTTATCACGGAAATATAGTAGATCTTCTGGAATATGCAATCAGTAATCACATCCACATTGATCTGCTTTCGGATCAGACATCATGTCATGCCCAGTACGACGGAGGCTATTGCCCGCAGGGAATCACATTTGAGGAAAGAACAAAACTTCTTTCTGATGACAGAGATAAATTTATCGAGCTCGTCAATATCACTTTACGACATCATTTTGAGCTTATCCGCAAATGCCATGAGGACGGCACGTATTTCTTCGATTATGGTAACTCGTTCCTGAAAGCAGTATATGATGCTGGAGAAAAGACTGTTTCAAAGAATGGAATTGATGATAAGGACGGATTTGTATTCCCTTCATACGTTGAGGATATTATGGGGCCTAAGCTTTTTGATTTTGGATATGGTCCTTTCAGATGGGTATGTCTCTCAGGTAAAGAGGATGACCTTGAAAAAACAGATAAAGCTGCTATGGAGGCAATAGATAAAGAGCGCAGGTATCAGGATCTCGACAATTACAACTGGATACGTGATGCAAAGAAAAACAAACTTGTAGTCGGCACACAAGCCAGAATTCTCTATCAGGATGCAATAGGTCGAGTGAACATAGCGCTCAAATTCAATGAGCTTGTAAGGAGAGGTGAAATCGGTCCTGTAATGATAGGAAGAGACCATCATGATGTTTCGGGAACGGATTCACCATTTAGAGAAACATCCAATATTAAGGATGGTTCCAATGTCATGGCAGATATGGCTGTTCAGTGCTATGTGGGTAATGCAGCAAGAGGAATGAGCCTTGTAGCACTTCATAATGGCGGAGGCGTCGGAATCGGCAAATCCATTAATGGTGGATTTGGACTGGTACTGGATGGCAGCAAGAGAATTGATGAAGTCATTAAAAGCGCGATTTTGTGGGATGTAATGGGAGGCGTTGCAAGAAGAAGCTGGGCAAGGAATTCCAATGCCATAGAAGTTGTAAAGGAATATAACTCAAGTTACTTTGGTGAAAGTCAGATAACACTGCCTTATCTCGCTGATGAAGATATGGTAAAGACTGCAGTCAGAAAGACCTATGAATCACATGAATAAAACAATAATTAAAAACATTTCGCAAATAGCCACACCTGAGGGCAAGACAGCACTTCACGGCAGTGAAATGAACAAAATAAAAATAATAGAACATGCAGCCATCTATATTGAAGACGGAATAATAAAGGATCTTGGAACTGAGGGAGAGGTATTACAGAGAGTATGCCCAAACAACAGTCATACAAAAGACGGAAATACAGAAGGCACAGATGAAATAAGGACAATAGATGCGGGCAGAAAATGTGTGATACCGGGCTTTGTAGATTCACATACACATTTTATCTTTGCAGGTTACCGACCGGATGAATTTGTACGCCGTTTGCAGGGCACATCCTACATGGAAATTATGAATATGGGTGGCGGTATAAGCAGTACTGTAAAAGCTACCAGAAACGCCGATAAGGAGCATCTCTATGATCTTGGGAAGAGCAGAATACAGGATATGCTAAGCCAGGGAATAACCACAATCGAGGGTAAAAGTGGTTACGGTCTGGATTTTGATACAGAAAACAGAATGCTTGAGGTTATGGAAGATCTAAACAGAGACACTAAGATAGACATCGGTATTACATATCTCGGAGCCCATGCGGTTGCTGAAGAGTATAAAGGAGATGCGGACTCATACATTGACTTTATGATAGCTGAAGTGCTTCCGGTGCTTAAAGACAATAAAGCAATAGAATTCGTTGATGCCTTCTGTGAGGATGGGGTCTTCGATTTGGATCAGACAAAAAGACTTTTAGAAGCAGCAGGAAAGATGGGATTTCATCTCAAGATGCATGCAGATGAAATTGTACCTATAGGCGGAGCAGAACTTGCGGCTAACCTTGGATGCACATCTGCGGATCATCTCCTTGCAGCTTCTGACACCGGAATTGAAATGCTCTCTAAATCAGATACGGTTGCTACTTTACTTCCATGTACTGCATTCTGCCTGGGAAAACCCTATGCAAATGCAAGAAAAATGATCGATGCCGGTTGTGCGGTGGCACTTGCAAGTGACTTTAATCCCGGAAGCTGTTTTACTCAGTCAATTCCGCTTCTTGCCGCATTAGGAGCAATCCAGATGAAGATGACACCACAGGAAGTTTTGTGTGCGCTTACTCTGAACGGCGCAGCAGCGATTAATAGGGCTGACAGAATTGGTTCAATAGAAATAGGCAAGAAGGCAGATCTTAATATTTTGAAATATGAGGACTATAGATTCCTGATCTATAACACTGCTGCAAACACAGTAGATACCGTAATAAAGAATGGCGATATTGTTGCCGGTGAGGGCCGGGAGATGGAATAAATATGATCAAAACAATTCGTAAAGAGGAAATGAAAGCAGTTGGGTGGTCGGGGGGAACAACTACGGAAATAATGATTCTTCCCCAGGACTCATCCTATAAGGAAAGGACATTTGATGTAAGAATAAGTTCAGCCACAGTTGATGTCGCAAAAAGTGATTTTACTAAGCTGGACGGCGTTCATAGAACATTAATGGTTCTTGATGGAAAAATGGCACTTTATACCGATGATAAACTGCTGGCTGACCTTAGCCCGCTTGAAAAAACCGAGTTTGAAGGAAGCGATAACATAAGATGCCTGGGGCAGGGGCGGGACTTCAATCTGATGCTGAGAAACGGCTATAAGGGGTCTGTTACAGGTTTTAAAGTTAATGCAAAAGAAGTTATTGAAAAAGTAGCCGCAAAATGCGGAGATGTGATTTTTGTACATAAAGGGGAAGTGGAGCTCAGTGACATAAAAGATGGAATAAATATTGATAAAGGTAATGCTGCTTTTATTGAATCTGATAAATACTCAATAAAAGCGCAGGAGGAAAGCGTATTTGTAATTGTAGAACTAAATGGGTTCTAAAATTCTGATAATGCGTTTCAAGGGAGGAGCTATGTATGAAACTGACTGATGAACAAAAAGCCATGCTGGAGGGAGAATATGGCGAAGGGGCTGCATATGCCATGAAAATAGAAGTTGCAATCGGAGAATCTTTTGATGCAGAAAGAATGGTTCCGATTACACGGGCACATGTGGCACTCAGTAACCAGGATGCGGATCTCTGGTTTGCGGAAAAAATGCTTGAAAAGGGTGCGCATTGCAGGGTATCACCTACGGTTAATCCGGGATTTTGCGTATCATTTTTTAAAGAAAGAGGACTTGTAAAAGATGAAGATGCCGAAATGATGATGCGCACTCATAATGCATATAAGGGACTTGGGGCTACACTTACATATAACTGTACGCCTTATGTAGCAACGAATATCCCGAATTACGGCGAGATATGTGCTTTTTCCGAGTCGAGTGCAACACCTTACGTAAATTCCGTTTGGGGTGCAAGATCAAACCGTGAGGGTGCCAACAGTGCTTTATGTGCAGCTATTACCGGATTCGTTCCGGAGTATGGACTTTTACTCGATGAGAATAGGAAAGGTAATATTCTTGTCAACATTGAAGCTGATATGAAATCGGATTTTGAGTACCATCTTCTGGGATATTGCGGCAAAAAAATAGGCCCGGGGATCCCTGTTTTCACAGGACTTCCTTCACATATAAGCCCCGAATCACTTACTAATCTCGGAGCTCAGCTTAATACCTCGGGAGCTTACGGAATGTACCATATTGTTGGGTTTACCCCGGAAGCAAGAACGATGGAAGAAGCTTTTGGCGGTAAAAAGCCGGAGCGCGTAGTAAATATTACAAACAAAGACCTGGAGGACATTCTGGAACAGATATCTTATTCAGGTAACAGAAAGATTGACTTTGCCATGTTCGGATGTCCTCATTTTACATTGAATCAGGCAAAGCATATAGCATCAAAAGTTGAGGGGAAAAAACTCAGCGTGCCGCTGTGGATATTGACTTCTTATCACGTAAAGGAGCTTGCGGATCGCATGGGCATTACACAGATTATCGAGGATGCGGGAGGAAATATTATCCCGGATACATGTCCCGATCAGCCCTGCTGGAACTGGCTTAATGGGAAGGTGGGAGTAACGGAATCACCAAAATGCGCTTATTATCCAAAAAGAAGGGGAATCGAATTTGTGATAAGAGATCTTGATACTTGTATTGAAGCGGCAATAAAAGGGGAGGTGATCTAAATGGGCAAGCGCTACTCATGTCATAAGATATCTGAGGGTAAGGCAGACGGTGAAGCCCTGGTGTCTTTAGATGATATTATGTTTTATCTTATAAAGCCTGAAACCGGTGTGGTTATTGAGCCTTCGCACGATCTGTACGGAAAAAGTATGGCTCAAAAAATATTGATATTTCCAAGCGGAAAAGGTTCAAGTGTGGTTCAGGCAGACGGGCTGTTTCAGCTAAATAAAAACGGTAATATGCCAAAGGCAATGATCATACAGTATCCGGAAACGGTGCTGGTATCGAGTGCAATTATTATGGATATACCGATGGTTGATAAGGTTGATCCCGCATTTTATGAGGATATAAAGAGCGGGGATGAGATTATTGTCAACGCGGACGAAGGATATATTGAAATAATTTGATAAAAAGAGTTGACATGACATCGAATTGATGATATAAATCATCATAAATAAAATATTGATGAAAACATTAACGAGCGGCAATGGTGCTAAAAGGTTCCATTGCTGCTCGTTTTATATTTTAAAAAGAGCACTCTTTTTGAAATATGAATGTTTCAAATATAACAAGGGTGAGGAGCCCGGAGGAGGAAATTATGAGAAAGAAGTTTTTAGTTACTGCAACAACGATGGCTATGACACTAATGACAATTACAGGGTGCGGAGCATCAGATGCATCTGCTAAAACTACAGCTGAAAGCACAAGCTCAGAAGAGGATTCCGTTGAACCTGCATCTGAAGATACTGCTTCAGAAGAGAAGACGGATGATGCAGAAGGTGGTTTATACGATGGAAAAGTAATACTTGGTCATTCTTCCTGGATCGGATATGCACCGCTTAATGTGGCAGATGAGTTGGGATTATTTGAAAAGCATGGAGTAGATGTAGACATCCAGTCATTTGAATCTAAATCAGATTCAAGAGCTGCTCTTGCTGCAGGCAGAATACAGGGTATGTCAACAACGGTTGATACTCAGGTTATGAGTGCAGCTCAGGGACTTGATATTCAGATAGTTCTTGCTGAAGACACATCGGACGGTGGTGACGGACTTTCAGCAAAGAGTGAGTTTACTGATATTCCATCACTTAAAGGACATACCGTAGCACTTGATACTTCAGGCGGTGCTTCCTATTTCTGGTTCCAGTATCTTCTCAAGGAAAATGATATGACTTTGGATGATGTTGAAGCTGTGAATATGAGTTCCGGTGATGCAGGAGCTGCTTTCGTTGCAGGAGAAGTAGATGCAGCAGTAACCTGGGAGCCATGGCTTTCAAGGGCAAAGGAAGCAGAAGGAGGAGCAGTACTTGTTGATTCATCTGCAACACCGGGTATCATCGTTGATGCACTTGCAATGGATACCAAGTTTGCAGAACAGTATCCCGATACTGTAAAGGGAATCATCGAAGCCTGGTATGATGCTGTTGATCTTATTAAGACAAATCCCGATGAGGCTTATCCTATCATGATGAACTTTACAGGCGATGAGACAGTAGAAGCTCTTGAGGGTGAACTTGAAGGAGTTACATTCTATGACAGAGATGGTAATAAAGCATATTTCGGAGGAGATATCCAGAAAATAGCAGGCATGGCTGCAGACCTCTGGGTTGAAACAGGACTTATCGAGAGTGTTCCAGATATGGATTCAATGATAAATGACAGTTTTATTGATGGTCTTGAATAAAGAATAATTGTTGCCGGGACCCTGCTAAGAGGTTCCGGCAAGAAAAAGAGGTATTTTATGGAGAGTATGGCGATTGTGGCAAACAAAAAAAGAGTATATGAAGAAGTAAACGTCATTCAGGAAAGCCAAAAAAGGAAATACCTGTCGGATGCATTTACACCAAAAGGAACTATTAAAAGCAGGTCTTACATTACTATATCCGTTGTATCATTTTTGCTTATCTTTTTGGTATGGTGGTATGAATGTAATCTGGGTGGTGTAAACTCCATGTTTCTTCCATCTGTTGCGAGTACCTTCGAATCTGCAAAGCATATGTTTTTGAAAGAAAACTTTCTTTTTGATATTTGGATGTCTGTTCAAAGAGTACTGCTTGGCTTTGCTATTTCCGCGGTAGTTGGTATTCCGCTTGGACTGCTTATCGGAACTTACGCACCGATTGCTGCCTTTCTTGAACCGCTGTTTTCCTTTTTCAGGTATCTTCCGGCGTCCGCATTTATTCAGCTGTTTATTTTATGGATTGGAATCGGCGAATCTTCAAAGGTTGCAATTATTATTGTAGGGAGTCTTGCACAGATAATCCTTATGGTTGCAACTAATGTAAGAAATGTAAGTATCTCACTTGTGGAGGTTTCCTATACTTTGGGAGTAACAAGAGGATCCGTATTTTGGAAAGTTCTTCTTCCGAAATGTATGCCGGATATCGTTGATACACTCAGAATGGTTCTTGGATGGGCGTGGACATATATCATCGTCGCAGAGATGGTCGGAGCTTCAGAAGGTGTTGGATTCATGATAACCCAGGCAGGACGTCAGTTCATGATTTCAAAGATATTTGTCGGAATTATCACTATCGGTATCATCGGACTTGCTCTTGATATGATGTGTATGTTTTTTAAGAAAATACTGTTTCCATGGAATGAAGATTAAAAGAGGACAATGATATGGCAGGATATGATCATATAGATTCACCCAAAGAAGTTGACTATTATGTAGACGATAAAGGTAATTACTACAAGTTACATAATGGCTTGGACATTATTAACGTGACAAAACAGTTTGAAACAAAGGACGGAATGGTACAGGCTCTCAATCCTGTAAGCCTGCATATTCGTGATAAGGAATTTGTAGCTATTCTCGGTACTTCCGGGTGCGGTAAATCCACTCTTCTTCGTATGATAGGAGGATTTGATCAGCCCACAACAGGAAGCGTGATGTTTCATAAAAAGGAAATCCACAGGCCCAGTGCATATATTGGCATGGTATTCCAGTCCTATACATTGTTTCCCTGGCTTAATGTTCACGATAATATTGCATTTGGGTTACGACAGCTTAAGAAGCATACACCAAGTGAGATCAATGATATTGTACATGAGTATACAGAACTGGTGGGCCTTAAGGGCTTTGAAAAGAAATATCCCAAGAATCTGTCAGGCGGTATGAAACAAAGGGTTGCCATTGCCAGAGCACTTGCAACCGATCCGTCCGTACTTTTACTTGATGAACCCTTTGGGGCACTTGATATGCAGACGAGGGAAGTCATGCAGGAACTTTTACTTAATGTATGGCAGAGATCTCCCAAGACCATTGTTATGGTGACTCACGATATAGACGAGGCAATTCTTCTTGCGGACAGAGTGGTTGTAATGACATCAAGACCCGGCAATATCAAGGAGATTATTGATGTAAATCTTGAAAGACCAAGAAACTGGAAAATAAGAAATACAGAAGAATTCCTGAAATACAGAGAACGATGCTCGGAGCTTATAAGGCAGGAAAGCATGAAACTTATCCAGACAGCGTCGTAAACGCAGGCAGGCGAAAATATGGCAGTACTTTTAAAAGAAGAATATGAATATGAATTACCGGAGATGTTTCCGGTGAGGCAGATATTTAAAGATGAAGCATTGCAGGATATTGAAGGAAGCGTGCTACAGGAGCTTGGAAAAAAAGAAATATCGGAAAAGTTACGTCCCGGAATGAAGGTTGCTGTTGCAGTCGGAAGCAGGGGAATTGCAAATATTTTTACTATAGTCAAAACCTGTGTGGATTTTTTGATTGAAAAGGGCTGTAAGCCCTATATCGTTTCTGCCATGGGAAGTCATGGCGGCGGGACTGAAGAAGGACAAAGGCAGGTACTTGCCGAATACGGGGTGAGTGAGGAGAATCTGTCGGTACCGGTTATAACTACAGTGGACACAATATTGTGTGGTCACAGAGAAAATGGCACTCCCGTTTATTTTGACAGGGCTGCCTCAGAAGCAGATTTGATTATTCCAATAAACAGAATAAAGCTGCATACGGATTTTGATGGACCGCTTCAGAGCGGGCTTTGCAAAATGCTTGTCATAGGACTTGGAAATCAAAAGGGCTGTTCCATTATGCACGAGACAGAACCTGAAGAATTCGCAACCGGTCTTGAGGATGCAGCCGGATTGATTCTTTCCAAAATGCCTGTGGGATTTGGGATAGCTGTGATGGAAAATGCTTATGATCATACCTGTCTCATAGAAGCTATACCGGGAGAAAAAATCATAGAACGGGAAAGGGAGCTGGTAAAGGATTGTGCAAGCCTTATGCCCTTTATAAGGATAGAAGAAGCGGATGTTCTAATTGTTGATGAGATTGGAAAGGAGATATCCGGAGCGGGATACGATCCCAATATACTTGGACGAAGCAGCATGTTAAAGGCCAGGAGGCTACATGTTCCCAAATTTAAGCGAATGATTCTTCTCAATGTCACGAAAAAATCCCACGGAAATGCGATTGGAATAGGGCAGTTTGATTTTGTGACAAAGAATGTTGTCGATAGCATGGATAAAGAAACAGTATATGTTAATGCGCTTGCTGTTAAATGTCCTGAGGATGCCAGAATACCTGTAATTGCACGGGACAGAGATGAAGCTGTCAGGATGGCACTTCATTGTTGCAGAGATATAGATAAGAAAAATCCCAGGATACTTGAAATAAAAAACACGGCAGAACTTGATATTATCAGGTTATCAGGGGCATACGAAGAAGAGGTCGAAAATAATCCTTATCTACAAAAATTATAAATAATTGCGAGCAGGATAAGACTATGGCAAAAGTAGCATATTATAACATGCCCGTGGACATCAGTTACGAAAAGCATCTGCTTGATGAATGGAATATAAAGGAACTCATTCCGAAAACAGTCAGAGGAGATGATATTGTAAATGATCTTCAGGGCTATGACGGACTTGTAACTGAATATACTATTTTTGATGAAAATACACTAAGACAACTTCCGGAGCTTAAAATAATAGCTTTGCAGAGTGTGGGTTTTGATGAAATAGATATAGCCGGTGCAAGAAGGTGCAATATAGACGTTACAAACTCGCCCGGATACTGTACGGACGAAGTTGCTACACATGCTATGGCGCTACTTCTTAGTCTTGTAAGGAAAATAGCTTTTTATGACAAAGCAACGCATGAAGGAAAGTGGGATCCCTTTGAAGGAAACACTATGCATAACTTGAAGGGTATGACGGCAGGTCTTTTTTCATTTGGAAGGATTGCCATGACCTTTGCAAATATGCTTAAAGCTTTCGGTGTGAGAGTAATAGCATATGATCCTTCAAAAAGTGATGATTTTATGAAGGATCATGGAGTAGAAAAGATAGATGATCCAAAAGAACTTGTTTCCAAAAGCGATATCATATCTCTTCATTCGCCTTTAAACAGCAAGACCTATCATATGATTGATAAGGAACTTTTAAACGCCTGCAAAGAAAATGCCATTTTGATAAATACGGCAAGAGGTGCTCTTATAGATGAGGATGCTTTATACGAGGCACTTCTTACCGGAAAGATCAGTATGGCAGGACTGGATGTTTTGGAAGACGAAAAAAGTCATAATTCAAAGCTCTTTTCGCTAAGCAATGTGATCATAACTCCACACACCGCTTTTTTATCCGAAGAATCCATGCAGGAATGCAGAAAAATAGCACTTGAGCAGCTTGTCACAAAGCTTATTAAAAATGAAACACCTGAAAATCTGGTAAATTAGTTACTTATCGTAATATATTTGGTTTTCCTTTTCAAAGGCTTCAATTTTTGAGATGCGCTTTTTGACATTAGGAAGTGCTTTTGCAACATCATTCATTAAAAGATTGGTAAATGTAATCGGAACCCCATAATTATTAAATACAGATGATGTTGTTATCGGCAAAATTACAGTGTTTTCAGCATCTGCATACATCGGACACATACGGCTGTCAGTTATCAGATGGTATTTAATGCCTGATGCTTTAACCTGTTTTATCATATCAATCAGATCATTTGCATAACGTGGGAATGAAAATACCAGAATTCCGGTTTCTTTTTTATTTTTAAAAATGAGGTTTTGAAATTCAATGGAACCGGGAGTTTCCATATAAACATTATCTCGCATCTTACTTAGCATGTATGTTGCATAAGGAAGAATGGTCGAAGTATATCTGGAAGATACGAGATGTATGCTCTGAGATTCTGAAATGAATTTGACGAGTTTACTGTATTCATCAGATTCTGTGATAGATAAAAGCTTTTGCAGATTAGCGCATTCTTCATCAATGATTTCTTTATGAATGTTTCCTTTTTTATCAGCGTTTCTTTGGATTCTGTCGGGGGCAGTTATATTATCACAAAATATGCTGTGAAGATTTTTAATAAAATCGGAGTATCCAAGGAAACCTAAATCCTTACAAAATCTTGAAACGCTTCCCTGACTTATTCCAACAGCGTCTGCAACTTCTTCTGCTGACATAAATCCAAGATCCATATAGTGTTTTTCTATGTATAAACCGAACTTTTTGTAAGTAGAGGAAGATAATGCAAGGGATGATACCCTGTCCATCATTTCTTCGTAACTGATAGGAGATGTTTTTTTATTTTTTCTCATATTAAGAACCCCGATGTAAAAATTATGATAAAATCATTCATTTGCCGTCGTGCGTGAATACAATCATTAAAACACGCCATGCCGATACTGTCAATTCAAATTGGTTTTATCAGAAAAGAGGCATATATGAATATTGAAAACGAACTTAAGGAACTTACCTGTACTATTGCCAACCCCGGACTTAATGAAGATGGATCCTATTCAAGGTTACCTTTTTCTGAGAAATATTTTTTATCAGCCCAGATTACCGCAGATATATTGGGAAAAGAAGATCTTGATGTACACATAGATACTGTAGGGAATGTTATAGGTACCTTAAAAGGAACGAATCCCGAAAGAGGAAAGATCATGATAGGTTCGCACCTTGATTCCGTCAAGGAGGGCGGCCTATATGACGGAGCGCTGGGGGTTGCTTCAGCCATTATGTGTATAAAGCTTTTAAAGGAAAACAATATAAAATTGAAGCATGACCTTTTGATAAGCGGATTGCAGGCGGAAGAAGGAAGCCCGCTTGGTGGTACTTTTGGCAGTCGTTCCATGATGGGACTTATTTCTATTGATGAAGAATATGAGAAAGTTCTCAGAAGCTATGGCATCACAAAAGATGATATAGAAAAAGCCAAAATAGATACCGGTGATATTAAAGGGTATATGGAGCTACATATAGAGCAGGGAAAAATACTTGAAACCGGCAACATTTCCATAGGAATAGTAACAGGAATAGTCGGAATTTCAAGGTATATGATAACAATAAAAGGGGAATGTAACCATGCAGGCACAACGCCTATGAGGATGCGAAAAGATGCCCTTATCTGTGCAGCCAAGGTTCTTACATTTATAGATGATCAGGCAAAGGGAAGAAAAGATAATCTTGTCGCAACTGTAGCACGTATGGAAATATTGCCTTCTGCGATAGCGGTTATTCCCGGTGAAGTACAGATGCTGCTTGAAGTAAGGGATATGGAACAGGCTTCAATAGATGCGTTTATGGAGAAGGTAAAGGGCTTTTGTGATCAGCTTGAAGGATTTGATATAGATATTCGGATAATAATAGAGAAGCCGTCAGTTTATTGTGATACAGATTTTGGAGATGCCATAAGAGAAGCTTGTGATATAGAGGATTTAACCTATACAGCAATCCAAAGCGGCGCAGGGCATGACGGTAATGCCTTTGGCAGTAAAATGCCAATAGGAATGATATTTGTACCAAGTGTTAACGGATTAAGTCATTGTAAGGAGGAGTATACAAAATGGGAAGACGCTGAAAAAGGTGTCAGAGCCTTGTACCGTACGCTGCTGCTTTTGGATGAAAAAATTTTTTAAAAATATATCATGCCAAACCGGTTGCAATCTGTATACTGTTAGATAATTGTTTACCCATATTGGCAAAATGAAAAAATTGCCGATATGGGTACTTTTATGTTTGCTCATTTATAGTGGGATGAATAGGGCCGAGAGGCATTCCTAACACTCTCAGCGCTGCACTAAAATAAGATGGAGATTAAAAAATGTCATACTGTTCCTGGGATCAGTCTT
>JAEEGF011633757.1_pt1 | contig 16179 bp, 13 predicted proteins | sample 9134171 | NCBI WGS metagenome assembly JAEEGF01 (sample SAMN16246542, study PRJNA631951) | gut metagenome | biome: gut microbiome; feature: rumen; material: AP-attached | host: Bos | place: Iran: Karaj | collected 2018-10
GAAAGTCCCTTGACAGCTGCATAACGGAGCGACAAATTGTAATTGCAGTCACCCGAAAACCAAGATCGAGTAGGCTGACTCCTACTCGATTTCGCACACGAACATTCCGCACTTCGTGCTCCATGTTCTTACAACCGGCAAATGAATTTGTATGCAAGCATCCATTCGCTTGCCGGTCTTGTGCAACAAAACAAAGCGCCAGCCTAAGCCGACGCTTGATTTTGCTTTATAGTCCGCCCAATCTCATCATAAAGATTGAGTACTCATCGTTCTGGAAGTCCAGGTCGGGGGAGTTCTCACCGCCTCCGTTGGTGCTGCGCTTGATCTCGGCGTAGAATTCCTCGCCCTGATTGACAATATCCATGACTGAGATCTGAACTCCCTTGCTGCAGGCAATGTCGCAGAATGCAGATAAGGGATTCTCACCGTTACGTGTGTCAAGTAGGCTCTGCTTCAGGGCCTCATCCTCTTTTGCCAAATCAAGTAGTTTGTCCAGTTCTTCGGTAATGATCATAGGCTCCTCCTTATCTGCTTTGCATTTGAATATCAAAGCTTCCCCATAGTATACAGCTCCTGATCCATAACGCTGCAAATTGATCGATAGGATATCTGACTGATTTTCTGGCTGTCAGGAGCATCAGCGCAGACTACATCGCTATTTTCAACATAGTATACAAAATATCTCCTGGGAGATTCAACTGTTTTCACGCACTTTTTGGGTAAATTCTGCTCATAAATATTGAATCTGCGGACTTTTATCGCTTTTCCATTGTTCAGCTGAACGATTCTGACCTTATAACGCTCTTCTTCCTCTCGGGTCTTCTCTGACAGATCCTCGTCAAAATAGCCCCTGGCATATCTGAAGGGATCGTTGCTGTCATCCACGAGAATCAGGAACAAAGCATAATCAAGGGTTATGTACATGGCCAGAACGAAGCAGAAATACAGCAGGTGCTTCATTCTTACTGCAGAGTAGATGTCCATAACTCCAAACTGCATGATGGCTGCACCAACCAAAAGAATCGATAAGAATACAAAAAATGGCTTTGATAAAGGTACTCTTTTTACAAGAAGCACCATGAGCACTATGAAAAATATGACTATATCGGCCAAAAGGATCAGCACGCCGCCCCAGGTGGTCTCAGATATGCTGCCGGCAAAGATTCCCAGTGCCGCTGTCACTCCAAAAAGCGCAACCACGCAGATAAATGCGGTAACTCTTTTGAAACTGCGCTTCTTTTCCAGCTTCTCTCTTTCCATAATATATTTACATTTTTTCACTTAAGAGCTAAAGATTTAAACGTATTTATCCGATATAAAATGTGAAATGGATTCCTATACTCTTTTCCCGAAAAGAGCAGCATCACGGAGGATGCGACATGAGTATAATGATGATGACAAACCCAGGTTTATATAGCAAGAGAAATCAGAGCTATAAGTCTGGGAATTTTTATACTCAGAGGACCATTGCGGAGCTGAATAACGCCAAGACCGATGGCCAGTACGAAGCCTCCATGAGAAAGCTGGAGTCCCAGCACAGAGAAGCCCAGAAGCAAACTTCCGTGGTTGATCAGGGAATCAGCTATGCCCAGTCCCTCCAGGCCTCCAGAACAAAGGCCAAGGAAGCTGCTCTCCAGAAAAAGAAGCTCCAGTACAGTTATAAAAAAATTTCTTCCCAGATACTTCGAAGCAAGACCTCAACCAGTGCAAGAAGCGCCGCTTCTGCAGCAAAAAGAGAAGTCATGCGCCTTAAGCGCCTCAGAGGAAACGAAGATTACGATCAGGAAGAACTTGAAATATCCATAGAGCACGCCAAATCCATGGAACGTGTTGCCAGGAAAAAAGTGCACCACCTGCAGCAGGAAGAGATGATTGAACGGACGGGCAAGGGCTCGTCTGAAGAAATAGAAGAAAGAGAGGAAGAATCTGATGATAGGACTGAAGATTCTGAGGATAATAAGATTGATCCTGATAGCGATACTGGCAACTCAGATATTTCTGGTGAAGCTTATAGGGACTATAGCGCAGAAATGGCTGCCAACGCGCAGTACCTGATGGAGCTGCAGGAAGAATACCAGTATGAACTGGAAGAAGCCCAGGAAGAGATGATGGAAGGTCTTGAGGAAATGCAGGAGCTTGCATCTGAAAATACAGAGGCCATGTCCGATTTGAATGAAGAAATGATGGCTCAGATGGAGCAGGCCATGAAGGACATGATGGAGGAGCTGGATCTCACAGAACTGGCAGAAACTCTCACCGCTCCTGATCCCAACATGTCTGAGGACGACCTCAAGATGCTGAAAATAAAACACCGCAACAAGGAGATGAAGGATATTGTCAAAGCAGACGCCGACTACCTGAAGGCAGTCTTTGACAAGCACGAAGCGGACAAGAACAAAGGCGCCGCCTCAGGATTATCCCCCTCCACCACCTCAACTCCAGTCTTTGGATCCGCCGGCGGTTCAGTTTCGTCATCTCCCGCACCACCGCCCCAGATAACCATAGCTCCAGCCTACAACTCCGGGAATTTCAGTATAACCATATAACCATATAGAATAAGCGTCGGCACTTCCGCCGACGCTATTTTTTTGTCCGTGTATTATAGATATTTCTTAAGCTTATGCCTTATTCTCTGCATTGCATTGTCCGTGGACTTCTCATCCCTTCCAAGAACTGCGGAAATACGCTTAACGTTCATGCCGGTGACGTAGAGGTCCAGAACCTGGCGCTCCAGAGGACTCAGCTCCTTGTCGATGGCTTCTTCCAGATCTTTGAGGTTCTCCTGCTCCATCACATGTTCTTCGGGAATGAAGCTGGAGTTGGACTCCAGAATATCCTCCAGGGAGTACTCCGCATCCGTCTCGGAATCCTCACGCCTTGCGTAGATGGAAATATAACTGTTGAGAGGTCCGTGCTTTTTCCTGGCGGAAGCCTGTATGGCGGAATACATCTGCCTTGATACGCACAGGTCCGCAAAGGTAAGAAAGCTTGAATCTCTCCCTATGTCGTAGTCACGAATCGCCTTAAAGAGCCCAATCATGCCCTCCTGAATAAGGTCGTCCCTGTCGGCTCCAAGGATATACATGGAACCTGCTTTTTTTCTGACAAGGTTCTTATATTTGTTCATGATATAGTCGATGATGTCCGGCTCGTTGCCGTCATGTATCCTGACTATCAGCTGCTCGTCAGACTCTTCCTTAAATCTTCTGGTATCCATGAAAGTCCCTCAGAAAAATCAGTTCATCCTCTGTCTTACGATCTCAAAAGCAAGAACTCCTGCCGCAACAGAAGCATTCAGTGAATCTATATCTCCCTTCATGGGAATGGAAGCGATCATGTCGCATTTTTCCTTAACAAGTCTTCCTACTCCGCTGCCCTCGTTGCCGATAACAAGGCCGATGGGTCCCTTGAGGTTAAGGTCGTACATCCTGGTTCCGCCCATGTCGGCGCACACGAACCAAAGTCCCTGATCCTTGAGTTCCTCAATTGTCTGGGCAATATTGGTAACCTTGGCCACCGGTGTATAGTTGATGGCGCCGGCTGAAGCCTTGGCAACGGTGGCTGTAAGTCCCACAGCTCTGTGCTTGGGAATGATGACGCCGTGAGCTCCCGCAAGGTTGGCGGTTCTTATGATGGCGCCCAGGTTGTGGGGATCTTCGATGTTATCAAGAACGATGACAAAAGGATCCTCTCCCTTTTCCTTTGCCTTGGCAAGAATGTCCTCAACCTCCGCATACTCATAGGATGCGGCATAGGCCAGAACTCCCTGGTGCTTGCCGGTCTCTGAGAGCTGATCCAGTCTCTCTTTTTTCACAAAGCTGATAACTGTATCCTTGTGCTTTTTTGCCTCACGAAGGATTGACTGTACAGGTCCGTCCTTGCAGCCATCCAGCACAAACAGCCTGTCCACGCTCTTTCCTGAACGAAATGCCTCAAGAACGGCGTTGCGGCCCTCAATTATTCTGCTCTCAAAATTCTCTTCATTATTACTCATAAATATTCCTCTTATAAAATGTCTGCGCCGGTGCGCATAAGGCCTTCTCTGACAATCTCGCAGGCCCTGTCCATGTTCCCTGTAAGATAAAGATATCCCATTACCGCCTCAAACCCTGTGGCCACCAGATACTCACCGGTGCTGGCATTCTTGGCCTTGGTGTGGGGCTTGGAGTTTCTGCCCCTTTTGAAGATATCGATCTCTTCCTGGGTAAAAAAGTCATCCATCAGAGCCTTCACAATCGCTGCCTGGGACTGGGCCTTAACCACACCGCTGGCCCTCTTGTGGAGGTTGTTGACAGCGGTATTGCCCTTATTTACAAGGATGGACCTCACAATCACGTCAAAGATCGCATCCCCGATATAAGCCAGGGTCAGGGGCGAATAGGTCCTGATGTCCTGAGGCTCTATATCAAACTTTTCATTAAAATACGAATTTAAATCAACTGCCATTTAACTCCCTCGCGAGTATCCTTGATCTCGACACCCTTATCAAGAAGCTCCTGTCTGATGGCATCAGCTGTTGCAAAGTCTTTTTCCTTCTTGGCAGCTGCTCTTCTCTCGATGGCATCAAGAATAAACTTCTCAAGCTCAGGATCTACGGATGCGCCTTCCTTGGAAGCCTTGGCGTGTCCGATAAGATCAAGGGAAAGCACCTTGTCAAAGCTCTCGATCATAGCGAGCTTGGTAGCATCATTGGTATCAGCCTTGAGGGCATCATATAAAACAGTGATGGCCATGGCTGTGTTAAGATCAGCGCAGACAGCATCTGCAAACTTCTCTTCAAACTCTTTTTTAACAGCCTCATCCACAGCTCCGTCTTCCTTGAGCTCTGCGATCCTGTTGATCAGCTTGTTAAAGGCTCCTGTTGCCTGGTCCAGTGCCTCAAAGGAGAATACAAGAGGCTTTCTGTAATGTGACTGGAGGCAGAAGAATCTGTAAACCAGAGGATCGTAGCCCTTTTCCTTGAGAAGCGAAACAGTAAGGATGGCACCCTTGGATTTACTCATCTTGCCGGACTGATCGTTCAGGTGGTTGGAATGGAACCAGTATTTGCACCACTCATGTCCCAGATAGCTCTCAGACTGGGCAATCTCATTAGTGTGATGAGGGAAAATATTGTCAACGCCGCCGCAGTGGATATCAATGAACTCGCCAAGATGCTTCATGGAAATGCAGGAGCACTCGATATGCCAGCCGGGGTATCCAACACCCCATGGGCTGTCCCACTTAAGGGCCTGATCTTCAAATTTGGACTTGGTGAACCAGAGAACGAAGTCTGTCTTGTTCTTCTTGTTGGTATCCTCTTCTACGTCGTCACGAACGCCGATCTCAAGCTGCTCTTTTTCCACAGCTGAAGAGAAAACATAATAATCATCAAGCTTACTTGTGTCAAAATAAACATTGCCGCCGGCAACATAGGCATAGCCCTTTTCAAGAAGAACCTCTACCATGTGAATGAACTCAGGAATGCAGTTAGTTGCGGGCTCTACGATGTCAGGGCGTTTGTTGCCCACAGCATCAAAATCTGTGAAAAAAGCGTCTGTGTAGAACTTGGCGATCTCCATAACGGTCTTGTGCTCTCTTTTGGCACCGGCAACCATCTTGTCCTCACCGGTATCAGCATCGGAAGAAAGGTGTCCCACGTCTGTGATGTTCATTACACGCTTAACATTGTAGCCTGCATATCCAAGGGCCTTGATAAGGGCGTCCTGCATGATGTAGGTTCTGATGTTACCGATGTGAGCGTAGTGATAAACGGTAGGTCCGCAGGTATACATGGAAACTTCGCCCTCTTTTCTTGGAACGAAGTCCTCAACCTTTCTTGACAGTGTATTGTAAAAAGTAAATGAGTGTGGCATTTTTCTAACTCTCCTCAAACTTATTTTTCCATAATCATGTAATGATGTAGTTACTTAAGAAGACAGATGGCCTGGGAGGAAATTCCCTCGCCGGTTCCTGTAAATCCAAGGCCCTCCTCCGTTGTGGCCTTGACGTTTACCTGTGAAACATCAATGCCAAGGGCATCTGCAATGTTCTGCCTCATGGTATCAATATGAGATCGCATCTTGGGAGCCTGGGCAATTATTGTAGCATCAATGTTCTCAATCTGAAAGTCTGTTTCTCCAAGCATCCTTCCAACTTCCCTAAGAAGCGCCATGGAATCTGCTCCCTTGTACTTGGGATCCGTATCCGGAAAATGCTTGCCTATATCTCCGAGAGCCGCTGCCCCCAGAAGAGAATCCATTATAGCATGTAAAAGAACATCTGCGTCAGAATGTCCCAAAAGACCCTTCTCATAAGGAATCTTCACGCCGCCGATGATAAGGTCTCTGCCCTCCACCAGGCGATGAACGTCATATCCCATTCCTATTCTCATATTTTTCACCTCGAATTATATGGCTGCCCCTTTAAGACATCCTAAGGAAGATCTCAACCACAAAAGCTGCAGCGCAGGCACAGCCCGCCACCGTTAACAGACTCTTTTTGTTAAAAGCAAGGACAAGGGCCACTGCAAAGCCTGCAATAGACGAAATCATGTAATCTGTTGCACTAAGTATAGCAGGAAATGTCATGGCCGCAAGTGTCGCGTAGGGTACATAGTATAAAAAGGACTTGATAAAGGGGCTCTTTATCTCCTTCCTGATCAGGGTCAGGGGAAGGGCCCTTATAAGGTAGGTCACAACAGCCATCAAAAGTATGTAAAGGTAAACTCTGCTCATCTCTGCACCTCCTCTTCCTTCTTGGGACAGATAAGGGCAGCCGCTGCTGCAACAACCACTGTAACGATTATGATCCTGAAGCCTCCGGAAATGGTCTTAAGAACCGGAGCATAGGTAAATACCGTGCTAAGAACCATGGCACTGATGACCACCGCCATGACAGCCTTGCTCTTTCTTGTATCGGGTATGATTATGGCTATAAACATACCATAGATAGCCAGGCCCAGGCAACTGATAAGCCTCTCGGGAAGGAGCTGCCCCGCCACGGAGCCAAGGATGGTTCCCAATACCCATCCGAACACCGATGTGACGATAAGTCCATAGGAATAAAGAGGATACAGTTCGCCAGTTCTAAGGGCACTGAGAGCAAATATCTCGTCGGTGACACCATAGGAAATGGCAAGCCTGTGTCCTGTGGGCACTTCAGGCCGTAGCTTTTGTGAAAGTGCGGTAGACATCAGCATGTACCGCAGATTGATGATAAGCTGCAAAATAGCCAGCTCCACAAAGCTTCCGTTTCTGGCAATTACCTCAAGAGCCGAGAACTGACCGGCGCTTGTTACATTAAGAAGCGATGTCATGGCCGCCTGAAAGGTTGTCATACCGATCTTGGAGGCCTCTATTCCGAAAGCAAAGGAAACAGCCAGATATCCCAGACACACCGGAACAGCATGCTTGCACCCCTGCTTAAACTCATTCATATTTCCAGCAATCATTTTTTCATAGTCCTCATTATATGATGCCCCATCGCATCATTACTGCTTGTCTATATATCAGGCAGAGTCAAAAGTTCATAGCGCGGATACAAGCTCATAAACAGCATCCGAAGTCAGACAGGTAACACCCTGAAGGCTTCCCTGTATCATGGCGCTGCCGCCGCCTCCCTTGGCGCTGAATTTCTCTTTCAGAAGCTCCTGGAGCTTTTTAAGGTCCTTTTTATCCTCTCCGGAAGCGATGATGTATTTGTAGCTGCCCTCTCCGGTATGTGCAAAAAAGCCACAGACACCGGCATGGGACGCTGCAAGAGCATTGACAGTCTTTCTCATAAGGTTGCCGTCTATGTCCTGATCCTTGATCAGAATGACGTCCTTTTTATCCTTATCTATGGAAGAAAGCTCGTATTCCATTAGCTCTTCCCTGACGCTGCCCAGCTGCATCTTAAGATTCCTGTTCTCCTCAAAGGCCTTCTCCACTGAAGGAAGAACCTTGTCTGCGGAGGTGGTGAGCATTCCGGAAAGGCTTCCTAAAATCTCATGCTCTTTTCTCAGATACTCAAGAGCTCTCTTGCCGCAAAGGATGCTGACTCTGACACCGCCCTTGTAATTCTGAAGACTCACAACCTTGAGAATGCCGATCTCGCCGGTTCTTGCCACATGGGGCGCGCAGCAGGCGCAGATGTCGTAGCCCGGAATGGTTACAATGCGAACGTCACCTTCCAGTTCTTTTTTACTTCTGTAATTGATCTCAGCAAGCTTGGAGCTGTCGGGAAATTCTGCGATGACTTCGATATTCTCCCAGATAGCGGCATTGACCTTGTCCTCGATACGGGCGATATCCTCTTTGGTGAGGACGCCGTCGTAGTCCATGGTGACTTCATTGTCGCTGAGATGAAAGCCCACGTTGTTATAGCCAAAATCAGAATTAACAACGCCGGAAAAAATGTGCTCGCCGGTATGCTGCTGCATGTTGCTAAAGCGGTGAGCCCAGTCGATAACGCCGAAAACCTTGCTGCCCGGGGCTATGGGCTCTGACACTATATGCTTTATCTCTTCACCGATACTCACATGTGTGACCTTGTACTCTTTTCCTCCTTCATCGGTGAGGGTTCCTGTGTCTGAGCTCTGTCCTCCCTGCTCAGGAAAAAATGCGGTTCGGTCCAGGACCACCGCATACTTTCCGTCTTTTGTCTCATGGCAGGCCAAAACCTGCGCATCAAACTCACTAATATATGCACTTGTATAATACAATTCTTCTGTTTTTCCCATAGATGTTATTCTACCACATCCGCAGGAATTTAGGGAAGTGAGTCAACGGGGACTCACTTCACTGTCACCTTGCACTGCAGAGTCTTCTCCTTGCCGCCGTAAGGGGTGTAGGTGGCCACAACAACCACTGGCTTGTCGGTCTTACTCTTGGCGGTGATAAGCCCTGTTGCGGCATCCACTGTCACATAGGCCTTGTCCTCAGCATTCTTAAGGCTGTATCTAACGCCGGTCTTAAGGGTTGCGCTCTTGGAAGGATCCTTGGTACTTGGAGTTATGGTTACTTTCAGCTGGAACATCTCATCCGCCTTAAGGGTTACCGCTTTTTTATTGATGGTGGCCTTTTTAACAGGAACATAGACCATAATATAATCACTGACTGCATAAACGCTCTCATCCAGCACGCTGGTGACCTTAACCCTCACAGTGCCCTCGCTGATTCCCGTAAGAACGCCGGTGGAGGAATTGATGGAAGCTTCGCCACTTCCTGCGCCTTCCACTATAGACCATACAACCTGCTTGTTGATGGGAGCCTCTGCTGCCTCGCCGTCATTAAATATCGCCTTGAACTTAAGAGTCTTTTTCTCCGGAACGCAGTCCTTCTTGGAGGTTATAGTTATCTTCTTAATGGGATTTCCCACAGTAACCTTGCATTTCGCCTTTTTAGTTCCGTCGTAGCTCTCGCATACAATGTAGGTGCTTCCCTTAGATGCTGCGGTCACAAGACCTGTTGCAGCATCAACCCTTGCTATATCTGTATTTTCAGAGGTAAAAGTACATTTCTGGCTGCCGGAAAGAGGTATCACGGTAGCATCAATCCGGTACTTGTTTCCAACGCCCAGCTTCAGGGTCTTTTTGCTGAGTTTAACGCTTTTGGCCGCTGAAAGAACGCTGACCTTAAGAGCAGCAGTCAGGCTTCCCTCACTGCCGGTGGCCAGAATAGTTGCTGTTCCCACGCTCTTTGCGGTTATCTTGCCGGCAGAACTTACTGTGGCAATCTTGGGATCAAGGCTCTCGAAGGTAACCTTTGTATCCGTCACGGAAGGAGTAATGATTCCTTTAACCGTAAAGCTCTTTCCCGGAGACAGTTTAAGTTTCTTGTATTCATATTCGGCATTGGCACTGCTGCTGGCATAAACACTGTCAGAAGAAGATGCAGAAACCAGCTTAAGCTCCACTGCTCTGTTTTCGACCACGATCTTAAAGGTAGCCTTCTTATTACTTCCGTCCTGTGTCTTGGCCGTTATTGTTGATGTTGCCCTGGCTTTTCCTCCCGTGGAAAGGGCTGTAACAATGCCGCAGCCGTCAACGCTGGCAGCTAAGGTGTTGGAGGAAGTCCAGGTGAGCCCGGGATTGGTGGGCTCTGAGTCATTTTTTCCTATTACATGGACCAGCTGGCCCAGGTTTATGTAGTTGTCCGTGTTGCCATTGGCATAGATGGTGGCTGTCTTTTTGTCAAAATAGACCTTGGCTGCGGGAATTCGCTTGATGTCCGTTTCTGCAGGAATTATTTTTACAAGGGCAGAGGCTTCCTCCGGTCCTTCGATTGCCCTGGCTATTACCCGAACAAAAGTAGGCTCCCTGAAGCTGTCGTCCATTATGGCCTTGAAATAACCCCTTCCGCTGATGGTGGCGTAGGTCACGTTGCCGGTCCTGTCTTCATTTTCAACGCTCCAGCCTGTGGGGATCTCATTTCCAAGCTCATCAAAGGCGATAAAGGTAAGTCCCTTGCCGTTAATAACGCTGGTGCCCGCCTCTGTAAGAGGAGCTCCGTCAGCTGTAAGGTAAGCGATCTTGGGAGCAGGGCCGTTAACCCTTACTCTGTAGCTTCCCCTTACGGACTCAGAGTCCTCGGAAATGGCGTAAATAAATGCTATTCCCTTGGAAACACCGGTGACAAAGCCATCCTTGTCCACCGTAGCGATCTCTTCGTCATTGCTGGCCCACCGCACCTTCTGCGATGCGCTGGCAGGGCTTATTACAGCCCTCAAACAGGTCTTTTCTCCCACTATAATGTCACCCTTGTAGCCTTCAGCCACAAAGATCCTGATGCCTTCTGCAGTCTCAGGGCGGATCTCCACCTCCATCTCGCCATAGATTTCCTCATTCACTGCAGATGCCGCATGAAGGGTGATCTTACCTGCTTTTTTCGCAGTCACTGTAACTGTATTATTTTTGGAATATTCCTCAATATCAGCGTACTCAGAGGGGTCCGCTGCTGCTTCACCCTTATCGTTAAAAGCCTTTATAATGCTCCAGATTGTCTCCTTGGGCGCATTATCCGGGGAAACAGTGGCGGTAAAACGGGCCTCTTCTCCCACTCTCATAACATCATTTCCGGAGACATCAACCCGGGCAGGATCTGCCTCAGTTACATGGACTCTCACCCTGCCTGTCTTAGAAGGGTCTTCTGCAGAGGTGGCGGTTATATAGGCATAGCCGGTCTTAAGTCCCACCACTACGCCTGTCTCGGAAACTGTGGCAACGCTCTTATTGGAGCTACTCCAGGTCACCTTCTGCTCTGCGGAGGAAGGAGTAATTACGGCGGTTAAAGAGGTTCCTGCGGCACTTCCCGCCTTTATCCTGATCTCCTCATCCGTAACTTCGGTTTCTCCTGTAAAAATGTGAACTGTCTCTTCCTCAGCCCACTTTGCATAGAGGGTGTGGTCGTCCTTAATGGTGACTATCGTGGACTCCTTGATAAGCTCTCCCGCCTCAGGGCCGTCCAGCCATCCCGCAAATCTGTAGCCGCTTCTTGTGGCCATGGGAAGAACGCCGTAGGTAGCACCGACTTTTACATTTTTTTGCTTAGTTGTAACCGTTCCTCCGTTGCCATCAAAATAAACGATTATGTCTTTTTTATCCCTCCACTGGGCGTAGAGGATTATGGTTCCGTTCTTTATGGTAACAAGGTCTTTTACCTTGGCCTCCGGCCCATAAAAATCGCCGGTGCCGTCAGCTGCGGTATTCCAGCCGTAGAATTTGTAATCATCCTTCACAAACTGATTCTTGGAAAGGATGAATTCAACGCCGCACCTGGTGGTTGAAGCAGCCATGGTGCCCCTTCCCCCGTTGCCGTTGTAGTAGATGATATACTCCTGCCCTTCCCAATGGGCATAGTAGGTCACCTTTTCTGTGTTGCCCACATTTGTATCCTTCGCAATCTGGGTGCCGCCTTCAGCAGCAGTGAACCATCCCAGGAACTTATAGCCCTTTTTTACCGGAGTGGGAAGCTCGCCTACTACCGCATTCTTCTCAGCCTTCCGCGCCTCCTCGGAAACAGTTCCCCCCGTCGGATCAAAGGTTATAGTGCAAAGATTTGACTCCCACTGGGCGTAGAGGGTAATACTCTCACCCACACCGACTAAATCTGTAATCTGCTCTTCATCACCATATGCTGTTCCGCTTCCATCAGCCTTTGTATTCCAGCCGGTAAAAGCATAGTAATCTCTTTTGAAAGTGTTTTTGGAAAGTGATACCTTTTGGCCTTCACTTACCTTCTGTTCCTTCATAGTGCCTTTTCCACCATTACTATCAAAATTAATGGTATATAGGTACGAAGGATCCATGTCATATACCGCCTGAAAGACTAACTCGCCTTGATCGGTTTCTTTTATCTCATTCCTTTTTTCCTCAACAGCTTTACCATTAGCTTTAACTAAAATCCACTCTTTAAAGGTGTATCCTTTAGGCATTATAGGCGGATTAAGGCTATAGCTCTTGGTAGGAACATAATACTCAGGATTAAAATGATTTGGCGTTCCGGCAGGAAGTCCTTCATAAGTGACCTTTCCATAATCTTCATAGTCATCTGAAACAATATGCATTATTGTTTCTACCCTTCTACTATGTATTAATTCACCATTTCGATCTCTACCATATGCAATAAGAGAATGTATTTGTTCTTCCTCATAATGACCAACGAAACTAAATTCTTTCGAAGTATTTATTTGATAATGACCTTCTCCATATTCCGTTTTATAGCTAACGTCACACACACGTTCCCCATCATTTTTAGGGATCATACGATAGTATTCCGCATCATCATCCCATAGCCAGTACACATCATAACTACCAGGCCCATAAAAAGCCACAAAGCACTCCGGGGGCTTTAAATACACATGAACATAAAAATACCCGCTTTGGTCATTCCAATTCGCAGTAATTTTCGCACTTCCAGATTCCTTGGCTTTGACAAGTCCATCTGAATCGACAGTAGCGATTATTTCATCAGAACTCTCCCAAACTACATTATTAAGCGGTTCACCAGATGGCGATTCAGAAGCAACAAGCTTCATTTCTTCCCCTATATCAATGTAATGACTGTTTTCGCCATCTTCACGGAAAACACTCAAATCATTACTGGGATCATCCAACAACTCAGAATTCTCTATACCATAATCCATATCCAAGGATTTATTACCCAAAGTTTCAAGTTCATCATATACTTCAGCAGTTTCTTCTACACTAAAAGCAGCCTCTGCCTCAGCTCCCAGCGCCGGCACAGAGTTTGTCCCCATCATCAAAGCTGCCATTACTATTGCAAGAAATCTTCTCTTCATATATCCCACCTCAATAATTGCAAAATACAGGGTATCAATCTATATATCGGATATTTTCTTGTAATTTTTAACATTCATCCTGAAATTATTAACCTGAGACCTATGATAGAATTGATAAAAGCACGCTGCACTCTTCGCTACAGCTCGGCTCCTGAAAATACAATGCGGGGCTCTGCCCATGCCCCCCGAGCTCCTCCAGCTGCAGGAGGATTTATGCCGCGAAAGTCCTTGACTTAAAGAAGCGCTCCCCCTTACCTTCCGGGTTTTCATGATATTTTGGTGTAAAAGATAATAGCAAAGTACATAAACAACCGGAGGACGTTCTTGGAGGGAACCTTCGAGAAGGTTCCCTCCGCCACTTTGGCATCCTCCCACTAAGCTTCATCTCTGGGCTCTGCCCAGACCCGTCCTCGCCGGAAGGCAGGAGGGCCGGCAGAAAAGAAGCCGCCCCCCGCCGGAATAGGATTTGTCCGTGTCATGATATCAAGGGCTTTCGCGGCATAAATCCTCGCTCGGGGCAGCGTGTGGTTTCTCGCTAAGGCTATGGCGCTGCGGTTTATTCCACGGTCCCTTGACATCATTCCCGCTCCAGAGGGTGGCATGGAAAATCGTTGAAAAGGCTTAATTTGCGGCTAATTCTGCACTAACCACATGCACAGAGCTCATAACAGTCTTTCTGCGTGTGGTGTTTTTCGGGAAACAACACGCAGAAAAAGCAGTTATTATGCTATGCATGTATCGGTTTAGTTTATTGAACACGCAATCATACGAAGAATGGGTCAAGCGCGTGTAGTCCCTGGGTCAAAAAATCAACTTTTCAACACGCAAAATACAGAATTGATGCGATATGCATGTTGCGCTGCTGTTGAATAGTACACGCAGAATAGTAGCCTCTATATTCTGGCGTGTTTATGGGGTGAAAAATCAGGGAAATAGGATAAGATTGCTGGTTTCAAGCCGTTTTATCCTAGTAATTTCTTGAAAAAGTAGGATAAGATCTATGAGTTTGCAAAGTCTTATCCTATAATTTTTGAGAAAATGCGCATGCACGATATTAAAATATTGCAATTTCGATAAAAAATAGGATAAGACGAACCATTTCGGTACATCTTATCCTATTTTGATTGTGGAAAGGGATATTCAAAGCTACTACAGCCGTCTTTTTCTTCATGCGCGGGAATAAAGTCAAGGAACCGTGGAATAAACCGCAGCGCCAAAACCTGATGAGGAGTCATTAACTTCCCCGAGCGAGGATTTATGCCGCGAAAGTCCTTGACTGAATGCAGCGCTCCACCCTTAACTTCCGGGATGGCACCTCGAGTGCCATCCCTTGATTACTATGGGGGAACTAGGCCTTTCATAGCGTATCAGGGGTGCCCAAAACAAGGATACAATCCCTGACAGTGGCATCAACCGAATGCAAAAAAGACCGCCATCCAATCAAGGATAACGGCCTTCCACAGATTATATTTAGTTACTTCAAACTTGCATTGTATTCTTCAAACATTTGCTTTCTGAAATTCTCATCAGTAGCGGCTCTTTGGACATCTGCAGCTCTGTTATTGCTGAACAGCCAGATATATAACTTATTAATCTGGTCTATGCCTTTGTCTATACCCTGTTCTATGCCCTGCTCTCTTTCATTCTCAAGCTCATCAGCAAATAATTCTCTAAAGGCTTCGCACATATTATCATCTCCTCTCATTCTACTGAACAGTTCTCTGTTTGCGTCGTAACTTACCTGGATAACTGCATCTGCATCCTGTATGTCCCCTGGTAAGCTGTAATTTCTGGATTCGGTTATGAAAGCTCGAACTGTCTGTTCATCTGCATTTTTCACCATTACTTTCAATGCCAGAAGTTCTTTTTCCTCAAGCTCATTTATACTTATAAGCCGTATTGGCAACTTGCACAATCCGGTTATCTCATAGATTCCTTTTTCTACTGTTCGAATAACAAGCCCTCTGTTCTTTAATCCTTCCAGCAGTTTATCCGATACTTTGTATCTGAACAGAGATATAGTTATCTCATCGTCTGAAATGGCATCCACTTTTCCGCCATGGCTCTTGTATATCCCAGCGTATCCTATTATCTTCCAGATTACATCTATATTGAGCGCATCACATGGATTTTTATACTCAATGATATTATACCTCCGAAAGCCTCTTCCGATGGCATTATCCAGTAGAACGCCTTCCTGCTTCTTAAGTACCAGAAAATCAATCCTCAAGGGCTGCTTTGACAGCAGGTGCTCCCTCTCTATTGTAATTTTTTCCCTATACCTTCTAAAGCACAGCCCAAGCCCTCCGGCGAAACCAGAATGCCAATCGATGTTTCGTTTATTCTTTTTTCTTTTCAAAAATTATAACACCTCTCATTTCTGCCAACAACAAGGATGACAAATATAAAAAATCAATATCATTACTTATTTCAATTAAAACAAACATGGGAATTTTTGCTCGATCGAGCCAGTTTCTATAATTATTCCAGATATTCTTACATCAAACAACATCAATAAACCTATCATATTTACAATAGCTTTGCAACACCGCCAAGCATCCGCAATACTGATGGTGATCGATGATCACGCCGGGACCAGGATTGGGTTTCTGAGCAGTATTTTCCCATACAATTCTTTTTATATTCCACTGTTTGTATTTATCTCCGGCTATTTCTACAGGAAGATGCCCATAGTGGACAATATCAGGCACAAAGCAAAGCGCCTTTTCCTGCCCTACCTGATCTGGGCAGCCGTGGGAGACTTAATCGCTTTTGTCCTTCTGAAGGCCGGAATCCTGTTCTGGTACAAGCTGTTGCAGCTTCCCGCCACTAAGATAGGTGCGCTTCCCGCTGTGGACTTCCTGGCAGAAAACACCTTTACCATCATATGCTCGCACCTTCTTTTCCTGAATATACCAA
>JAEEGF010773754.1_pt1 | contig 16178 bp, 12 predicted proteins | sample 9134171 | NCBI WGS metagenome assembly JAEEGF01 (sample SAMN16246542, study PRJNA631951) | gut metagenome | biome: gut microbiome; feature: rumen; material: AP-attached | host: Bos | place: Iran: Karaj | collected 2018-10
GCCGGCGGTCACCGCCGGCTCGGCCCGGAAGCCGGGATACGCGGCCGCCGCGGCGGCGTTGGCGCAGAAGGTGTTGGCCTGGAGGATCTCGCTGCCGGCGTCGGCGTACCGCGCCGCCAGGTCGGATACCAGCTCCGGGTGGATGAGGTTGTACTGCCACACGGGGAGGCGGGGGATCCCCCGCGCCTCCGCCATGGCCCACAGAGCGGTGCCCACGGCGCCGTCCAGCAGGGTGATGGCATGGGACATGGGACGCACCTCCTTTTTTTCATCGTACCCCCGGAGCGCAGGCCGGTCAAGACGCAAAAAACCGGAAAAGCGGATGCTTTTCCGGTTTTTTCTCTGTCTTACTCCCGGCGCAGGGCCTCGATGGGGTCCAGCCTGGCGGCCCGGGAGGCGGGCATGGCACCGAACAGGACGCCGATGGCCATGGAGAACCCCACCGCGATGAGGATCCACGGCACGCTGACGCCGAACTCCAGCCCCGCCACCACGGAGATGACCTTGGCCAGGCCGATGCCCAGCAGTACCCCCAGGATACCGCCCACGCTGGTGAGCACGGCGGACTCCGTCAGGAACTGGGCCAGGATGGTCCGCTTCTTGGCGCCCAGGGCCTTCTTCAGGCCGATCTCGGCGGTGCGCTCCGTCACCGACACCAGCATGATGTTCATCACGCCGATGCCGCCCACCAGCAGCGACAGACTGGCGATGGACACCAGCATCAGCTGGATGGCGTTGGTGAGGGTCTTCAGCTCCTCCGCCTCCTCCATGGCGTTGACGGCGGTGTAGCGGATGGTGTCGTTGCTGACGTAGCGGTTCAGCAGCTCCGCCGTCCGGCTGCCCACGGAGGCCATCTGGCCGGTGGTGGCCGCCCGGACGCCCACGGTCACCGGCTCGTCGAACGGGTAGAGGATGGGCCAGGGCTCCCCGGGGATGTACACGTGGCTGCCGCCGCTGCGGTAGCCGTACATATAGTAGTCGTTGAGGGAGTCGTACTCCTCCTCCCGGGCGTTGTCGTCCCGGACCACGCCCACCACCACGAAGGGCTCTTGCAGGATCTCGATGGCCTCGCCCAGGGGATCGGCCCCGTCGAAGAGGCTGTCCACGGCGCTCTGGTCGATGAGGGCCACCTTGGCGGCCCCGGCGAATTCCGCGTCGGTGAACTCCCGCCCCCGGATCACGGAGAACTGCATGGTGTCCAGGAACGCCGGGTCGATGCCGGTGACGGTGCCGCTGCCCATGGGCCGGTCCAGGTGGTAGGCGGCGTTCCACGCCTGGCGGACCCGGTAGGCGGTGGCGCCCTCCGCGCCGCTCAGCTGCCGCACCTGATCCAGGACGGCCTCCGGGATCACGGGGATGCCGGAGGGCACGCCGCCGCTGAAATCGTAGGCCCAGCTGTCCTGGCTCAGGGCCACGGTGGTCACGTTGTTGCCCGAGCCCACCAGACTCCGCTCCAGCTTCCGGTTGGTGCCCTCCACGATGGACACGATGGCGATGATGCTGGCGATGCCGATGATCACGCCCAGGATCGTCAGGAAGGAGCGCAGCTTATGGGACCAGATGCCCCGCAGGGACGATCGGATATTTTCCAGCATAGGTCTGCCTCCCTCCTTAAAACAGATTCCATCTCATCTCGGTGGTGGTCAGGGCGCCCACCCGGGCGCTCTTGCCGTAGGGGAAGGCCACCATGTCGTCCAGGGTCAGCCCCGAGAGGATCTTCACGTATTCCACCTGCGAGGTGCCCTGCACGGTCACGTCCCGGCGCTCCAGGTGCCCGGTGCCGTCGTCCGCCAGCACGTAGGGGCCGGCGGCGTCGGAGCGGACGTAGACCTTTTCCAGCACGATCAGCTGATCCATGTCCTCGATGTAGGCCTGGATGCCGACCTCCTCGCCGGCGTTGAAGCCGTCGGCGTTCTCCATGTAGGCGGTGAACTGATAGTAGGACACGTTGGGGTTCCCCTCGCCGCCGTAGTAGTTGGTCCGGTCGGCGGGGAAGTCGGAGATGGACACGATCTCCGCGTCGGTGGTGGCTCCCGTCATCCAGGAGGTGACGCTGAGCCGGTCGCCCACCCGGGCCTCCGCCAGATCCAGCTCGCTGATGTAGCCGGTGAGGGTCACGCCCTGGGCCCCGGACACCACGCAGAAGGGTGAGCCGTCCTGGGGCGGGCTGTGGGGATCGGCCATGACGGACACGGTGCCGTCCATGGCGGCGCGGACCGTGGCCGCGTCCAGGGCCTTCCGGGCCTGGGCCAGGGAGTTCTCCGCCTGGGCCAGGGAGTTTTCCAGCCGCCGGATGCTCAGCTCCTGGTCGGCGATGAGCTTGGCCTTCTGGGCCTCGGTGTAGACGGGCCCATCCGGCTCATCCGGGTGCTCCGGCTCCGGCGGGAACCACTGCGCCCGGTCCGCCACGGACCAGAAGGTGCCCTCCGCCGCCGGCAGCCAGTTCCTTCCGTCCACGATCCACTGGGACAGGGGCTGAGGCGGCTCCCCGGGCTCCTCCGGCTCTCCCGGTTCCTCCGGGTTTTCCGGATCTTCCGGATTTTCCGGGTCCTCCGGCTCCTCCGGGTCCTCCGGCGGCACGGGCTCCGGCTGGACCTCGGGCGGCTGACCGCCCTCCCAGATCTGCAGAGCCACCACCAGACCCTGGTCGATCCACCGGTTGATCTGCTCGCCGGTGACCAGGGTGTCCCCGGTGCAGTAGTAGGCCCGGTCCGCCTGACCGGTCACGTCCTCGTGCCAGTCGGCGGGGAGCTTCTGCTCCTCCGTCAGCTGATAGGGTTGGGGCTCATCCGGCCGGTCCGGCTGGGGGGACACCGGGACGATCTTCTTGTACACCGCCAGCCGCTGCCGGGCGATGTCCAGAGAACCGGTGCAGGAGTCCACCGCCAGCTGGCGCTGCTGCAGCGCCAGCTCCTGGGCGGAGGTATCGTAGCGGAAGAGGGGATCCCCGGCCTTTACGGCCGAGCCGGCCACGGCGAACACCTCCGCCACCGTATCGGTGGGCTGGAGGAAGAACTGCTGCCGGGCGCCGTCGGAGATGGTCCCGTAGGAGGACTCGTTCATCAGCACCCAGGTCATGTTCATGTCGGACACCGGCTGCACGTAGGCCTTGTTGTTCTGGTTTTTCAGATAGATCAGCCCCAGAACGGCGCCGGCCACCAGAAGGGCGGCTATGGTCAGCAGGATGATCTTCTTCTTGCTCACGGCGTCTCACCTCCGTCCTCCGGCTCCGCTCCCGGGGCCGTCTCCGGTTCCGCCTCCGGCTCCGCTTCCGGCTCCGGTCGGGCGGCCTTGTGCTCCAGGATCTCGCCGTCCACGATGTGGAGGATCTTCCTGGCCCGGGCGCCCACGTTGGCGTCGTGGGTGATGACGATGACCGTCACGCCCTCGGTGTTGAGCTTTTCAAACAGATCCATCACCGCCGCGCCGGACTTCTGGTCCAGGGCGCCGGTGGGCTCGTCGGCCAGCACGATCTCCGGGTCGTTGACCAGCGCCCGGGCGATGGCCACCCGCTGCTTCTGTCCGCCGGAGAGCTGGGAGGGCAGGAAATGGAGCCGGTCGCCCAGCCCCACCCGCTCCAGGGCCCGGGCGGCGATGGCGGCGCGCTCCGACCGCCGCACCCCGGCGAAGGACAGGGGCAGCATCACGTTCTGCAGGGCCGTCTCGGTGGGCAGGAGCTGGAAGCTCTGGAACACGAAGCCGATCTTGCGGCACCGGATCTCCGAGAGCTGGTTGTCCGTCAGGGCCAGCACGTCCGTCCCGTCCAGCCGGTAGCTGCCGCCGGTGGGCCGGTCCAGGCAGCCGATCAGGTTCATCAGCGTGGACTTTCCGGAGCCGGAGGGGCCCATGATGGCCAGATACTCGCCCTTCTCCACCTGCAGGGATACGTCCCGCAGGGCCGGGATGTCCAGCTGATCCTTGCTGTACGTCTTGTAGACGTGTTCAAGTTCAAGCAGCATGACGGCCTCCTTATCCCTGGCCGCCCGCCTGGGCGCCGTCGAAGATCACGACCCCGTCGTCCGCCGTCTGGCCGTCGTCCAGGGTCCCGTCGTCGATGAACGCCCCGTCGTAGATGGCCGTCTCGTCGACGGAGTACTCCAGAGCGGGCTCCACGTAGACGTGCTGGCCCAGCAGCAGGCCCTCGGCGGCGGTGAGGGAGACGTAGAAGTAGTACCGGGTGGCCCGGTTGTCGTCGCCGCCGTAATAGCCGCCGTAGTAGAAGTCGCCGCTCTGGCCGTTGTCGGCGGTGTTCTCCGTGTCGATCCGGGTGATGGTGCCCTCCCAGATCTTGCCGGAGTCGGCCCGGGAGTGGACCCGGACCACCATGCCCTCGTAGAGGGAGGCCACGTTCAGCTCGTCCACGGTGGCCTTGATCTGGTAGGCGTCGGCGGCCAGGATGGTCATGAAGGCGGTTTGATCGTAGCCGTTGTTGGTGTTGATCTGCTTGACCACGCCGTCCATGGTGGACACCACCACGGCGTTGTCCAGCCCCTTGCGGGTGTCCTCGATCTGCAGCTGCTTGGTCTGATAGTCCAGCTGCGCCTGCCGCCGGGCGATCTCCATCTCGTTGATCTGCTCGGTGTAGCCCAGCCGGGTGGCCTCGTCGGTGGTCTCGCTGCGCAGGGCGGTCAGCTCCCGGATCTGGCTGGCGTAGCCGTCGATCTCGTTGCCGATGCCGTCCAGCTCCAGCTGGGCCTGCTTCAGCGCCATCTCCGTGTCGGAGGTGTCGTAGGCAAACAGCTTCTGCCCGGTGGCGACGGTGTCGCCCACGGACACGTAGATCTCCGCGATCTCCCGGCTGCCGTCCTTCTGGATGTCCCAGGTCTTCTGGGGCTCCACCACGCCGCTGTAGTAGTTGAAGGTCTCCACGTCCACGAATTCGGGGTCGACGGGCGTGCCGGCGTGCCGGTCGAACAGACCGGCCAGCTTGGCGCCGCCGGCGGCCAGGGCCAGCACCGCCGCGGCGATGACGATGGGCAGGATGATCCTCCTCCGACTCTTTTTCTCGGGCGCGGTGCCGTTTTGGGTGGTGATTTCACTCATGGCTGCTTCCTCCTCCGGAATATGGCGCCGGGAACCGGCGCTGCGTGACCTGTATACGGCGGGATCTGTATGCAGTATAGCAGGCAAATGTGACGATTGCGTGACAGCCGGCCTTTTTTTCGCGGGACCGGGGCCGCCGGCGGATTGCCTCCATCTTACAGCGCCGGCCGCCGCTTGTCAACGGACGGACCCGCCGGGCGGGATCTGCCGGAAAACGACAAAAGAGCGGTTGCGCGGCGCCGGCCGGGCGCGTATAATGTAGATGAACGAGAAGAGAATATGATCCGCGGACCGGAAACAGACGCGGATCGCAGAGAGGAGACCACTATGCAAGACCAGACCCCTGTGACAGAGCTTCCCGATCCCATGCCGTCGGAGGGGAGCGCGCCGATCTCCGTCGCCCCGCCGACCCACGCCGACCAGGAGCCGGAGCCGCCGGCGTCCCCCGCCGCCCCGCCGACCCATGCCGGACAGGAGCCGGAGCGGCCGGTATCCCCCGGCTCGCCGCCCGCCCCGCTGAACGAGGAGGACCGCCGCACGGCCCGGAGCCGGTTTTCCCGGATGGGCCTGGGGGTGGTGCTGCTTCTGCTGGTGTCCACGGTGGTGCAGCTGGCGCTGGCCTCCGTTTTGAACGCGGTGGTGCCCGGCGTGGTGCGGAATACCTCCTGGGGGCTCTGGGTCATCACCTTCGCCCCCCAGTATCTGGCGGGCGTGCCGGTATGCCTGCTGCTCCTCCGGAAAGTCCCGGCCCTGCACGTGGAGGGGGAGAAGCTGAGCGCCGGAAAGTTTTTCGCCGCCATCCTGATCAGCATTTTCATGATGTATGCCGGCAATCTGCTGGGCGCCCTGATCCAGAGCCTGACGGAGAGCGTGGTGGGCTTCGTGCCGGACAACCCCCTGGACGAATACGTAGGCGGCGATTCGCCGCTTCTGCAGATCCTGTTCATGGTGATCCTGGCTCCGCTGATCGAGGAATACATCTTCCGCCGGAGCCTTATCGACCGGATGCGCCCCTACGGGGAGAAGCTGGCGGTGGTGACCACGGCCCTGATGTTCGGCCTGTTCCACGGCAACCTCTCCCAGATGTTCTACGCCTTCACCCTGGGCCTGGTCTTCGGCTACGTGTATCTGCGGACCGGAAAACTCCGCTATACAGTGGGCCTCCACATGCTCATCAATCTGCTGGGCGGCGTGGTGGGCCCCGCCCTGACGGAGTGGGCCGGCCCGTCCGTGGAGGCGCTGGAGGAATTCGACCCCGCCGACATGTCCCGGTGGTCCCGGGTGTCGGACCTGTCGGAGACGATCACCCCCGGCGCCATGCTGCTGAGCCTGTACACCGTGGCCATGCTGGCCGCCGGCGTGGCGGGCCTGGTGGTGCTGATCGTCCGGGCCCGCAGGGTGTACTTCCGCCCCGCTCCCCTGGAGCTGGGCCGGGGCCAGCGGTTCCGCACCGTCTGGCTGAGTCCCGGCATGCTGGCCTTCGTGGTCATCTGCCTGGCCATGGTGGTCACCACCTTCCTGGCCTGAGCCGCCCCCGTTTTTCCGCCCTCAAGAGCCGCCTCCGGGCGGCTCTTCTGCCGCCGCCCCTTGCAATCCCGCCGCCCCCGTCGTACAATGGGGACAACGAAGAAAAAGAAAGGCCGTGAAGCTATGAAGCCCATCGCTGTGGATGAATTCTGCCGTCTGAAGTTCCTGTCCAACGTGACCTTTTCCCCCTCGGGGAAGACCGCCTGCCTGACGGTGTCAGAGGCGGACCGGAAGAAGAACGGCTACCGCTCGTACCTCTATCTCCGCCGGGACGGCAAGCTGAAGAAGCTCACCTCCTTCGGCCGGGAGAGCGCCTTCCGGTACCTGGACGAGGACACCATCCTCTTCCCCGGCAAGCGGGAGGAGGGGGACAAGGACGGCGTGGAGAGCCGGTGGTACCGCATCTCCCTGTCCGGCGGCGAGGCGGAGCCGGCGTATACCTTCCCCATCCCCACCTCTGAGATCCTGCCCCTGCCCGGCGGCGACCTGCTGGTGCTGGGGACCACCTTCCCCGGCTTCGAGGAGCTGTACCTGGGGGACAAAAAGACCCTGGCCGCCTTCCAAAAGCACCGCAAGGACAACGAGGACTACGAGGAGATCGCCCAGGTGCCCTGGTGGTGGAACGGGACCACCTTCACCAAAGGGGCCTATACCTCCCTGTTCCGCTACGACGCCCGCCGGAAGAAGCTGCGCCGGCTGACGGAGCTGAACGTGAACGTGGCGGAGGCCCGGCTCACCCCGGACAAGCGGTCCGTCTACCTGATGACGGCCCCGGTCCGGCCCCTCCTGTCCATGGTGGGGGCGAACGCCCTGTGCCGCCTGGACCTGGCGGACGGCAAACTGACCCGCCTGGCCGAGGACGGTGAACACTTCGCTCTGAACGGCTTTGAGATGGGCGAGACCTTCGCCCTGGTCCTGGCCGGTGACAACCGCTTCGGCCTCAACACCGACCCGGACTTCTACAAGCTGGACTACGCCACCGGCGCCCTGCGCCTGTATGCCCGCCACGGGGAGGCCGTGGGCTCCTCCGTGGGCAGCGACGTCCGCTACGGCGGCGGTCGGGCCGTCAGGATGGCGGGGGACGTGTGCTATTTCATCACCACCCGGTTCGACGGCGCCTGCCTCTATAAGCTGGAGGACGGCGTGATCTCCCCCGTGGTGGAGAAGGAGGGCTCCGTGGACTGCTTCGACGTCTGCGGCGACCGGATCCTGCTGGTGGGGCTGTTCGATATGCGGCCCCAGGAGCTGTACGACGGCCGCTGCCGCCGGCTGAGCCGGTTCAACGACGCCGCCCTCCGGGGCAAGTACGTGGCCCGGCCCCGGCCGCTGAACGTACAGCGGGACGGCTATGAGGTCCACGGCTTCGTCCTGGAGCCCCTGGACTACGACCCGGCCAAAAAGTATCCGGTGATCCTGGACGTCCACGGCGGCCCCAAGACGGTGTACGGCCCCGTGTTCTATCACGAGATGCAGTACTGGGCCGGCAGGGGCTACTTCGTCATCTTCTGCAACCCCACCGGCTCCGACGGCCGGGGCGCCTTCATGGACATCCGGGGCAAGTACGGCACCGTGGACTACGAGGACCTGATGGCCTTCTGCGACGGGGCCCTGGCCGCCTATCCCGCCATGGACCCGGAGAACCTCTTCGAGACCGGCGGCTCCTACGGCGGCTTCATGACCAACTGGATCATCGGCCACACCGACCGGTTCCGGGCCTGCGCCAGCCAGCGGTCCATCTCCAACTGGTTCTCCTTCTACGGCGTCTCCGACATCGGCGTGGAGTTCGCCCCGGATCAGAACGCCTCCGACCCCTGGAGCGACCCGGAGAAGCTGTGGCGGCACAGCCCCATGCGGTACGCCGACCGGGTGAAGACGCCCACCCTGTTCATCCACGCCTTCGAGGACTACCGCTGCCCCGTCGACCAGGGGTACCAGATGTTCACGGCCCTGGTGGCCCACGGGGTGGAGAGCAAAATGGTCTGCTTCCGGGGCGAGAATCACGAGCTCTCCCGCAGCGGCAAGCCCGCCCACCGCCTGAAGAGACTCAACGAGATCACCGCCTGGTTCGACGACCACAGAGGATAAGCTTACATAACGATAGAGCTGTCTCAAGACACCAATCCCCGTCATTGCGAGGGCCGCAGGCCCGTGGCAATCCGTTCTTTCCGGAGAGGAGGACGGATTCCCGCGTCGCTTCGCTCCTCGGAATGACAGGTTGGTTGTCCGTCTTGAGACAGCTCTTTTTCTGTGCCTTTACGGGTTGTTCACCGTGCCCACGAACAGGGGCAGGCCGTCCGCCCCGGTGACGGCGAAGAGGAAGGGCCGGTCCAGGGTGAACTCGTACTCCGGGGACACGTCCACCCCGCAGCAGTCCACGACGATGACGGTGAAGGCGGCGGCCTCCACGCCCTCCTCGTCCACCTTGACCCGGGCGTCGTGCCTGGCCCGGGAGACGAAGAGCTGATCCCGCTCTCCGGTGAGGGGGGAGAAATCGGAGACGTCGGGGTTGAAGACGTCGGTGATGCCCAGGGCCTTCATGCCATCCCGCAGATCCAGGTCGGAGACCACGTCGAATTTGGGCAGGGCCAGGTGGACGATATAGTGCTCCTGGTCGGCCCAGTAGCGGGGATCGGACTCGACCCGCTTTTCGGCCAGCAGGAACTCGGTGAAGCGGCCGTCCAGCAGGTCCTCGGGGGCCACGCCCTCGTCCGGCAGGATGAACCACATGTGGGCGTCGCCGTTCCGCATGCCCTTGGAGACGGCGGTAAAGCCGTCGCCGAAGAAGACGACGCCGCTGTCGCTGCTGTGCATGAAGTCGCACGTCACATCGCCCGCCGGAGCGTGGAAGACGTCGGGGGCCGTGGCGTCCTTGTCGAACTCATCGGCCCAGGCGGCCTTGAAGTAGATGGCGGTGGCCAGGGCGATGACGGTGTCGGGATTCAGCTTTATGTCCTTCACCTGGTCCGCCAGCAGCCCGCCGGTCTGCTCGTTGAGCCAGGCCTGCAGGGCGGCGTTGTAGTCCTCGGAGCCCATGAGCCCCCGGAAGGAGGAGGCGTAGTAGTACCGGGCCAGGTCGTCCAGGGTGGGCTGGAGATAGCTCATGCCGTCCCGGAGCCAGAAGGAGCCGGCCAGCAGGCAGGTGGTGGCGCCGTCATTCTGGTAGTTGGCCTTCCACAGGGCGCTGACCCGGGCGCGGAGGGTCCCGATGCTGTCGGCGCCCATCACGTCTAGGATCTGCTGCCGGCTCTCCCCGTCTCAGTGATCTCCGCCAGCATGCCCATGGCCAGGTAGACGTTCAGCGGCGAGTAGACCCTGTTCTCTCCGGCCGCGCCCCCCAGGAACTGGGGGATCGTGTCCCGCAGGAAGGGATCCAGCGCGCCCTGATAGCTGCCGGCGAGGGCCAGGCGGGTTTCCCGCGCCTGCCGCCAGGCCTCGAACTGCTCCCGGCTCTTGGGGCTGCCGAAATCCCCGTCCTCGTCCCGGGGATAGAGGGGCGTTTCCGGGTACTCCGCCCGGGCGGCGATGAACTGCTCCTCGCCGGCGGGGTCCGGGGTCTTGCCGCAGCCGGGCAGCATGAGCAGGAGGACCACCGCCAGCGCGAAGCACAGGCAGGCCGCCAGCACGCCCCGGCGGACCCAGGGCTTCGTCCGGCGGGCGGCGGTCCCGATCGGCTCGTCGTCCGCGTGATTCACGTGGCGATACGTTTTCGCTTCGTTGTTTTTCATATCCATTCTCCGTTCCCGCCTTCCTTTACGGCCGGTTGACGATGCCGGTGAACAGGGGCAGGCCGTCCGCCCCGGTGACGGCGAAGAGGAAGGGCCGATCCAGGGTGAACGGGATCTCTTCCCCCATGAGCATGCCGGTGGCCTTTACGTCGATGATGGTGTAGGCGGCGGCCTCCACGCCCTCCTCGTCCACCTTGACCCGGGCGGCGTGGCTGGCCTCGGACACGCAGAGCTGATCCGCCTGGTCGGTGAGGGGGGTGAAGTCGGAGATATACGGGTCGAACACGTCGGTGATGCCCATGGCGACCATGCCGGGGATCAGATCCGTATAGGAGCTGACGTCGAATTTCGGCATGGACAGGGCGATCAGACCGTCGGTTTTGTCGGTCCAGCCCTCGTCGCCCAACTTTTCGGCCAGCAGGAACTCCGTGAAGCGGCCGTCCAGCAGGTCCTCGGGGGCCGCGCCCTCGTCCGGCAGGATGAACCACATGTGGGCGTCGCCGTTCCGCATGTCCTTGGAGACGGCGGTAAAGCCGTCGCCCCGGTAGAGGGTGCCGTAGCTGGTTTTGTGCATGAAGTCGCACCTCACGTCGCCTGCCGGAGCGTGGAAGACGTCGGGAGCCGTGGCGCCCTCGGCGAACTCCTCCGCCCAGCCGGCCTTGAAATAGATGGTGGTGGCCAGGGCGATGACGGTGTTCGGATCCAGGGTCTCCCCGTCGGCGTACTCCTTCAGCAGCCCGCCGGTCTGCTCGTTGAGCCAGGCCTGCAGGGCGGCGTCGTAGTCCCCGGAGCCCATGGGCCCCCGGAAGGCGGAGGCGTAGTAGTTCTCCGCCAGAGAGTCCAGGGTGGGCTGGAGATAGCCCATGTCGTCCCGGAGCCACAGGGATCCGGCCAGCAGGCAGGTGGTCACGCCGTCGTCCTGGTAGCTGGCGTTCCACGCCGCGCCGACCCGGGCGCGGAGGGTCTCGATGCTGTCGGCGCCCATGGCGTCCAGGATCTGCTGCCGGCTCTCCCCGTCGGTGATCTCCGCCAGCATGCCCAGGGCCAGATACACGTTCAGCGGGGAGTAGACCTTGTTCTCTCCCGCCGCGCCCCCCAGGAACCGGGGGATGGACCCCTTCAGGAAGGCGTCCAGGGCGCCCCGGCAGGCGGCGGCCCGGTTCAGCCGGTCCGTCTGATCGTCCGCCCAGGCCCCGAAGTCGTCGGCGCTCATGTCGCTGGGATAGGCCGCCCGCTCCGGGTACTCCGCCCGGGCGGCGATGAACTGCTCCTGGGCGCCCTCCGTTACGGCCGTGGGCGTCTTGCCGCCGCTCACGTTGCTGTTCACGCCGTCGCTGTCCGTGTCCGCGCCGCGGCCGGGCAGCATGAACAGCAAGGCCCCCGCCACCGCGAAGCACAGGCAGGCGGCCAGCGCGCCCCATTTGACCCAGATGCGGCTCCGCCGTTTGGGCGGCGCGGCCTGGGCCTCCTCGATCAGCTCGTCGTCCACGTGGGTGATGCCGTCGTACAGCTTCTTTCCGTTTTCATTCATATGGTCACACCGTTCCTTTCCAGTTCGGCCCGGAGGGCCTGCCGCAGCCGGTACGTCCGCTGGGCCAGCCGCTCCGGCGTTTCGTCGGTCTCCTTTGCCAGCTCCTGCAGGGATTCGCCGTTCCAGTACCGGCGGAGGAAGAGCCGCCGGTCGCCGGCGCTCAGGGTCCGCAGCCAGCCGCTGATGGTCCGGCCCAGCTCCTCCGCCTCCAGGCGGCGCTCCACGGTCTGGGGGGAGGGGACGCACTCGGCCAGCTCGTCCAGCAGCAGCTCCATGCCGGCGCAGCGCTTTTGGGCGTGGTTTTTCTGCCACAGGTTGATGGCCAGATTCCGGGTGATCCGGCCCAGGAAGGGCCGCAGCAGCCGGGGCCGCTGGGGCGGCATGGCGTTCCAGGCGCGCAGCCACGTGTCGTTGACGCACTCCTCCGCGTCCTGCCGGTCGCCCAGTACGTTGAGAGCCACGGCGCCGCAGAACGCGCCGTATTTCCGCTGGGTCTGGGGGATGGCGTCCTCGTCCCGCCGCCAGTACAGCTCGATGATCTGCTGGTCCTCCATGGCGTCCTCCTCTCTCAAAAAATAGAAGGTCCTTCACTGATAAAGACAGTTTTTTGCCGGGAATATTGCGGGAAAACGGGAAAAAAGCGGCTGTTTTTTCCGGTTTTTTCCCGGCGTTTTCCCGGTTTTTTCCCGGAAGGGCCGCCGTATCTTACCGCGTTCTTCCCGGTTTCCCGCTGTTTTCCATGATACCACGGGGGGAGAAAAAAAGAAAGACGCCCGCGGGCGTCTTTCTCCCATCAGATGAACAGCCGCTTGTAGAGGGATTCCCGCAGGGGCGGGCAGGCGCCGATGACGATCAGCATGATCCCCAGCAGGGTCAGCGGAGCCAGGGAGTACAGGGACCACCAGCCCATGGGGATGCCGAAGGCCACCTGCAGCAGGAACTCGATCAGCAGGCAGAGGCCGCCGGCGGCCACGGACGCCCCGCCCAGGATGAAGAGGATCCGGTGCCGGGCCGGGCCCACCGCGTGGCGCAGCAGGACGATGACCGCCTCCGCCAGCAGCAGGACCGCCCCGCCCACCGGGAAGGCGAAGGGGAGGAACCAGCGGCCGCCGGTCTTCAGACAGATATAGAGGACCAGCAGCAGGACCGCCGCCCCGCCCACCGGGAAGAACACCACCGGGCTGGGCCGCCGGAACCAGAGGGGCAGGCACACCGCCGCGTAGACCGCCGCCAGGCCGCCCAGCACGTAGCCGCTCCAGGTGACGCCGCCGCCCCGCAGCAGGTCCATCAGCAGACAGACCGCCGCCGGGATCAGAAAGGCGAAGGTGACCAGGAACAGCAGACCGCTGCGGCTGACGGTTTCCTCCGCGGCGGCGGGGGGATAGGGCCGGGGTTCCGGCTCCTCCCGCAGCTGGGGGTGATAGACGGCAAGGCCGCAGAGGGGGCACCGCTCCGCGCCCCGCTGCAGCTCCACGCCGCATTTGACACAATACATATCGATTCCCTCACTTGTCGTTGCTTTCCAGCTTTACGTGGAAGCCCAGCTCTACCAGCCGGGTGAAGAACAGCCGCTCCAGCCGGGGCTCCCGGGTGTTGCGGACCAGGTTGAGGAAGGTTTGGCCGTCCCAGCCGGTCACGCCCAGGTTGTAGGGGGCGGTGGACTGGGGACCCAGCACGAACTCCACCCGCTCCACCAGGGGGGCCATGGCCGCCGGCAGGCGGACGTTCCCCAGGTTGGACAGAGACATGCAGGACACCTGCTCGCCCACGGCGTCAAACACCGCCCGCATGATGAGATTCTTCAAAAACAGGGGCACGGGCTTGAGGAAGGGGTTCCGGGCGTCGTTGACGTTGGGGGTGAAGATGGCCTGCATGTTCTTCGGGGTGATGGCCAGGGCCATCTGGTGGTGGACGATCCCCACCAGCTCGTCGAAGGTATAGTCCCCCATCCGGGGGTCTACCCCCACATTGGCCACGGCCACGAAGTTCCGCAGCGTCCCGCCGCCGTACAGCTGCCGGAGATTCACCGGGATCTGCACCTTCACCGGCCGGCGGCGCCGCCGCCGGGGTACGTCCTCCGCCTGGAGATCCAGCAGGGAGGCCAGCAGCACCGCCGTCAGGTAGGCGGTGACGGTGACGCCCCGCTCTTTTGCCCGCCGGTGGAGAAGCTCGCCGTCCAGGATGCCCAGGGTCAGATGGAGGAACCGGTCCGGCTCCGGCGTGCCCCCGGGCCGGTAGACGTTGAGGCTGTCCCGGGGGGCGGACACGGCGCCGGCGTGCTCCTGAAAGCAGTCCGCCAGCTCCTCGCTGCGGGGCGGCTCCGCCAGGTCCAGCACACCCTCCCCGCAGGGGATGGCCGCGCCGGTCCGCCGCCGGAGATACTCCGCCGCCAGGGTCTTGGCGAAGATCATGGCGCCGGTGCCGTCGGTGACGGCGTGGAAGAACTCCACCGCCATGCGGCTGCCGTAGTACAGCACACGGATGGAGCAGCGGCGGACGTCGGCGCGGGTCATGCCCACCAGAGGCTGGGGGCCGTCGGGCCGGACGGCGGGGGGACGGTCCAGTTCCTCCAGATAGTACCAGAAGGCGCTGCGCCGCAACCGGACACAGACGGAGGGGAACCGGGGCGCCGCGGCCTCCAGTGCCTGCTGCAGGATATGGGGATCCACCGGCTCCCGGAAGGTGAAGGAGATGCGGTAGGCGTTGCTCCAATGGCGCCGGAGGGCCGCCGGGAAAATGAGGCCGGCGTTGTCCAGGGGCATCCAGCGGAGCTTGCGGGGCGCTTCGTTCACAGGGCGGCCTCCTTTCCGACGGACGTTTCTTGTGAAAAACATTACAAGATCTAATATGTCATATTATATAGCGAAAAAAGCGATTCGTCCACCCCTTTTTCACAAAAAAACGAGAAGGGCGAAAGATGCACAAAAGTGACAATTTCCGCCCGTCCGGGACCGGATTATTCTACATTTCGGGAGGGCGTTCCGAGATTGACAGCGCGGCGGTTTTTTGAGATAATTTTCACAGAAGAAAACAGCGACACGAAACAGGAAAGAGCACCGGCAACTGACGGAGATGTGGAGCACCACAGGGGAACCGGATGTGATATCGTTTTGTCGACCGTCTGGGCAGCCTCATTCTCATCACGGAATGCGACTGTCCTTTTTTGTTTTTCCGCCGCGAAAAAAACCGACGACAGGAGAGTGCGTATGAAGAGAGTTGCGATCGTCATGGGCAGCGACAGCGACCTGCCCGTGGTGAAGAAGGCCATCGACACCCTTGCCCGATACGGCGTGAAGACGGAGGTCCACGTCTTCTCCGCCCACCGCTGCCCGGACCAGACCGCCCGGTTTGCCAAAAGCGCCCGGGACAACGGGATCGGCGTGATCATCGCGGCCGCCGGAAAGGCCGCGCACCTGGCCGGCACCATTGCGGCCAACACCACCCTGCCCGTGATCGGCATCCCCATCAAGTCCTCTCTCGACGGCATTGACGCCCTGCTGTCCACCGTGCAGATGCCCAGCGGCATCCCTGTAGCCACGGTGGCCATAGACGGGGCTGCCAATGCCGCTTTGCTTTCCGTCCAGATCCTGGCCCTGTCGGAGCCGGAGCTGGCGCAGAAGCTGGAGGCGGAGCGCCGGGAGGGGCTGGAGAAGGTCCTGGAGAAGAACGCCGCCGTGGAGGCGGAGTACAATACCTGAATCCGAAACAAACAAAAAATACTTCATACAAAGGAGATCACCACCATGGAAAACAGACTCGTTTACACCGGCAAGACCAAGAACGTCTACGCGCTGGACAACGGCAACTACCTGCTGAAGTTCAAGGACGACTGCACCGGCAAGGACGGCGTGTTCGATCCCGGCGAGAACTCCATCGGCCTGACCATCGACGGCGTGGGCGACGTGAACCTGCGGATGTCCATCTACTTCTTCGAGAAGATCAACGCCGCCGGCATCCGCACCCACTTCGTCAGCGCCGATCTGGACAACACCACCATGGAGGTCCTGCCCGCCAAGGTATTCGGCCACGGGCTGGAGGTCATCTGCCGCCACAAGGCCGTGGGCAGCTTCCTACGGCGCTACGGCGAGTACGTCCGGGAGGGCGCCGACCTGCCCGCCTACGTGGAGACCACCTTTAAGAACGACGCCCTGGGCGATCCCCTGGTCACCAAGGACGGCCTGGTGGTGCTGGGCATCATGACCGAGGAGCAGTACGACGACATCAAGGACATGACCCAGAAGATCACCCAGATCGTGGCCGACGACCTGAAGGAGAAGGGCCTGATCCTCTACGACATCAAGTTCGACTACGGCTACGACGCCGACGGCAAGGTGATGCTCATCGACGAGATC
>JAEEGF010230227.1_pt1 | contig 16175 bp, 15 predicted proteins | sample 9134171 | NCBI WGS metagenome assembly JAEEGF01 (sample SAMN16246542, study PRJNA631951) | gut metagenome | biome: gut microbiome; feature: rumen; material: AP-attached | host: Bos | place: Iran: Karaj | collected 2018-10
GCCGGCCTGCGCGGATGCGCGAGACCCCCCCTCCCCCAAATACAACCTGGAAGCAGTCGCCAATTTCAGCATAAATGCTCACATCACACGTTCCTTTATGCTATAATGAAAATTGGTGTAGAATACAGATTCTGCCGGTCCACCCGGCGGAAACGAATGATGAAACGGGGGAATCAAAATGCAATCTGTACGTTCATGGTACAAACGACTGATGTCTTGTGTTCTCTGCCTTGCTTTGATCATGGGAACCGCGTTGGCAGAACTGCCCATCACCGCTCACGCCACAACCGCAGAAGCACAGGCCGGCCTTGCTGCCCTTCAGATCAGCGCACTGGACGGAAAAACCTATTCACTCAGTGATTTTTCCGAAGAGTACGTAGTCTTCCTGTTTGGCAGAAGCACCTGCGGAAACACGAAAGCCATGCTGAATGCCGCTGTGGGCCAGCGGGATAAAGGCGTTTCGGTTAAGATCATTCTGATGGATGTGGACGCATCGGACAGCGGTCTGGCCTCCCTCGCGTCTGAAAAAAGCATTCTTGCATCCATCAATTCCCCTTATAACAATCAGCAGATGTGGTCCATCGGCCGTCAGGCAGGGGCCATCACCGCAAGCAGTGTCTATCTTCCGGGCACCTTCGTCCTGGATGCCAATCGGAATCTGGTCTACTCCCATTTCGGTCCCGATGTGTCCGGCCTGAAGAGCACCATTTCCTCCGGTTCTCCCATCCAACAGACCTATCAGTTTGACATGACCTACGGTCAGTCCGAGATCCGGGAAACTCTGGCCAGCCTGAACGCATTCCGCACCGGTTCGGACGCCTGGGCATGGGATTCCACCAACACCACCAGGGTTTCTTATTCCGGACTGTCCGAACTGACCTACGATTACGGCCTTGAGCGGGTTGCCATGCAGCGTGCCGCAGAGATCGCCATCTCCTACAGTCACACCCGTCCCAACGAAGATACCTGCTTTTCTGCATATCCCCCTGAAGCCGGCGGCGGCGGAGAGAATATCGCAGCCGGATTTACCACCGCTGCGGGCGTATTTGTGGGATGGCGCGAGGATGATGAGCCTTACTCCGGTCAGGGTCACCGCCGGAATATGCTGAGCTCCTCCTACGGTTATGTGGGCTTCGGACATGTAAAGTTCCAGGGAATCGATTACTGGGTTCAGGAATTCTCTCCCAATCCCATCGATCCCGCTCCCACTGCAGCCAACGAATCACTGACCCGGGTGTCTGTACAGATTTCCCCGGATTATATTGCCACCGACAAAAACTATTACACCTTCACGAATCAGACCGGATATAACATCGCCGATCACAGCACCCTTTTTGTAAAGACCGGCGAGACCACCGCCCTTCCGGGAGTGAGCAGCGCCATCTCCGTCAAGGATCACTGGCCTCAGGAAGATAATACGGGCTATGGTCTTGTGGCCCTCAGCTCCGCGTCAAACGTGCACTGGAAATCCTCCAACACTTCTGTTGCCGTCATTGAGAACGGCGCTGTGAAAGGTGTGTCGGAAGGCAACTGTCTTGTCTATATCGATCTTAGTAACATTCAGATCCCCGTGGTTGTCAGAAATGATGGCTCCCGGACCGGCTCCAACACGGATTTCGGATCCGTCACGGAAAACCGGACTGCCGCAACCGTAACCGAAGCTCCCAAATCCAAGAAGCTGTATTACAACGGTTCGGCTCAGGAGCTGGTAACTCCCGGTCAGGCATCCGGCGGTACCATGATCTATGCGTTGAATACTTCTCTGAACTACCCGGAGGATTCCGCTTATTCCACAGCCATCCCGAAAGCTACGGCGGCCGGAACCTACTATGTATTCTACAAAGTTCTTCCGGATGAAGACCACTATTATCTGAATTCCAACGGATTCAGTGTAACCATTTACCCGGGTGAAAACGGGGAGACCGGAACTCCGGATTCCAATTCGGATCAGGGCACCTCTGACCAGTCCACCGGAACCGACAACACTTCCGGAACGGGCACTTCAACCGGAACCTCTGAGAGTCCCGACTCCATCCCCGGACTGAACTGCGCATGGAATACGGTTGGAGGAAAATCCTACTGGTACGAGAACGGTATCAAGCAGGGCACCTACAATGATCCTCAGGGCGTACTCGGCGACGGAACCGTCAGAGGTCGTGAGATCTACGATAGCGCGACCAACGGATGGTATTGGCTGGATGCAGTCTATGACGGCGCAAAGGCTGTGGGTAAGGAAGTCTGGATGCCCTACATCTATCAGAACGAAGCGGACTGGGACGAAACGACCATCCGTAATATTGCAAATGAGTCTGACGTCGGAATGGGCGATTTCGTGTACCAGTGTATCAAAAATCATACCGGTAAATGGGTTCGCTATGACGGAAATGGTGCAATGCTCAAAGGCTGGGTCACCATCGAAGGCGATCTGGCAGTCATCTACCCGGCTCAGGCTGGCAAAACCTACTACTATGATCACCAGACTGGCCTGATGGCCAAAGGATATATCACCATCGACGGAGTTACTTATCACTTTGATGAGACTTCCGGTGTGTTGGATCAGTAGTTCGCAAATAAATACACCCGATCACGAAAAGATCCCGGTACGGAAAACCGTATCGGGATCTTTTTCAGGTTTTAAGTTTTCTCAAAAATACATTATTTCTCAGTGGCGGGGTGGATTTTTCATCCGGGAATTGGCAGCCAGCATGTACATCCGGCGGGGGAATTTGTATGCGTCCGCATAGATATCGTCCATATTTTCTCCTGCGTTAATTGCCTTGGCAAGTCTGTCGAGACCCAGGAGCACATTTCGAGCGGGACCGCCGACTCCGAACTTCATCACCTGATTCATCATTCCACCAGCTCCGATGGCAAGGCCTCCGCAGTAGGTCAGACCACAGTTCTTGCACCAGGATTTCACCATACTTAGAAGATTCACCATCTGACTGCTCTCATAGAAGCCCATATTGGACACTACATAGACCCTCTGGCCGGCGCCCGATCCGGAGCGTTCAAAGGCCTCCAGAATCCGCAATGCTGCCGAGGGAATTCCGTCTACAAATAGAGGCATGCCGAGGACTATGGTTCCGGAGTAGGCCAGAAGATTTACCAATTCCTCCGGGCGATCGGAATATGTCCCGATATTTACAGTCTCAGCGTCCGCCACATCCTGTTTTAACACGTCCAGAAACATCTTCGAGTTCGCACCATCTCCCCGAAGGCTGCAGTTCAGGAAGAGTTTGCGGTTCGGGTCGATCTGCGGCTTGGCTGCGGCAGGTTTTTCCTCCGGCTCATCACATTCATCAAACCGGATTTCCTTGATCACGGCGTGCAGGTTTGTACGAACGGCTTCCACATAACGGCTTGCCAGCTCTTTCTGCTCTTCCAACAGATTATGACCCCGAAAAAAGAAAGACACCTTCTTCTTTTCCTTGTAGCGCGGTTTGTGATGCATCTCGTTTTTCGTGATGACAAACGTAGGCATCAGATAGCTGATGCTGCGGTCCAGCACATTCTTCACAAAGCTGCTGAAGCCGCCATAGGTGTAGCGGCTCATGATGACCACTTCCTCCGCCTGATGGATCTTCTCACCCATCTGCTGGTATGCATCTTCAAAAACACAGACTCCCGGAGTTCTCAGCCAGCAGCTGAAGCACCCGATGCAGGGGTGGATGCTGCCGTCATCCGAGAGAACTTCCCAGCCTTCATATTCAGCAGCTACCTGCTGCCATTCGGTTTCGTTTAAGTCATGGATCAGTAGTTTCATATTTCCCAAGTCCCCATTGTGTAAAGCGGATCCGCTTATGATTTTATCGTATCTGACGCAGATGACACAACCTTATTTTTCAGCACTTGACACATTTTCCCGGGCAGTGTTAGAATGACCTCGATAAAATGAAAGGGCGTCCAAACGCACAGGTGACGGAATGATCATTCGATAATTTAGCTTAGGTGAACACAATGACTTTGGAAACGGCTGCTGTAGCAGCTCTTTTGTGTACGCTTAAACTGGATTATCATGCATTCGAAGCCTGTTTTTCTATAGGTTTTCTTTTTGTATGAGTCTGTTTTGCGTACGCAGAGCAGGCTTTTTTGTTTATATTCAAAGCAAAAGCCTGCCCCATGTAGATACGAAAGGCGACAAATGTTTCAGACCAAAAATCTTACAATCACACATCGCAAGGATCTTCGCATTATCCTGGAGAACTTCAATATGGTCCTGAACGATGGGGATAAGGCTGTGATCATCGGAGAAGAAGGCAACGGCAAATCCACTCTGATGAAGTGGATCTATGACCCGGAAATGGTGGAAAAATACACGGAATGCAATGGGGAGAAGATCCTGAACGGGGAAGTCATGGGGTACCTGCCCCAGGAGCTTCCGGTTTCGGAGCGTGAGAAAACCCTTTATGAATACTTCTCGGAGGCACCCCTCTTTTTCGACAAGACACCCCGGGAACTGGCAGAGATGGCCAATAACTTCTCGGTTTCTGTAGACTTTTTCTACAGCGACCAGCTGATGGGAAGTCTGTCGGGCGGAGAAAAAGTGAAGGCACAGCTCATGCGGCTTCTGATGAACTCTCCCACCATCCTGCTGCTGGACGAGCCCTCCAATGACATCGACATCAGCACCTTGGAACTCCTGGAAAAACTGATAGGTGGCTGGAAGCACATCGTGCTCTTCATCTCCCATGATGAAACACTTATTGAAAACACTGCAAATGTGGTGATCCACATTGAGCAGATCATGCGGAAGACCAAGAGCCGGTACACCATTGTCCATGATAATTACCGGCACTACATCGAGCGCCGTGCAGATGCTTTCGAGAAGCAGGAGCAGGAGGCTCTGAATGACCGCCGTGCCAAGAAGATCCGGGACGAGAAGTTCGCACGGGTCTATAACAGTGTGGACTCCGCTCAGACCAATATCGCGAAGGGTGCACGGGATGCGGAGGCGAAGAATCTCAAGGACAAGATGCACACCGTCAAGGCCATGGGCAAACGCTTCGAAAAGATGGACGAAAACATGACGGACTTCCCGGAGCAGGAGGAAGCCATCTTCTTTAAGCTGGGAGACAAAAATGCCGCCATGCCGGCCGGCAAGACGGTGATCGAATACTCTTTGGATGAATTGCGGACCCCGGAGGATTCCCGGGTTCTGGCAAAAGATATTTTCCTCCGTGTCAGAGGACCGGAGAAGATCTGCATTGTGGGCAAGAACGGTGCGGGCAAGACAACCTTGCTTCGCAAGATTTCGGAGGAACTGCTCTCCCGCAGTGACATCCGTGCCCAGTACATGCCTCAGAATTACGAAGATCTGTTGGATCCGGATGCCACACCCGTGGAATTTCTGGACAGCACAGGAGACAAAGAGATCCGGACTCGCATCCGGACCTACTTGGGTTCTCTGAAATATACGGCGGACGAGATGGACCATCCCATCCGGGAGCTCTCCGGCGGCCAGAAGGCAAAGGTCCTGCTCTTGAAAATGAGCCTGTCCGATGCCAACGTTCTGATCCTGGACGAGCCCACCCGGAACTTCTCGCCCCTGTCCGGCCCTGTGATCCGAAAGATGATCGCCAGCTTCCCCGGTGCCGTCATCAGCATTTCCCACGACCGGAAATACATCTCTGAGGTCTGCACGAAGGTCTACACTCTGGAGGAAGATGGGCTGAAGGAAGTTCCAAAAGCAGAATAATAGAAAGGCCTGCGCCGGATGATCCAAACGCAGGCCTTTCTATCAGCTGATTTTCTTCCGGATACGGTCCGCCAGGGCAAGATACCCATACCCCACGCCGATCAGGAAAAGCAACAGCAGTGCGATCCACCATGCCGCCCCCATAAACGGAAGCTCATCGGTAAATCCAAAGGCACCTGCGGGGCTGCCCCAGTTCAGAAAGAAGTAGGGATAGTTGATCCCCTCCGCGAATTCCCAGCCAAGGACATAGCCAATCCCGGCATAGATCGCATAGAGAACCGGCGGGATCACCACGAAGAACACGTTCTTTCTGGCGATACTCACAGTGCGGAATACCACAAAGAAATCCACGATGGCTGCCACAGGCACCACCACATGGGTCAGGATATTCTGTACATTCCAGGCGTAAACACCCAGAGTGGGGGCCAGCACCACGCAGAAGACCACTCCCGTCAGGGTAATGGACACGGTTCCAACGAATTTTACGATCTTCCAGGCGTTGGGCAGCTCTCTTCCCCGCTTCATGAGGAAGTAACCGATACAACTGATGATCGCAACGGCAATATTCGACTGGATCGTGAAGTACATAAATACTCTGGATCCGCCCATAAAGGAATCTCTTCCCGCATAGGCACTGAGAAACGTGCCCAGTACCGCGGACACGATGACGATGCACTTCAAAAAATAACTGGTTCTCTCCTGCTTCTCCGTAAAAGTATTCACAACAAAATCCTCTTGAAACTCGTTTATATTGGTTGCGATTATATTTTATCGCACACATATCGTATTTCAAGAGGATTCATCATTGTTTAGAAATGTTTTAGATTATTCTTCCGACGCTCCGATCTCGAAGTGGCACTTGATGATTCCGAGATCTACCTGACTGAAAACGCCGCCTTTATCAATGAATTCCACAGTGTCATCGTCCTTCAGACGGATCTCAAACTTCTGCTGGTTGATGGCGGTAGGTGCAAGAAGTGCCATCTCCACGCCGTTCCGGAACCATTCGGGCATCTCTTTCTCTGCGACCGCCACCTGATCCAATGTCTTGGATCTCCGGACATTTCCGGGTGTCTGACCATAGCCCACGGCGATGGAGATCACCAGCTTCTCGCCGGCTGCGACTTCCGCTCCGATGTTCTTTTGGTTGAAGGTTCCTGCCCAGCAGGTATTGAGTCCCAGCTTCTGGAGGTACAGCACCAGCTTCTCACCGTAATATCCGATGCGCTCTTCCAGATCCTCTCCATCCGGTCCCACACAGGCGATCACGCTGGGCGCGGAAGCCAGACCCATGGCCCGATTCAGCAGCCGATTATAGGTATTCCCCGCATCCTCCATGAATTGCAGGTGGAGAGTTCCCTCTGCATTCAGTTCCCGGATCTTCTCCCGGATGAGTTCCACTTTATCTGCCTCAATCTTCTGCTCGGTGTAATTCCGTACAGAATGTCTTGCAAGGATCGCTTCTCTATCTGTCATGGGTTCCTCCTTTTACTGGTTCCAAGTAGAAATCTTCCGTGCAGGGCACCCGGTATCTCCAGTGCTCTGCGCCTCCACCGGCACCATTGTACCAGTTCCCGGTGATCTCGTTGCGGATTGCCAAGGTATCTCCGGTCTCTTCCATCTCAAAGAGCAGGATCCGCTTCCTCGGGTGATCGTTGGGGCAGTGCAGGGACATCATCAACGCTCCCTCAAAGGTACGGAACAGCATGGCATGCCCGCCATCCAATGCATACAGGGGAATCTTCTCCTGAATCCAGGGACCGTGGATCGTACCGCTGGCAGACCGTGCATAACCGACGGTATATCCTCCGTGCTGGGAAAAGCTGGACCAGAGCATGATCAGCTTGCCGCCGGGAAGACGATGCAGGAAGGGACCGTCCGTCACCAGGCCGCCGTCTGCCGGGCCATTTCCACGCCAGGGGGCATCGGAAGCCCGGAACAGGATTTCCGGCTCTGAGACAGCCTGCGACAGATCCTCACTGAGTCGGATGGCACAGATCTGACCGTCGTACACCTGCATCCACTCGTGGCAGAATACCATCCAGGGTGCGCCCTCTTCGTCGATGAAAAGAGTTCCGTCCAGACAATGCCATCCTTTCGGAGTCACCGGGCCGTCTCCGACCGGTGTAAAGGGTCCCTCGGGGCTGTTTGCCACAAGGCACTGGCATCCGCGGTATTTCCCCTCTGCCCGGAAGGAAGAAATGAGATAGTAGCGACCCTTGTACAGATGGCACTCCGGAGCCCAATAATCCCGATCTGCCCAGAAGTCCCCTTTCCGGAAACAGACCTTCGGGGCCGACCAGTTGATCAGATCCGGAGACTTCAATACATAGAAGACCGGTTCGTCCACCTTTGCTTCCGGGAAACGCTCGGTATCAGCAAACTGGACGTAAGTGTAGTACATTCCTGTCTTTTCATCCGCCAGGATGAAGGGATCGCTGATATGCACATCCCGCACACTGTAAGGAAAATCTGATAATCCACCTGTTTCTATCTTTTTCATGATAGTACCTCCCGCTGGATGCGGTTCCAGACGTGTTTCTTGTTCGCACTCCACATGGGAGCGATGAGCAGCTTCTTATCTCCATCTCCCGTAAGACGGTGTACTACCACCGAATCTGGGATGATCTTCGCGCATTCCTGCAGGATATGGATGTATTCGTCCTCCGAGAGCACTTCGAAGGTTCCCGCGGCATATTCCTCCGCCAGATCCGTCCCCCGAAGAACATGCAGAAGCTGCAGTTTGATCCCGGTAGCCCCGGACTCACAGACGAATCGCACCGTCTCCAACATATCCGGTACCGTCTCTCCGGGAAGCCCCAGGATCACATGAGTGATCACTTCGATGCCTCTGCTTCGAAGCGCATCCACTGCTGCCGAATAAACAGACAGATCATACCCTCGTCTGATATGATCTGCCGTTCCCTGATGTATGGTCTGAAGTCCAAGCTCGACCCAGACCGGTTTTCTGTTGTTCAGTTCCTCAAGAAGATCCAACACTTCCCCGGGGAGGCAATCCGGCCGGGTGGCAATGGAGAGCGCCACGATATCCGGATGTGAGATGGCTTCCTCATAAAGCCTGCGAAGGCGCTCTACAGGGGCGTATGTTCCAGTGTAGGCCTGAAAATAGGCGATGTATTTGCCATCTCCGGCCTTGGAGGCCACCAGTTTTTTTCCTGCCTCGACCTGCTCCGTAATGTTGTCTTTTGGATCCGATGCGAATTCTCCGCTGCCTCCGGCGGAACAAAAGATACAGCCGCGATTGTCCAGAGTTCCGTCCCGGTTGGGACAGGTAAATCCCCCGTTCAGCGCGATCTTGTACACCTTGCAGCCGAAGGTTTCGCGAAGATAGTCATTCAGTAATTTCATAGGTTTTCTTGTTTTGATCAGTCGGAAGAAGATCCTCCTCCGGAGGAGGTGTTTGCAGCCTGTCTGTCGCGGATCATGTGCTGCAGAGTCACCAGAATGGCGATCACTTCCTTCTCATACTCCGTCTGATAGATATCGATGCAATATTTGTCGTGGATGGACATCATCTTCTGAGCGATAACGGCAATGATCTGTTCGTTCTCATCATACAGTTCGAAGTTCAGTCCCAGAATGTTGCCCTTCAGTGTCCAGCCAAGGCCTACGACATTGGTTACATCCTTGATGATGTGCATGATCTCATTGGAGAGTTCGAAGTTTCGCCCATCTGCCATGGTGATGAAGTGTCTCTCATGCAAAGAGAACAACTTGCGCTCAATGTGGGCAATGTGGTTATCCGAAGCATCGTACACATCGGTCTTATCCAGAATGGAAGGGAATTTCGTGGATGCCCGGTAGACCACAGATTCCATGGAATCCGTGATGTCGATTGCATGATGCAACGTGAACACCTTCGTGGAAGTGAACAGTGACCGTCTCGGCTCACCAAAACGCTCCACATTGTTGACATTGGCAGATTCCCCTGCCTCTCTGAAACGATGAACCTTTGAAAAAACTCCCATTTTGGGCCTCCCCCTATGTGGTCCCGGTCATCCGGGAATCCTCTCAATTGTGTATTATATCATCTTTTGCCCGGTATCGTCGAAACTTGTTTATCATAGAAAAGTACTGGTCAAAGAGTTATAATAACTCCAGGGAAACTCAGTAAGATCAGGAGGTGCGAGACATGAAAAGAAATCGACATCTATCAGCAATACTTTCTCTTTTACTGACAGGAATACTGCTATTTACGGCCTGCGGAGCCGGCGCTTCTGAAAGCGGAGCAGGTGCAGGGGCGGAAGCTACAGCAAATGTGCAGGAAGGAACAAACAATCCGGAGACAACGGATGCTGCCGGTACCCCTGAGACGACGGAAGAAGCCACAGCGACCGAAGCCGCTGAAGTTGCAGAGCCGGAGCCGGAACCTGAGGAGCCCAACTACGATGTTATTCCGGAAACCTATGCCTGTACCATCCGGGTATCCATTAATCCTCAGGTATTGCTGTATCTGGATGAGGGCTTTCAGGTCATAGGAATTTGCCATGAAAATGAAGACGCCATAGATGCTTACGGTGAGAAAGAGCTGGTAGGATTGTCCCTGGAAGATGCGGTGGATACGTTGATCGTAACTGCTGAAGAAAAGGGATATCTTAAAGAGGAAGCTACCGTCTCCATTACGTTGGAAGAGGTCGCCGACACCACAGTCATCACGGATGACACCGTTCTGCGGGCAGCACGGGACACTGCTAAGGAAGCATTGGAGAAGACGGAGAAGGAAGTTGCCGTCGAAACTGTGATTTCCGAGGAGGTGCAGAGGTCAGCACATATTGAGAAATCAATGGTCACCTGCCCGGATTGCGGCGGAAGCGGGATCTTCTGCCCGGGTGTGGAACCGCCCGCAGGAAGCAATGCCAAGCCCTATCCCTCCTGCGGTGGCAGCGGGATCGTGGATTGTCAGAATCCAATCTGCGACCATGGTAAGTGCACTCGTTGTGGTGGTTCCGGAAAGAGCACCTGCTTCGGATGTAACGGTACCGGCGTGAACAGCGTGGACGGCGCCACCTGCAATCACTGCGGAGGCTCCGGCAAGGAGCGCTGCGAGTATTGCCACGGTACCGGCAACTGCGAGCGTTGCAATGGCACTGCCAAGATCACCTGCCTGGCCCTGGACCAGCACACAGAGTGTGCAACCTGCCACGGCACAGGCCAAGTGGAGGAATAATTTGACGAGAAAGTATCCCGGCGGCGCATGCGGCGCTGCCGGGATACTTTTTTCTTGCCTGCTTTTGCGAAAATGTATCTCATATCGACTTATTGTCTCTTAGGGATACTTTCTCTAACTTGCTTATTGGAGGAACTGTATCTCATATCGATCTTTCGCTGGTTTGAGATACTTCTCTTCAACTTGCTTTTTCGAAATTTGTATCTCGTATCGACATATCGTCTCTTCAAGATACTTTCTTCAACTTGCTTTCTCCGGAATTTGTATCTCACACCGACATTTCGCCCACATAGGATACTTTCGCGCTTTTTTCGAGGGCAAATAAGTACTTTACATCGTCAAATATGTATCTCAATTCTTTATCTTCCCATATCAAGATACAAAACCTGCATTTTCAAGGCTCCATGGCTTCAACCCCCACATCATAGAGGCTTTCCGACGACACAAAAAGGGACCGACCACCGAAAAGGGATGCTGACTTGTCGTCAGCATCCCTTCACTTTGCCTCACTATCAGATAACGTATTCAATAGCCGTCAACAGCCATGCAACACACCCTGATCCGCTCTGCCGTCCCACAACGCGCCCCATTCACCGGGTTGGTTCAACAGTGGGTTCATTATGACCAAACAGGAAATTTGCATGGATTCAGACAAATCTGCAAACCCTTACGCTACCACCACTTCGCCCTTAGCAGCGGGATCATCCATGATCAGTTCATCCACGGCGGGAACGCTGATGCGGCCGCTCTTGGGATTCTTGATGCTGATCATGGGGGTGGTGATGGTTGCCTCTACCTCGGACTTCTCGAAGGCCAGGTCTGCATCCAGCATCTTACAGTTAATGAGCTTCAGGCCCTTGCAATAGCACAGGGGCTGGGTGCCGCTGATGGTGCAGTTTTCAAAGGTCACATTCTCACAGTACCATGCAAGGTACTCGCCCTTGATGACACTGTTGCGGACCACCACATTCTTCGCATGCCAGAAGGCATCCTTGGTGTCGAAATTACAATTCTCGAATACGGAATCCGTGATGTACTGGAAGGAATACTTTCCCTTCAGGGTCACATTCTCGAAATGCAGGCGGTCGGAGCGCATCATGAAATACTCGCCTTCAGCGGAAGTATTCTTCATATCGATGCCATTCACGGACCAGCCAAACTCCGGAGAAATGATGCTGCTGTCCTCGATCCGGATCTCGCCGCACTCCCGAAGTGCCTTGATGCCGTGCATCTTCGTGCCCCGGATCACTGCGTTGTTGGTGTACCACAGAGCTGCGCGGCACTTGTCCGTCATCTCACTATTCTCGATGGTCAGATTATCATCATGCCAGAAAGGATAGCGCAGATTAAAGAAGCAATCCTTCACTGCAACATTTTTGCTCTCCTTCAGGGCACTCTCTCCGTCTGCGGGTCCGTCAAACCGGCAATTCACCACCTCAATGCCATCGCTGCCGTACAATGCTCTTTCTTCGTCAAAGGTCTGACCGGTTACAATCTGATTTGCCATAAAAATCTCCCTTTACTCGATAGAACCACAATGCGAGGTTCAGAACAGTTTCCGAGCATCCCCGCAAAAACATTTGAAACAATCTCAGCCTTACTATACCCCAAAGCATTGCCCTCCGGTCAATAGGTTTATAGTTTTTTTAGAAAGAAATAAGGGTACGGACAGAATCCGCACCCTTACAACTCGTTTCTTATTCTTCCTCTCTCGGCTCACTCGCCGCATTGGGATCATATTCAAGGATATCACCCGGCTGGCAGTTCAGCGCTTCGCAGATGGCCTCCAGAGTGGAGAACCGCACGGCACTGATCTTGCCGGTCTTGATCTTGGAGAGGTTTACATTGCTGACTCCCACACGCTCGGAGAGTTCATTCAGGCTCATCTTCCGGTCCGCCATCACGCGGTCCAGTCTTAAGATAATCTTTCCCATAGGCACCTCCTTACAGCGTCTCGTCAGATTCCTGCTGCAGGACTGCACCATATTTGAAGATAAAGGACAGGCCGAAGATCAGCAGGATCACCAGTGCCATTTCCAGAGAGATACCGGCGAAAACATTGACATTCTCCCGGAATGCGGTATCGATAAAGCCCTGGAAGATAGATCCCAGGAACATCCAGGGGATCAGGCTCCATGCTAGGCGCTGCAGACCCACAATGATGCTCTCCTCAAAGGGGGTCTTGCAATCACGGAATGCCTTGCAAAGCTTCTCCACGAAGATCATGACCACCAGAGTCGCTGCCAAATATCCAAGAGTACACCACAGAACCAGTGCCACACGGCCGGTGTTGACCACAGTGCTGCTACCGGATATATCCACCAGGAGTGTTTTTCCGTCGTTGCTGAACTCTACTCCCTCGGAAGAATAGCTGTCGCTGCCCACATTCAGCTCACCGTTGTCGATGGCGGTCACCAGCGCATCCATTTCCTGATCCTCCAGCATCCGGTCCAGCTTGATCTCCATTTTGCCGGTTCCGGAGACATTCATCTCGAAGAGATCCTTCGGCAATGCGCTCAGGATGATCGCCCCGATCAGGCTTCCCACCATACCGATGATCAGGAATACCACACAGATCCTTGCCAGGATCTTACCGACTTTACCGATCTTGTTGATCTTACCAACAGCTTCCTGTTTGTTCATATTTGCTCCTCCTCATTAAAAATACATTGTTTGTCGATAAGCATTTATCGTTTATCGTTAAATCAAGGATAACAGAGCAAAATATATTTGTCAACAACTTTTTAATGTTTTTCGTTAATTATTTTATTTTTGTAATATTCTTCCAGTCTGGGGCGCGCATTTTCGTAAGCAACACGCAGGCTGGGATCGAACTGAGTCCCCATTCCCTCCATGATGATGGCATCCGCCTTCTCGAAATCATAGGCTTCCTTGTAGACTCTTTTACTCACCAGCGCATCGTACACGTCTGCGATAGCCATGATCCGGGCCTCCAGCGGGATCTGCTCCCCTGACAGCTTTTCCGGATATCCGGAACCGTCCCACCGCTCGTGGTGGAAGTGCGCCATATTCTCCGCCACACGCTTGAAGGAATTATCGTCCGTTTTCAACAGGATCTCATGAATGACCCGGGCGCCTTCCGCAGCATGCCGCTTCATCTTCTCATACTCTTCCTCCGTGAACCGTCCGGGCTTTCGGAGCACCGCGTCATCCACGGCAATCTTTCCAAGATCGTGCATGGGAGCCGCCTTGATGACATCCGAACAGAAGGAATCGCTCAGTTCGATCTTCCCTTCTTTGCAGATCTCGTCCACCAGAATCCGCACACCCTCACTGGTCCGCATGATATGGCCGCCGGTGGAATTGTCCCGACTTTCTACCATCATTGCAAGACTCAGGATCAGATGATCATGCATCTCCCAGATGTGCTGAGTCTTTTCCTCCACTTCGCTCTGCAGTTCATCATTGAACTTGTCCAGAAGCTGAATGTATTTCCGGTCAGCTGTGTCATCCGTGAAGGTGATCAGATAACCGCGCTTCCTTCGGCCACCGTAAAGGTAATTCACATTGACATTGTAGATCCGATCCTTCTCCGGATCCCCATCTTCGCTGTGGTAGGTGAAGACGAAATTCCCGTTCTCCTGATTCTCCCGGAAACTGTCCAGATAATGCTTGATCTTCTTTCCTTCCGGATATTTGCTCACCTCGTCATCCACAGCAAACACTTCCAATTCCGGCATCAGCCGTCGGGCTGTATCGTCGCTTCCGAGATATCGGTAGCCGAAATCAAAGGAAATATACGCGATATCACTCTCCCGAACCATGGAATCCACCACCGTTCCGGCGATATCGTACAGATTCATCCGGGCCGAGATAATGAGATAGGTGATCTGTGCCAGAAGATATCCCAGGGGCATGAAATCCAGCGCGGATCCCAGCTTCCTGCCCAGGAAATAACTGACCAGCACCGTGATATACGGAAATACCAATAGGAAAATGATGGTTCGGGGAACCTGACGCTTCTTCACCCAGGAATAACAGATCACTGCAAATCCCACCAGGAAAAATCCCAGAACCACCGCATAATACACGGTATGCATCCACCCGTATTCCCGGCTCAGGACCACATCTCCGTCCACAATTCCATAGGATACGCTGCGATAGAAGTTATCGTTATGTCCGATGGTCAGTGCCAGAGTAAAGGACATGGTACAGATCGCATACATGACGGATCGTACCCATCTCTTCACCTCAATCTGGCAGAGGTTCAGAAGGCTCAGCAAAATGAAAAGCTGCAGGAAGCTTCCTCCAAGGTATGAGATCTTCTGGGCCGTGATGGCCTCCCCTGCATCCCGGGAAACACTGTACATAAAATGTCCAAGGCAGGCGATGGGAATGAAATTGAAGATAAGCCCGATATTTACATTGTAATGCTTATCCCAGATATAGAAATAAATACCGGAGCACAGCAGTGATGCTGCAAGAATGCTCCCATAGAATACAATAGCCAAAGTACAGTCTCCTTAAACTTCTCTCATTTCCGAAATAACTTATTCCGGATTGAATCCACCCGATGCTCACAGATGGAACCACAGAGGCAGTGTCACGATGAGCAGCAGGATCGCTGCAATAACGGACACAACCGGTAGCACTACCACCCAGATCCTGCGGCGTTTCGCGTTCATGTCCTTCATGTAGACATTCTCTTTCTGCTCCAACTTCCGACCGATGGCATAGGCGATCCAGTAAACCGGCTGCCCCACAAAGATCGTTCCCAACATGGAGAACCGCAGATTCTGTCGTAGATCCCAGATCATCTCCTGCGCCAGATGTTCCATGACATAGGAATTCCCCCTGGCAAAGTCCATGGTCTGATGATACAGGAACAGACCAATAACCACAAAAAACGCCAGGAATGTCAGTCCTGTGGTCAAAGCCCATTTTGCTGCTTTACTCATCTCTCTTTTCCCCTTTCGGTCTGCCCGGAAACTCTTCCGATATGTAACCCCCAATTATCCCCATTCTACCACGCTTTTTTAGTTGACGGCACTGTTTTTATTCCCGTATAATGTATGTGGTATTCAAAACTATATCTCTTTAGTAGGGAAAATTAATGGGCGTAGCTTCACTTGTACTCGGCATTCTGTCCCTTGTCATCGGTCTGTTTTCCGCAGGCTCCCTTGGATGGCTTGGTGCGATCTTCGGCGTCATCGGTATTGTCCTTGGTGCTCTTGGACGTAAGGATGTTGAGAAGAAGGGCTTGGCAACCGCTGGTCTGGTTTGCTCCATCATCGGTCTGATCCTTTGCCTGATCCTGTACATCGCATG
>JAEEGF010929338.1_pt1 | contig 16172 bp, 11 predicted proteins | sample 9134171 | NCBI WGS metagenome assembly JAEEGF01 (sample SAMN16246542, study PRJNA631951) | gut metagenome | biome: gut microbiome; feature: rumen; material: AP-attached | host: Bos | place: Iran: Karaj | collected 2018-10
AATGCCAACGACATCCCCGCCTCCACCCAAATCTTCACTCCAAACTGGATTGTGAAGTATATGGTGCAAAACACCCTTGGCCGCATCTATCTCGACAACAACCCCGACAGCACCCTCAAATCCTCCTGGCAGTACCTCGTCGATTCCCCCTCTGAGAGGGGGCAAGGGGGAGTCTTACAACTCTCATCCCTCGAAGACTACACCTTCGCCGACCTCTCCTGTGGCTCAGGCCACATCCTCGGCGAGTTCTTCGACCTGCTCTTTCAAATCTACGATGAAGAGCTGTACGACCCTCGCGATGCCGTTGAGAAAATCCTAACCCACAATATCCTTGGCATCGACCTCGACACCCGCGCCAAGCAGCTCTCCATGTTCGCTTTGCTCCTGAAGGCCTGCCAGAAGGACATCAGCTTCGCCGATGCCCACTGTCTGCCTCGTGTGCTCGATATGCCAAACTGCAACCGCTACACTTGGCTCGACCTCGAAGGTCACATGGTCACGGCTTTGCAAATCAAGTCTGGCACCCCAAAAATCGACAAAGAGCTTGAAGAGTTTTTCCATTTGCTCGAACAAGCTCGCAACCTTGGCTCCATCATGAAGTTCAATGTTTCGCCTGAAACCCGTGCTTTCATGCAAGAATGTTTTGCCCAGCAAGCCATTCAGCAGAAATATGTTGAGAACTTCAAACAACTTTTCGAAGGATTTGAGCTGATTCTTGCACTCACCGAACAGTATGCCGCTGTGGTGATGAATCCACCATATATGGGCAGTGGTAACATGAATGCTGAGTTGGCCAAGTATGTGAAAGACAACTACGAGGACGAAAAATCCGACCTCTTCGCTGTCTTTATGAAAGTAGCCGAAGACCGTCTTTTATCCAATGCCAAGTATGGCATGATCAATATGCAGTCTTGGATGTTCCTTTCCTCATTCGAGAAACTGCGCACTCATGTTATAGATGATTTGCAAATTGATAATATGTTGCATCTTGGTCCTCGCACCTTCGATGAAATCGGTGGCGAGGTAGTGCAAAACACAGCTTACGTTATCACTAAAGCTAAACCAACTATCTCTGGTTATTATTTTCGCTTAGTCGATTTTGCACCATCTGATTCGAAAAAGGTTAATTTCTTGAATTGTTGCCGTCATATCAGAGTTAATGGTGATATAATTAATATGGAAATCAATCTATCACCGTATTGCTTTAATGTTCATCAATCAAGTTTTAAGAAAATACCATGTAGCATAATTGGCTACTGGATTAGCGAAAACATGATAGAACATTTTAAAGGAGCAAAAACAGGTGATCATATATTACCAAGACATGGTTTGGCAACATCGGATAACAATCGCTTTCTAAAATTATGGCATGAAATTGATGTTAACAAAGGGAGCCTGATAATTAGAAACGACAAGAGTAAGAAATGGTTCCCAATGAATAAGGGTGGCGCCTTCAGAAAATGGTATGGCAACAATGAGTGGGTTATCAATTACGAAAACGATGGCCAAGAAATCAAAGATTTTGCAATCCAGCTTTATAGATGTTCGTCAAGAACAATTCAAAATACCCAATTCTATTTTAAGCCAAGCCTTACATGGAGTGCATTAACAAGTGGCAAGCTGTCATTACGATGGTCTCCAGAAGGAGCTATCTTTGGTTCAGGTGCTCATTGCGCATTTGCAGATGAAGAGACAATGCTTTATGGTTTGGGTTTAATGAATAGTAATCTGTTTTATGCCTATTTATCCGCTCTATCTCCCACATTAAATATTAATGTTGATGATATTAGAGCGGTACCATACATAGAAGATTCGAAAAACGAAGTAATCAATCTTGTAAAAAACTGCATCTCCATCAGCAAGCAAGATTGGGACGCTCATGAAACTTCATGGGATTTCCAAGAAAACGAGTTGGTGCGCGTTTTCAAGGAAGGCAAAGCAAAAGACTTGCAGGCAGCTGTTTCAGCTTATAAAGAAGAATGGGAAGAGAAATTCAATCAGCTCCACGATAACGAAGAAGAACTTAACCGTCAATTCATCGAGATTTACGGCCTGCAAGAGGAGCTTACGCCCGAGGTGCCTTATGATGAAGTCACCATCTTGCAGCAGGGGGAGATAAGTATTGTGAATGAATAAACAAATAAATTCGGTTAGAATCAACCAAAGTAATTAAAGACAAATGTTTGAAAGAGTTATCAAGTTGGTTAGAGAAGAAAAGGTTTCACTTTTCATTGGTGCGGGGTTCTCAATTGAGGCACACGCGCCTTCTGTAGCTATGCTGCGTGAGGCTATATTGACGCAATTCGATAATGACCAACAGCGTTCGGACCATAAAAATGATTCTTTGGCAGAAATCTCGGATTTCTTTGTAGAAGAAGTTTGCTGTGGCAGCAGAAATAGTTTGATTGAACTCCTGCAAAAGCAGTTCCAATTTACGCCAGCCAAAATGGATGACCATCAGGCATTGGCAAAGATACCACACTTCCATAACATTTTCACGACCAATTACGACACTTTACTGGAAGATTCCTATACCGGCGATATTTGTCAAGTAATTAGAAAAGATGCTGACTGTGCTTATCTTGATGACAAAAAACCAGTAAAGGTGTTCAAGATACATGGCGATTTCACAAATCAGGATTTTGTAGTAATAACATCATCGGATTACGATAACTTTTATAAGCAAAGACCCAATCCGCAGATGTGGGACATTGTAAAGAACGAATTCCTGACCAAGCATATTCTGTTCATCGGTTATAGTCTTACTGATGACAACATCCTTGACATCATAAGTAACATCTCGCAAACGGTTAATAAGAATCAAAAGGACATGTTTTTAATTGCTCCTAAAATTAGCCCTATGAACCAAGGGAGATTAAAAAAGATGAAGGTGCATTATTACGACGCTTTTGCTTCTGATTTCTTCGCGGAGTTGAAGAAAGCATTGGATGAAAATATAGGTATGGACTTCCGTCATCACAAAGTGAGTGCCGAAACATTTGCCAGATATTGCCAACTTCACGGCTTCAATCCTGACATTGTTATTAATCAGAAAAAAGATAACGACATCTCTAATATAAAAGCTTTACCTGGGCAATCACTAAAGCATACAATTCAGATGACAGTGAAGTCTGAATTAAAAGATTTGATGAAAGAACTTGATTTTGAAAAGTATGGAGAATTAGTAGAAGATTCCCCTTTCCCCAATTTGCGTCTTATCAAAATAGAAGAGAAAGATTTGCTTAATTGCTCATATTCCGTCAATGGTGTTGTTGTTCAGAATGAAATAGAACGAGTTCTTGTTGGTCCCGTTGTGAATGATTTGGTTTTGACCATTCGTATTCCAGCCAAAGGCTTCATTGAAAAGATTAGTGCCAAAACTTATCGTGTTAACAACAGAAAAGTCGCCTATAAGTTTGACTGTAATATTTATACTGTTGAGTTAACCGCTGAAATAAAAGAAGTTACAGATGAAGGAGCACTTATTACATACAACCTTTCTTTCAGTTTCAAAGACACATATACTGATAACTCCGAGGCATTGAAATGGATTGAGTTTATTGACGCTTTCTTTAATGATTGCGAAATCATCATCAGCATAGATTCGTACCCTTTGCTTAACACAAATGAAGTGCAATTCCCTAAAAAAGAAAACAAGTACGGTAGATTCAGGCATTATTATCAAAACATAAAGCAAATAGAATTGTTGACAGGCAAAAGTTTTACTGAATATAAATGTTATAATGAGGAACGATATAAACTGTCGAGATGGATTGTGGCTTATCTTACTCATCAGACGGTTACAGTAAAAGCCTCATGTTCACAATTTTCTGTCGAAGTAAACGAAGGCTCTTTCCTGTCTGAACAAGCAAAGAAAGATAATGTAATTTCAGTGGTTACGACAGAAACTGGCGGAAAGTCTCTTAGTTTGAATGGAAGAACTTTCGATATTCCTTTTACACACACGTTACTCAATGAATGTAAGATAGTAGATGTCAAGAAGAAACGCAAGAAAGTGAGGATTGATTTTGATGCACAAAGCACAAAATGGCAAATCTTGTTCTCAGACAAATCAGCTAATGAAGAGTTTCCTGGATTGAAACAGTTGGATGACCATGTTTGATAGAATATGCTAATAGGAAAATCGTTATATTGAAAATGGAAGATTATAAAAACACATATCAACGGCTCATAGCTCATGCCGAGAATGAGGTAATAGAGTACAAGACAGCCGAAAAGCAATACGATACCAATAAACTTGGCAAGTATCTGTCGGCATTGAGCAATGAAGCGAACTTGCGCGAAATTGAATATGCATGGATTTTGCTAGGTGTTAATAATGAGAGACAAGCGGTTGGCACCCAATTCTTGTTGGAAGACTCAAAACGGCAACTGTTAAAGCACGAAATTGCCGCAAATACCACTGGCGGATTGACATTTCGTGAAATTATCCCTATTGAAGTTGAAGGTAAGAGAATATTGATGTTTAAGATTCCAGCCGCACCTCGAAACATAGTGACCAAATGGAAAGGCATCGCCTATGGCAGAAGTGGGGAGAGCTTGGAACCACTGTCACAAGATAAATATGATGCGATACGGTATCAACGTCCTGTTGATGATTGGTCGGCTCATGTAGTTGAAGACGCCATTATCAAAGAAGATTTGGATGAATTGGCGCTTGCAAAAGCTCGTATCATGTTTAAGAAGGTATACGACAAGACACCACCAGAAATGGTTGACGCATGGACAACCGAAGAGTTCCTTAGGCATAGTGGCATTCTGAACAATGGAAAATTGACACGAGGAGCATTGCTGTTGTTGGGTAAGACAACTTCTTCATATAAACTTGCTCCCGCTGTCCCGCAAATCACATGGACATTGATTAATGAAGATGGGCGTAAAATCGACTACAAGCATTTTACAATACCTTTCATTTTGACAGTTGATGAAGTGCTGGCAAAAATCAGGAATCTCACTATGCGAGAAATGCCAGGTGGAACACTATTCCCTGAAAAGTTGATGCAATATGATGATTTCGTTATCAGAGAGGTCTTGCACAATGCCATAGCGCATCAGGATTATACACTTTGTCAACGCATTAATTTCATTGAAGCACCCGATTTTTTGTATTACTCGAATGCGGGCACTTTCTATCCCGGCACTTTGGAAAATGCGCTTGACACCTTGAAACAACAAAAATTCTATCGAAATGAATGTTTGTGCAAGGGGATGGTTAGTTTCAATATGATTGATACGGTTAGTAGTGGGATACAAACCATTTTTTACAAGCAAAAGGAACGTCATTTCCCCATGCCCGACTATGAAATCAATGAAAATGTTCCAGAAGTGAACGTCAAGATTTACGGAAGATTAATTGATGAAAAATATGTCGAGTTGCTTAAAAGAGACGGTTCTTTGTCACTGAAGGAGTGTATCTGGTTGGATGCCATTCAAAAGGGGAGGCCCGTCACAGATGAAGCTTTGCGAATATTGAAAAGAAAGAGACTTATTGAAGGACATAAGCCTAATTACATCATATCGCAATCGGTTGCCCAAAAGACTCACCAATTGCCAGAATATACGAAACAAAAGGGACTTGACAGAGCCAAACTTATAAATATGCTTCAACAAATAATAGAGAATGCGGGGGAGTCGGGCATTTTGTTGAATGACATATATGAGTACATGAAAGACACCTTGCCTTCAACAAAATCAGTTGAAGCGAAGAAGAGAACCCTACGCTATTTGCTCCAGTACCTTAAGGAACGTGGCGTTATTTATCTTGACGGCCTGAAATGGAAAGCGACAAAAAGATGATTGGCTCGATTTTGGCCGGATTTTGGCTCGATTTTGGCTCGATTTTGGCTCGATTTTGGCTCGATTTTGGCTCGATTTAGTTGGATTTAGTTGGATTTAGTTAGATAACAAACAACAATATGGATACAAAAGAACAAAAAATAGTTTGGCACGATGATGCACTGATGAAGCAACTTATCAGTTACGCCATCGGCTGTTACATGGGTCGCTATCGCTTAGACCGTCCCGGTCTCCACATCGCCCATCCCAATCCCACCGTCGAAGAGCTTGCTCCTTACGAGGTCTCGTGTCCCGCGTCCCGTAGTCCCGAGTCTTTTGCAATCGACGACGACGGAATCATTCCCCTTATGCCCATCGATAGCGGTTTCCCAGATTGCGCTGCAACCCGCATGTCTGAGTTTGTTAAGCTCGTCTTTGGTGAGGAAAACCATGCCGCCAATTTGTCCTATCTCGAAAAAACCCTTGGCAAGGATCTTGAATCCTATTTCGCCAAAGACTTCTATGCCGACCACAAAAAGCGTTATCAAAACCGCCCAATATATTGGCTCTTCTCATCGAATAAAGGCGCGTTCCAAGTGTTGGTCTATATGCACCGCATGACACCCTTCACCGTTGAGCGCATCCGCAGCAAATACCTGTTGCCATACATCGAACGGCTCACCAACCGCATCAACGATTTGAATGCCAGTATTCTTAAACTGACCTCTGCACAAGCCCGCACCCTCCAAAAGTTGGAGAAAGACCTTCAGGAGTGCCGCGAGTACCACGACCTGCTGCACCCAGTGGCCAACCAAAACATCGCCATCAACCTCGACGACGGCGTTGTGGTCAACTACGCCAAATTCGGCCCTGTACTCGCTAAACTTAAATAATAACACAAAAATATAGAAGACATGCAACGATTTAGAAACATAACGATTCATTGCGAAAATGAAAACTCAGCATTGGAAATGTTGCAAACAATTGCTTCAGCATGTAACCAGCCGCCATTTGTATATGAAAAAGATAATGATAGATTGCTTAAAGATAAAACTGTTCGAATCATATCTACACATGCATATACTACTGAAGCTGTAATTATTGTAATTGCAAGCGGCTCAAATGTAAAAGTAATCAATATTATTCCTAACAAAAGGTCGGTGTTTCGTATTGATAAAAACGAGTACAACACCATAATGGAGTACTTTAAAAAAGAAGTGATTGATGAGATTATTGGTGATAAGGTTGTTGATTTCCCTGAAGCAGAGTATTCAATGGAAACAGTGATACCTAAGTCATACAAAAAATTAAATAATTGGGCTACATGTCCAGGAGCTCCAAATGCACCGTTTTCTCACCAAAATGATCTTAATTGTTGGTTTGATTTTGTGATAGCATTATTTTCGAATAATGAAAGAGACAAACTTTCCTCAAGTGATTTGGAGCAATGGCTTGAAGAAAAAGGTTGGGACGAGGAAGTAATTGAAGAAACAATTCTACATTATGAGCACGACACAGACCTTATTGCCTATTTTTATAAAATATACGGTTTTGGCAATCGTATTTTGAACTTTACAAAGCCCTATACGCTAATGAAAGCGGAAAGTGAGGGTGGAGTACACGTAATTGTAGTTCCTCAACAAGATACCACTATTTCTGTTTCTGAGCATGAGAAAACAAATGTTTAATTATTTGAATCTATGATATCTATGTTTTGTTTAAATTGTATTAGTGCGGCCACAACTATAACTAAAATAGATATAATCGTAACGGTAATATCTATTATCTGTACCATATTAACTTGGTCATGGGCTAAGAGCACAAAAAAGATAAAAGACGAACTACAAGAAAAACTGAATAGCTATGAATTGGTCTCGTATAAAGATCAGTTACATAAACTGTATTTGCAATTGTCAAAAACCATAAGACAGCAGAATTGGAACACAGGTGGAAAAAACAATGATTTGCTTTCAAGTCTTGAAAATGAATTACGTGATTTTAATAAGTTTAATAAAAAAATACCAATAGATAAACAAACTAGTATAAAGGAAACAATTGATTCTGCATTGAATCATATAGATTCATTATTTAAAGGTCTCGATTATTATGCCGAAAACTTATTAACAGACCTAGATGGAATCGATGTGAATTTAAACTCTTTATGCAATGAATTGATGTCTAAGTAACAATTCTCCCATGCAAGATAAAATCTACAAATACTTTGACCTAAACCCCAATCTCCACGTCCTGTTCGTCTTTAGCCTCGAAACCAAGGCCGACGAACTCGATAGCTACGAGTGGAAGCCTGGCTACCGCTACGAGAAGTTCAACGGGGCTTGGTTCAACACCAAATATAAAATCCTCAACGATTGGAAGGATGAGCGCATCATCCTCGCCTTCGAAGGGCTGCGCCCTTCAACTCAGGCTCAAATGATGCAGTTCCCCCTTATGGACATCCTCGCCACCAACACCGACTATCGTGATGATGATTATGAGGCCTTCATGCAGCAATACAACATCAGCGGCCAGTTCTCCACCTTCATCCAACACCATGTCGGCGAAATGCAGCTCAAAAAGTTCCAGTCAATCTTCAAAGATTGTTTCGGCAGTCACTTCAACGATGATCTGGGCTACCGTGGCCTTCTGTCAGGCTATCTTGGCCTCGATAAGATGCTGGATTGGGATTCCCTCATCATCCGTCTCATACTTCTTGATGTGCAAACCGACGATGCCAAACGCGATGCCTTTTATCGTCGCCTCGTCGCCAAACCAGATGTTGCCCGCTACCTCCAGCAAAAGCTGAAGGACATCTTCAATGTCGGCTATCTCGAAAACCAGCCCGACCGTCGCTTTGCTCCGGTGGCCGAGTCGATGAAATACAATGCCATCATTCAAAAGATTATCGCCGACGAGAAGCACGACACTTATTGCGCCTACAAAATCGACAATGCTTTCCAACTCAATCAAATCAACCGCATCATGGCCCTCGCTTTCAGCGATAAGGCCATAGCCAAACCTTTTGAGTCGGCCTTGCTTTCCCTTTCAGGCAAAATCAAGGAGCAAAGCATCATCGAATGTTATGGTACCGAAGCCGATTACTATTATATGCCTGAAACCATGTGTTGGCCAATCCTCCAGCAGTTGGTCGCCAACCATCTCTACACCGATAACGACAGGCTTGTTGAGCGTCTGCACCAGCTTCGCCTGAAGCAAGACAACAACCCCGAAACCCAACCCGCCATCATTTTTGTGGCGAATGTGGCCAACCTCTATAAGAAGACCGCTGAATATCCTTCGTTAAAGTTCAACTATCCCGAAGACTACATCCAGCGTTATGCCGAAGACCTCTATTGGGTCGATACCTATTACCGCAAAGCCTTAAACAGCTTCGATAGCATTTCCAAGACCGTCCCAATCTACGATGATATGATGGTGGTAAAGCGTCGCCTTGATGCCGACTACGCACAATTCACCAACAAGCTCAATCTTGAATGGATGAAATGCCTGGTCGAGAAAGGAAATGGATTGGTCGACCTCAAAGACATGCACCTGCAGCAGAACTTCTATGCTGATTTCTGCGCTCCACACTCCGAGAAGATGGCTCTCATTATTTGTGATGCACTGCGTTACGAGATTGCCGCCGAAATCATGGGTGAGATAGCCAAGCGCCGCCGCCATGTGGCTGAGCTTGACTATGCCATCGCCATGCTGCCCACCGAAACCAAGTATTGCAAACCTGCTTTACTACCTCATAAGGCCTTGGAACTGCAAGTTGATTCATCCATGCTCGTTGATGGCCACTACATGAATACCACCGACGACCGCACGGAGCAGGTTAGACGCTACAACGATAACGCCGTTTGTTATAGCTTCGCCAATTTCGATAAGAAAAACAGCGACGAGAAGCGTGAAATGTATAAGAACCAACTCGTCATCGTCTTCTACGACGACATCGACGAAAGCGGCCACAAAGCCAGCACCCGCACCCAGATTCTCAACATCATCAACAATGCTGTTTCCAATCTCGTCGATGAGATTTATTCCATTCTGTCATCCTACAACATCACCGATGTCTATCTGACCGCCGACCACGGTTTCCTATACAACGACATCGATTTTGCCGACAAGGACAAATTGAATATACCTGAAAGCACCATCGACCAGAAAAACCGCTATTACCTCACCACCGACAACGCCGAGCGTGAGCATATTGCCAAATTCAAGTTGTCTGAAGTGTCTGGCATGGAATCAAACCTTGATAAGCCTGTCTTTGTTGCTGTGCCCAAAGGCACCAATCGTTTCTACACCCAAGGAGGCGGCTATGGCTTCACCCACGGTGGAGCCTCGCTTCAAGAGCTGGTCATCCCTGTGCTTCATTGCTCCCAGCAGCGTACCGATGAGCGTCAAGAAGTCTCAGTTGCCCTCTTGAACCGCAAACTCTCAATGGTATCGGGTCAGCTGAAGATTACACTTGTACAGCTGGAACCAGTCTCTATGAAGCACAAGAAAATGGATGTCCTTTGCGCTCTCTATTGCAACAACGAGCTTGTTTCAGCTGAGCGTCCCATCACCCTCAATGCAACAGGTGAACTGCCAGAGCGCATGTTTGAGGTTGATCTCATCCTCACCGAGCAAGCCCAATCCAACATCTTGGAGCTTCGTGTTTACAAACCCGAAGACCCCATGAATCCCCTCATCCGTGAAACCGTAACCAACAACACCTTAATCGAACGCGACTTCTAACTATGGACTTACAACACAAGATATTAGACCAATTCATCGGCAAGGTCGTCCGTAAAGACCTGGCCTTCCAAGTCAAGGGCAACCTTCCTGTACCTACCTATGTCCTCGAATACCTCCTTGGCCAGTATTGCGCCACCGATGACCCAGAGGCCATCGAGGAAGGCTTGGAGAAAACCAAGCACATCATCCGCACCAACTATGTCCACCGTGCCGAGGCCGAAGAGGTGAAAGGCAAAATCCGTGAGGCTGGCCGCTACCGCATCATTGACAAAATCTCCGTTTTGCTCAATGACAAGGCCGACCAATACGAAGCCACCTTTGCCAATCTCACCCTTACCAACATTCCCATCGGCACTGAGTATGTCCGAAAGAACCCAAAGCTTCTTTCGGGCAATGGTGTTTGGTGCATCGTCGATGTCGGCTACATCCCCGGGGAGGATGTCAAAGTCCGCTGGGAGATTCAGAACCTCAAACCCATCCAAATCTCCAACATCGACTTGAACGACTACATCAACAAGCGGCAGGAGTTCACCACTGATGAATGGATCGATTTCCTCATCCACACCGTTGGCCTCAACCCCGACAACCTCAACCGTCGTGAAAAGTTCATCGTCCTTTCACGCCTCTTGCCCCATGTCGAAAACAACTACAACTTCATGGAGCTGGGCCCGAAGGGCACAGGCAAGTCCCATGTGTTTCAGGAACTGTCGCCCTATGGTGTCCTCGTCAGTGGTGGTGATGTCACCTCAGCCCGCTTGTTCGTCAAAATGTCGGGCAACAAGGAAATCCTTGGCCTCGTAGGATATTGGGATGTAGTCGCATGGGATGAGTTCGAGCAGCAGAAAGGCAAGCAGATAGATTCCGTCATGATTGACACCATGCAGAACTATCTGGCCAACAAGTCCTTCAATCGTGGCAAAGCCACTCATGAAGCCACCGCATCGATGAGCTTTGTGGGCAACACCAAACACACTGTGCCTTACATGCTCAAAAACTCACACCTCTTCGAGTCCATACCCACGGCATTCCAGAAAGGAGCCTTCTTAGACCGCATCCACCTCTACAACCCAGGTTGGGAAATCAAGATGCTGAAGAAAGACTCCTTCAGCAAGAGTTATGGCCTCATCACCGACTATGTGGCCGCTGTGCTCCACGAGCTTCGCAAGTTCGACTACTCAGCCGACCTGAAGAAATATGTCACCTTCAGCACCACGCTATCCGAGCGCGACCACAACGCCATCCGCAAAACCTTCTCCGGCTTGGTCAAGCTGCTCTATCCCGATGGCAACTACACCCAAGAGGAAGCCCTTGAAATCATCGACTTTGCAGCCGAGAGCCGCAAGCGCGTCAAAGACCAGCTCTATATCGTCGATGAAACCTTCAAGGCCGAGCCAGCAGTCTTTGAGTACACCAAAGTTTCCGACGGCACAAAAGTCCAAGTCGAAACCTTAGAGCGCGTAGGCCTCTTCGGTATGCCGTCGGTCTCTGAGCCTGTCGAAGAGCCGACCACGGTAGAACCAACTGGTAGTCAACCAGCCAAGCAGCTCGCCGCCAAATCCATCGAAATCCGCCTCAACCAAACAGGGGTCTCATACAAGACCCTGTTTGCCGACTATCTCCAAACGGCGCACACCGTCGAGATTACCGACCCCTTCATCCGCTTGCCTTATCAGGTTTACAATTTGATAGACTTCATCCAGATGCTCAAAGAAACCAACGATGCCCCTGAAGAGTTGAAGGTCATCCTTCACACCAACGCCGACAACGACGAGGCCGTTCCCGAGATGATAGACATCTTCGATAGCCTCCAAGATGATCTGCGTTCCTTCAGCATCGATTTCGTCTACGACTTCACAGCAGACCACGACCGCAAGATTGAAGCAGACAATGGCTGGACAATCTTCCTTGGCCGTGGCCTCGACATCTTTGAGCCATATCCCAAGTTCACCATGGGCTGCGCCGCCCAAGAAAACCGCCGCTGCCGCGCCTTCTCCGTCACCTACACCAACCAATAAAAAACTATCGCATGAATAAATCAGAAAGAGAACGATTGTTTCAAATCATGCAGCAGATTGAACAATTTGTTGCTGAAATAGAGGAATTGCAAAACAAAGAGTATGGCAATTATTCTAAAATAGCCAACAAAAACAGTGTCAAGCGACAGACTTTAGAAAACAACTGCTGGCTCCTGCAACCAATTCACGACAGTTTGGACAATGTTTTAAATGAGTTTGAAGTAGTCGAAGACTTAATTGACGCGAATAAAGAAAAGTATGACATAGCATGTTATATGGCAAATTATTACAAAAGAGATCTAATCTGCCAATTTCCATATGAGAAAATTGAAACACATTACACATAAAAGACATACTCAGACAAACCATTAAACATGAACATCATCTGCTTTGAAACCGAATGGCTCTACAATCATCATATTAAAGACGAACGCTTTAATCTGAATTGCCAGCCTATATTACACTGTTTAAAAGAGTTCTACGGCTGCGAATACATCTATCGTAACTTCTTGACGATAGATAATCTGGTGTTCTATATGGACTACTTTAACAAGGCTGCTTTCAAGCCAAAGAAATACCCAATAGTTTACATTTCAACTCATGGTCTGACAAGTACAATTTGTTTGGAAGGAGTGAAAGAGGATAAACGTAAAAAGAAGCAGGATGTAGAGGAAGAGGACAAATCTGAGATAAAACTATCTGAGTTGGCTGATATCTCAAATGGCTTCTTTGAAGATAGGATTGTTCATTTCAGCAGTTGTTTAACCTTGCGTAATGAAGATGCTGCTCTGAAGTTTAAGGAAGACACGGGTGCTATGTATGTCAGTGGCTATCAGAAATCCGTTGATGCTATGCGTTCGGCTATCCTTGATATGGCCTATCTGAACGCATTGCAATGCTATCGGGCGCAAACCCTTGTAAAGGAAACAAGCCGTTTCCAGAAAAGTTATCGCTCTTTGATGGACGATCTGAAGTTTATCATATTATAAACAACTGTTTATGAGTTCGTTAAATTTACAAGATAGAAAAGACATTCTAATATTTGAACTTTCCAATTACAGAATTGTTAATGTGTGGAACAGTACTTATAATCATTATGAAAAAAAACTTTCTAATTCATATGCTATCTACAATGGCGCAACAAAAGAATTGAAGATAGTGGATTATGATCATTTACGTACTTCTACTTTTGATTACTCCTGTCATGCATTCATACTAAATCCTGGCGAAAAAGCTCTAGTGATGAATGGCTTTTCATGCTACTACATGGATGAGAATGGTGAGCTGAATGAAAAAGCAGGAGAAGGCTGGTCGTTTTTTTCAAAATTCGATGTTCATGAAATCAATAAAAAAGAAGAGCGCAAACAAAAGCCCATGCAATTATTGATAGATGATGATGAATCAACAGCAATTAAAAAACGTTGGAAAAGCTTAGATGATGGTAAAATCCTTTACGGCATTGCTGACAGCAACGGGAAACTGCTCTGCGATATCAAATACACTGATATATGGATAGATTCTATTATTCGCGAGCAATATATTAGAGTCAAAATAGATGAATTATTTGGCTTGATTTCAATAGAAGGTAAAGAAATCCTACCAGTCCAATATGATTACATCGATGATTGTGATGGAGAAATAGCAGTAGTCAATCATGGTTATGAACTAATCAGCGTAAAAGATTTATCGGTCTTATATAGTACTAAAGGAAAAATCCATCATATTTGTAATGGATGGATGAGTGTTTCAAAATACTATCCCCCCGATGAATCCTCTAATGGAATTCTATATAAAGATGGTAGTTTTGTTAGTATTTTTCACGTAAACAAATTTGGTTTTAGACAAGAATACGATCAATTGGGTACATTTATAAACGATGGATTACTACCAGTTCATGCTCCTAATGGTTATGGATATGTTGATGTTGAAGGGAAAGAGGTTATTAATTGTAAATACTGTGAAATAAGCGATTTCAATAACGGAAAAGCTAAAGTAAGATTCGATTGCGAATATGGCTATATTGATACAAAAGGGCGAATGCTCGTTAAAAACGGCGATAAGGAAATACCAATTCCCTCAATATATGATTGGGCTTATGATTTCAAAGAGAAATATGCGGTTGTCCAAAAAGGCAAATTCTTTGGTGCAATTGATGAATGTATGAATGAAATCATACCCTGCTCTCTCAATTCTAAAGAAGATGTTGAAAGGACAATGTCTAAAACAAAGCTTTTTTATCAAAATCTTTCTGAGCAAGAATACAACAAGGCAATAATCCAACTATTACCGCCTGTAAGATATAAGGAAAACAAATTATTTGGATTTAAGTCAATTGATGGTTCACTTTTATGTCCTCCTATTTTAAGCGTTAGAGATTTCGTTGAAGGATTGGCTGTTTTTTCTATTGGTAATGGTAAAAAAGGATATATCAATGAAAAACTGGAAATCGTTATTGAACCTGAATACGGTTCAGCTTCGGATTTTTCAGAAGGATTAGCTTTGACATATGGTGATTATATAAATAAAAACGGAGAAGTAGTAAATTTAGACACATCTTTTTTGGAAAAACTAACCCCGTTTAAAAATGGTGTCGTTCAATGTGAATACAACCGCTGTCAACCTGGTAAAGACAACGACGATTATGAATTAACAAAGTTTACTGTCGGTTATAAAACTTACTAACAATTCAATATTGGACACATTCTCCGATATCCCAGATGCTCTTGTAGCTTATTTGAGAAGTTAAAAAGTCGATCATTAGTCGTCGCGGAAAAACCTATTGTCATCAGGATCTTCTGCCATACTAACCTTGAACAGTTTAGAACCTTCCTTGACTTCTACGTCAACTCTTCCGTATGTCCAAAACTCAAAGAAGTAAGCGTTGTATAAGGTACAATACCTGTACTTGTCTCTGAATGAATAAACCACCGTATCGTTTTCTTCAAATATGTTTTCATCATCCCTCCCTAAAGCTTTATAAAAGCCATCATCAGGCATTTCTTTAAACTCCAAGATTGTTGTGTATTCTATAGGCCCATGACTCCATAAGTGCCGTGAAGAATAATCAACAATTTTGTAATGTGGGAAACGTACTCCCGTAATTTTCTTTACCGCCCATGGTGTTGTGTAACGATTCCTGTGTACATATTCAAAGAAACCATCATCAGCTATCATAACAATTAAGAAAATCACTATCAACATCATTGGTGATAGGATAAACAGCAACACCCTCAACCATTTCGGCAGCAGCTTCCACCGTCCTTCCAAAATGAGCAGTAACGGCGAAACCAAAAGCCATGATAGCAATAAAGCAAGAGCTTTTAGAATAGTCTTAAATGGTTTGCTTTTCATGTGTGCAAAGATATGAATAATAAGTGTTATTTGGGCGCATCCCCCGCCGTCCCTATAGCTCCATCATAGGGAAAGCTTCTACAGGCCGTCGGGGGTCGGGCTTTCCGGGGGTGCGCTATCGCTCCCGTGCTTTGCTCCATTCCGCGATGGAACACTGTTCGTTCCTCACGGTGTTCCCCGCTCCATTACGCAAACCACCAAGCCCCTCCAATCCCTTGCGCGTTCCCCGCAGTAAAGCCTCAACGAATAGGAAAGTCCTTACTCCGC
>JAEEGF010660051.1_pt1 | contig 16166 bp, 16 predicted proteins | sample 9134171 | NCBI WGS metagenome assembly JAEEGF01 (sample SAMN16246542, study PRJNA631951) | gut metagenome | biome: gut microbiome; feature: rumen; material: AP-attached | host: Bos | place: Iran: Karaj | collected 2018-10
CGATAGCCAATGACCGTGTAGGACTCCAGATTAGAAACTACCGCCTTGGTAATATTAACAAGAAGGAGTTTCTCCGCAGGCTGAAATATATGAAGGGCATCACCTTCCAGTATGCTTTTTGCACGTCTCGTGCAGTAGAAAAACTGTTGCGCTATGAGGTTAAGTGAGCAGGAGTTCCGTTTTATGGTAGAGGGAATTACCTCCGACCTCATCCAACTACTGATGGATAGAGAACAATACACCTTGCCTCAGGCAGTAGAGACAGTTTATGGTTCCTCCATATACTTAGCTCTACAGCGTCCATCTTCTGGCCTTTATGCCCAGAGTTCTGGTTATGTTTATGAATATTTGCAGAAGGAATTGAAATCAAAGGCTAGACGTCCCCTCACTTCATGAGTGAGCACTCAATTGCTTTTTAGGCGTTCATATAAAAACAACAAAATCCAAATTCTCTTTAGAATTACCCCCACCCCCAGACATCCGAGTTTTGCTCGCCCGAACCCCTCAAAAAGAAGGCAATGAGTGACATCTGTGTGAGATAAAATGATGACACGTAATCGACTTCGTCGCTCTCCCAGTTATTCACCGCATTTGGTGCGCAGAACTGTTCTGAGAAAATCCGAGAGAAGTTGAAAAGACCTTCGTTTAACTTGAAAATAAAAATAAACATTTTGAAAGATTGTTTGACAAATATGGTTATGAGAGAAAATAAGAACTATAAGCAATATGTAGAACTGATATTTGACCATTTTAAAGGATGTAATGTTGGTCAAGGATTATTTCTCTTTAGAACATTAAGGGCTATTAAGCAGTTTAATCAGGGTTTGCAAAATCGTCTAATCCTTACTACGCTTAATCTTATTGATTGTGGCTATTTGTATAGTGACGACGGTACGGGTGCTTTCATAAAACTAACAGAAAAAGGTTATGCCTATACCCAAGACGGAGAATTTGATAGTGCTTCAATTGATTTAAAGAGTGTTATTCATTGCTATGATGATGGTAGGGTTACTTTTCAAACATTATGGGATATTATAGGAAAAGATTCGGAGGCAATGTTCTACGTTCCTGGCCCAGAGTTCTTTAATGTCATACGAAACTTCGTTGAGACTGGTGCTGCAACATATACCGATTATATGATGCAGTTGAAGGGCATGGGTGAAAGTCAGTCACGTTCAATTTGGTATAGAAAGCTGTTTGAAAAGATTAAGAAAGAAAATCTTGATAAGTTTCTTGATGATTTGTCACAAGTAATCTATGATATTTACTCCATGGTAGATAAGGTGTCTTCTCCTGAGGATATGGAAATTGCATTGGGAGAACCAGATGATACGACTTCTGTACAGAAAACCGTTTTTATTTCCTATTGTCATGATGGTGCGGATTTTGACAGTTGGGTAGGACAGTTTGCAGCAGATATCAGAGCTAAGGGCATAAATGTTATAACAGATCAGAATATGTCTTTTGGAACTGATATCAATCATTTTATGGAGCAGAGTATTGCCAACTCGAATAGAGTGCTTATTATAGTGACTAAAAAATATAAGGAAAGAGCAGATGGTAGAGTTGGTGGAGTTGGCTATGAATCTTGTATTATTACAGGTGAACTTGTTAATGATCAAAACACAAATAAGTTCATACCAGTTATAAAGGAAGGACAAAGTATACAATATTACCCAAAGTACTTGGGAAATCGCTGGGGAGCCAATATGCAAGTTCCTGAGCAATATCGGAGTATGCTAGAGGCTATTTGTACTGACATATTGGATAATTAATAACATAATGACAGGAGCCTGCCACCAGACAATATACTGAAGCTGAGAATAACGTTATGGTATTCAAGGAAACAAAAATAAAGAATATCAAGATAACTGACGCCAAACCGAGCGCAAACGAGCTCGCTTGATCTGCCGAGGTGCGAAGGAAGTCGACAATAGTCAAGTCACAGAGCCACTGAAGGAGCAGATTCAGAAGGGTGATGTCCATACCATCGATGAGATGAAGGCATGGCTGAAGCCTTTTGGATATAGTGATGCTAACATGAATGCTACATATGATAATATCTGTACAATGCAGGGATGGTTTAGTGACGAAGTAAAACGAGACTATAAGTCGAGGATTGATGCAATGGAGCATAAAGATCGTTACTGTACTGAGTTCAAAGACCTCAATCAGTCTCGTAATAATCTTGTGCATGGAGATGCCAACACCCCTTCTTTTACAAGCACAAAAGAGAAGTACGAACACGTGAAACTATTTCTTGAAGTTTTGGATGAAATAATGCATTAGCGGCTATCGTATCAGGATAATTTATGTGACTACCACTCCTACGCATATGTGGAGTAACAAATATACAGTGATGAATGATATAATATACGAATATAAAGACAGTATTCCATATAGCGATGAAGTGCTATACGCTGTTAGGTATGGTTATCAATACCGAAAAGAGGCGGAAGAGGCAGAAAAGATTTGTTATTGTTTGCCTGAGGCCTCGAGTGTTCTTTTGTGGCTGGGAGGTGTAATACTTGGTGGAGCCACCTGGGATATTATCAAGGCTGTGGCGACAAAGACCTATAATAAGTTATTTCAAAAGGGAGAGAATTTAGATGAGGAGACCGCAAAGGTTTTGCGAAATGAAGAAGAGCTTCTTGTTTTTTATGAATACGTTGTGGAGTTTCATGAACGCCGAATGACAGTCACTGAGGATCAATTGAAATATATAAAAGAAGAAATATTTGCAGACTTTTCTGCCCAAAAAGAATCAGAAATCTATGAAAAGAAAGAGCGCCTAGCTACGATAGAAGAGAGAAAGATAATTTATAGAGAAGCCATTAGTTTTGTAGACAGTTTAACAAAACAATAAGTTTTGCAGCCACCGCTCTTACGCGCAAGCAGAACCGTTTCAGTGGTGACTCGAAGTTACCCCAATGTACAGATTAACTTAAGGAAAAGCACGAGGCATTTGGAACAAATAAGTAATTAAAACTAAAGTCATGAAAACGTTATTATTATTATTGATATCTTTTCCATTTCGGTTAAGAAACAAATTTTATGTTTATTGGAATAGGTTCTTTTTTTATCTTCACAACATTAAATTCGGCAAGAATTTAATTGTTTCAAACCATGTGTATCTGATAATAGGCAAAAAAGCGAAAATACATATTGGCGACAACTTCAGATATGCATCAGGAAGCGGCTATAATCCATTAAGCCGAAACATAAAAGGAGCCATTTATGCTGTAAAAAATGCATCTGTAATCATTGGAAACAATGTTAGAATAAGTAGTACTAGCATTATGGCTAAAGAGGAAATCCGAATTGACGACAATGTTCGTATAGGTGGAGATACAATAATAATGGATACAGATGCCCATAATTTAGATTGGCGCATTAGGAACAATAGGAAAATAGATTCGTCCACAGCAAAAACTGCACCTATTCATATAAAAGAGTCCGTATTTATAGGAACACGTTGCATTATCCTTAAAGGTGTTACCATAGGAGAACACTCTGTAATAGGATCAGGATCTGTTGTGACAAAAGATGTTCCAGCAAATTGCATTGCAGCTGGTAATCCTGCAAAAGTAATTAAATGTGTTGATGAATGGAAATGAGAAGATAATTATGACAAATACAGCAGTACTGTTAACGGTTTTTAATCGCAGAGAAGTTACTCTCGCTGGACTGAGAACCTTACGGAAAGCCATTTCAAAAATGCCACCAGAGTATCATTTTGATATATTCATGACTAACGATGGTTGTTCTGATGGCACAGCAGAAGCTGTTTCAAATGAGTTTCCTGATATAAAAATTATCAGCGGAGATGGCACGTTATTTTGGAGTGGAGGTATGCGAAAGGCTTGGACTGCTGCTATCGAATACTCAAAATATGACTTCTTTCTTTGGTTTAATGACGATGCCATGCTTTATGAGGATGCTTTACAAATACTCTTTGAGACTAGTAAAAATGTAAAAACGAATTCTGTAATTTCAGGAGCTTTCTGCGATGATCAAGGTTGTGTTAGCTATGGAGGGAAAACAAAAAATTGGAAAATTATTGCACCTAAAGCGGAAGAATATCAATCCATACATTGGATGAACGGTAATCTTGTATTAGTTCCACGAGACGTATATGAACAAATCGGAATGATTGATCGGATATTTGTTCATGGTAAAGGAGATTATGACTATGGGAGAAGAGCTATCAAAGCAGGATTTTCTGTGTATCTCACAGACAGTTATGTTGGAGAAACAAATAGACATGACAATCCACGTCAAACTCCATACAAAAAAGGTATGGGAATATATGACAGAATGAAAATGTTGTATTCACCAAGACATTCTCCAATTACTGCTTTTGTATTTTGTAAACGCCACATTGGATTAATTACTGCAATGAGAGTTTTCATTCAAAGTAACTTAAAGGCAATGTTTCCTCAAATGAATATTTATATTTATAAGTTAGGAAAGGCAAAAAGAGACATTGCAGATAAAATAACATTCTGAAGTTCTTAGGGGGCTTTCCCATATTAATTGCATAAGCAACACATACGAATATTTAGAAATCATCGTTTTAAAACAAACAATCTTAAAGTAAGAATTTACACAATGTGTTTGAATTCATATGCAGGCGAAAACGCAGTTATATCTTACTATATGCGCTAAAGAAAAATGATACTTAAACAAATGGAGTCTGACAAAAACACAAAGCGTATTGTAAAAAACACATTGTTGTTATATTTGCGAAGCATCATTGTGATGCTAATTGCGCTGTACACCTCACGTATCGTGCTTAGGGCACTCGGTATAGAAGACTACGGACTTTACAATGTCGTTGGTGGAGTCGTAGCATTGTTCTCTTTCTTGCGAACGTCAATGACCAAAAGTACTCAGCGTTTTTTGAACGTTGAAATGTCAAAGTCTGATGGGCAATTGAACAAGACCTTCTGTGTCAGCATGAGCATTCATATAGCAATAGCCCTATTTGCTCTTTTTATTACAGAGACAATTGGTTTATGGCTTTTAAATACATATATACAAATCCCTGAGGGAAGGGAAATTGCCGCAAATATTATATATCAGTCAACAATATTTTCTCTGATTGCGACAATTCTTTCTGTTCCATATAATGCAGATATTATTGCGCATGAAGAAATGGGGGTTTTCGCTGTTGTCAGTATCGTTGATGCCGTATTAAGGCTTGCTATTGCTTTCGCTATAACATGTGGAAACAATGACCACCTGATTTTATATGGTCTGCTCATGGCTGGTGTATCTATTCTGAATTTGCTAATGTATACAGTCTATTGTAGAAAAAAATATGCCGAAACTAAGTTTCGTTTTTTCCTTGACAAAGTCATGACTAAAAACATGTTGAGTTATACGACATGGACAGTGGCTGGCCAAACTGCAATTATAGGAACAAACCAGGGAAATAACATATTGATAAACATCTTTCATGGAGTGGCAGCGAATGCTGCTATGGGTATAGCTAATCAAGTAAATAGTGCCGTTGTAACCTTAACTTCTAATTTCCAAACAGCATTTAATCCACAAATAACCAAATCTTATGCAACTAAAGATTATGAATATTTAAAGAAATTAGTATATTCAACCAGTAAAATTTCATATATACTTCTTATTGTGGTATCATTACCTATAATATTTAATATTGAACATTTGTTGAATTTATGGTTAGGCAGGGTTCCGATGTATAGTGAAGGCTTTTGCATTTTAATCTTGTGTAATAGTATACTCAATGCATTGAGTGCACCTCTAAATTTTACTGTTCTTTCTTCAGGTAAGATTAAATGGTTTCAAATATTTACTTCCATAGCCTTTCTTTCTGACTTGATAGTTCTATACCCCCTATTTCTATTCGGATTTCCAGCTATAACTGCTTTGGCAGTAAAAGTAGCATCAATGGTTTTGGTTGTCTTTGTGAGAATTTATTTTGCTCATCGCGAAGTTGAGTGTATCGACATTTACTCTTTTTTCAAAAGTGTAATAATCCCTTTAGCACTATCAACGTTTGTAGCTATATTGTTTGGCCTTTTATTATTTCATTATGCTAATAGCATTATTCTTATTATATTCTCCTCTATATTGTTCGTCGTTTTTATTCTCTTATGTTCTTTGTTTATAGGTTTGTCTTATTCTGAACGGATGTCACTATATGATTTAGTTCTAAAAATGGTAAAAAAGTAAAATATATGCTTAAACTTAGTAGAATATTATTCTCTCAATGGAATGATAACAACATATGTTATTGTCACTGGAAAAGCAATGAACACTTGGAGGCAGGACTCAATGGCGCCACTGATTTGGATGTACTGCTGAGTAAGAAAAACAAAGATACCGGAGAAAAAATACTTAGCCAACTTAAATTCCTTAAATGTAAGTCGCAATATGGATCTCACTATCCAAATGTAGACGATTGGATAGGTTTTGATAAAGAAACAGGAAACTTGATTCATGTTCATTTACATTACGAATTAATTACCGGTCACAAAGGGATAAAAGAGTATTCTCTGCCTTGGACTGACCTAGTACTAAAAACAAGAGCGCTTAATGAAGAGTATGAAGTATATACTGCGGATCCAAGTTTAGAGATTGTTACGTTATATACACGCATAGCTCTCAAGGTATCTATTCGAGATTTTGCAAAAAAAATTTTAGGGCACTACAAATTGGATGGAAATAGCAAGAGAGAGATCTACTGGCTAAAACAAAGATGTGATTGGGAGAAAGTAGAAAAGTATATTGAAACTTATTATGGCAATTATACAAAACAGGTGATTGAAATAATGAAGTCTGATGAATTTGATACACCTTCTATATTCAAATTAAGAAGAATTGCGGAAAAAAACTTCCGACATGTTAATAGAGTGGGTGACTTACATCGTATTTATGAATTCTACTATATATATATATACCCATTTGTAAAGTTCTTGAAGAATAAAACTAACGGATATGTAATATCACGAAAAACGCCTCTAAATGGCAATGGCTTGACAATAGCATTTCTAGGTCAAGATGGTGCTGGCAAGACCACAGTGACACAAGACTTATTGAAGTGGTGGCGATGGAAACTAGACGTGCGTTACACCTATCTAGGGAGTGGAGATAATTACTTCTCGTGGCGTAAAAAACTACTTAGGATTCTTCCTAACAACATTTTTTTTAAGATTCCTCGTGTATGGCTTGGTTTTACAAAATACACAGAACTAGCTAGCAATGTGCTAAAATATATAAAAACAGGTGAAGAATATGCAAATAAAGGTGGCCTTCAAATATTTGATCGCTTTCCACAGGTGGAATATGAGGGTATAAGCGATGGACCTAAACTACGTAAACTATACATGAATAAACTTTCTAACTACTTAAGTCTCTTCATATCGCATTACATTAACAAGGAGGAAAGGATGCTTGCTGAGGCTGCTGCGCATCACCCTAATGTGGTATTTAAACTCATCCTACCACCAAAAGAATCTATACGTAGAAAACCACAGGAGAACTTGGAAGTAGTTACAAGGAAACATGAAATTATAAAATCATTGAAGTTTGAGGGGTCGGATGTATACACTATTGATGCAACCATGCCCTATAATGAGGAAATAGTAATGATAAAAAATATAATATGGCAACACATACAAAAATCTTAGACCTATTTGGGATTCCTGCATGTGGCAAATCGACACTCGCTAAGAATGTTTGTTATAATTGTGATTCTGGATTGAAGGTAATCACACTGTCTCACCTAATTGGTGTGGCGAAAAAAAATAACAGTCGATTATTAAAAGCAATGCCTCTAAAGTATTTCTTAGCAGGGTTAAGATTACGATTGCTAGCTCCTTTTAACAAGACACACCTAAGAATTCCTTTTATAAACTGGCCAAGCCATGCACGATACTACTGGTATGCGAAAAGATATACCGATTACGATATTGTAATAGCCGACCATGGAGATATTCAAGATTTTGTATCTTTAGAGGGAGGGGTAGACTTACACAAACAAAAAAAATTTAGTGAGGAATGCTCTAAATACATAAAATCTTCGTTAGCGGACATATATGTATATTGCAAAATAGATCCGAAGGAAGCTTTAACCAGAATACGACAGAGGGGACGAGAGGCAGGAAGAATCGATATGATAGAGGATTACGACAAGCAACTACAAGCCCTTAAGGACGAAAAAAAGCGTTTCGATTTTTTTGCACAGATGCTTCTATCTCAGGGAAAAGAGCTTATAGAATTAGAAATGAGTAATACGACTGAACATAATGCAAGAATACTAACAGATAAAATACGTAAAAAAAAATAAATTTAGTATGAGGATAATAAAATATTTACAAAAAAAAATAGGTTATTATTATTGGCGTTACATAATGTCCTCTGAGGAATATGCCCGACATTTAGGTGTGACAATAGGAAAAAATTGTTTTATCGGAACGAGAGGATGGAGTAAAGAACCTTATTTAGTATCTATTGGCAATAATGTTCAGATTACTCGCTGTGTATCAATACATACCCACGGGGGGGGGCATTCCATAAGAAAAGGACATCCCGATTTTGACGTGTTCGGAAAGGTTATCATTGAAGATTGGGCTTATATCGGTGCATATTCGCAAATCATGCCAGGCGTTACAATTGGCGAGGGCGCTTTGGTAGCTGCTGGTAGCATAGTGACAAAAAGTGTGGCGCCACATACGGTTGTAGCAGGAAATCCGGCTCGCTATATCTGTACCACAGATGAGTATTATGAACGTAACAAAAAATACAATGTTGGAACCAAAGGGATGGGACACGAGAAGAAAAAACAGATACTGCTCTCTTTGCCGGAAGATATGTTTATAAAAAAATAGTGATAAAACACATATGCTTCTGAGTAGGTTTCCTAATATATGAAAGCGATGTCATCACACATACACGTAATTTAATACAAGAACTTACAAAAATAAGGTTTCAAAAAACAGATGATAAATAGTATCAAAGAATTAAATGAGTATTATAAAATAGAATTGCTTTATCATTCCAAACTACGGTTTATATATGACATTTTATTTGCCACGGTAGGAGGATATATCATACATTTGCGACTTTTGGAGTATTTGCAAAGTAAAAAATCCTCTCTGTTGAAGCCTTTTATTTTTTTTACACACTGGAGATTAAGTAGGATTTCTGTAATAACGGGAATACATATACCACCAGGCGTTTGTGGCAAAGGCTTGACTTTAAGACATTTTGGATCTATCGTTGTAAACTCTTCAACAAAGATAGGGCGCAATTGTTGTATACATAACAATGTAAACATTGGTACAAATAAAGGTGGTAAGATTGGTCCAAAGATAGGAAATAACGTATATATAGGTCCTGGAGCAGTTCTATTCGGCGAGATCGAAATTGCAGACGGTTGTTACATTGGTGCTAATGCCGTAATTAACAAATCTGTTATTGAACCTTATAGTGTTATTCTTGGCATTCCAGGAAAAGTAGTAAAAAAAGATACAAAATGTTGGTGGGAATATAACGGTATGCAAAGAAAGAAGTAATATGAAAAAAGTATTGTGTTTGATAGATGGTCTGGGGTCTGGAGGAGCTCAGCGACAGTTGGTAGGATTGGCTGCATTACTAAAGGAAAAAGGCTATGATGTTTTTTTCGTATGGTATCATAAGGCAGATTTTTTTAGAAGTTACTTAGAGGAACATAATGTTCGATATGAACAGCTTTCTGCGTCTAACGTGTTGATGAAGGGGTTGAAATTGACAATAACAATAAAAAGATATAATCCTGATGTTATAATTGCATATAATTATGATTCATCTAAATTAGCATGCTGTTTGAAAATGTTTGGGTTAAAAAGCAAGATAGTAGTTTCGGAAAGAAATGTTATACAATCTATAGAACGTGAGAAAAAAAGATTCTTCATTTATCGTTGGGCGGATTATATCGTGTCTAATGCTCAGGCGCAAACAGATGCTATTAATAAGCATTTTACGAAATTAAGAGGAAAAACAAGAACAATAAGAAATTTCGTAGATTCAAACTTTTTTATTCCATCAACTAACAAGAAGAAAGAACAAGGGAAAAGAAATTTCCTTGTTGTAGGTAGGATCGCTAAACAGAAAAATGTAGTTGGTTTTATGCATGCATTACGTAAGGCTTTAGATGCAGGTGCATGTCTTGATGTTGACTGGTATGGTAGAGTTGCTGTTAATCACGAAGCATATAATGAAGAGGTGAAGCGTGTCTATAGTGAATTGAAACTGCAGGATAATATGCATTTTCACCAACCAACGCATGATATTTTAGAGAAATATCAAGAGTGTGATGTGTTTTGTCTGCCATCTTTTCGTGAAGGATTCCCGAATGTCGTATGTGAAGCAATGAGTTGTGGTAAACCTGTTTTATGTAGTGATATAGCAGATAATGCGATACTCGTACATAATGGGGAAAACGGAGAACTTTTTGACCCATCATCTGTAGACGAGATGTTTGAGAAATTAATGTTATTCTGCCAAAAAACAGGAGAGGAATTAGAGGAAATGGGTAAAAAAAGTAGAGAAATAGTCTTGGAGAATCTTTCAGAAGAAAAGTTTGTTCAGCAATACATTGACATAATAGGATAGTATATAATATTGAAAGTAATCGAATAAAGAAATATATAATGAAAATATTATATGTAGCTCCGAGGTATCATACCAATCAAGTGCCAGTAATGCATGGATGGAATGAAAACGGGGTAAACGTGAAATTTTTAGTTCAATATCAAGGGACAATAGAATCACATGATTATGTAGATTTACAAATAATTAAACCATCTTGGATATCGAAAATGATATTTGGGATATTTAGCAAACTATATAATCCTGTTAAAGTAGAAAATCTTAAATTAAGATTTTTCGTTCCTAGTTTCTGTGACTTATACAAGGCAATAAAGGATTTTATGCCTGACGTCGTAATTATAAGGACATATAGGATATTAGGAGTATTTGTTCATCTCGTGTGTAAATTCATGGGGATTAAAAAGGTTGTAATATATACTCAGTATCCTATATATGGAAAAAGGAATGATAATACGATATTAAGTCGTATAGAAATGAAATTAGCACCCTCAGCTACTTTTTCCCCTGTTTTGTACAAAGGTAAATACCGGAAGAAAGAAGAAAGAACAAATATGTCGAAATATTTTGTTCCTCTTGTTTGCGATAAACCACAAATTATTCGTTCTCAATATTGTATAAATGGTAAAATAAGGATTCTTGATATAGGTAAATATCGTGAATATAAAAATCATTTTTTTATAGTAGATGCTTTCTCTAAAGTGATGTGTCCAGAAATGTTTGATATTACAATAATTGGACAATTGTCAAGCAAGCCAGAACAAGATTATTACAACAGGTTAAAAGAGTATATTGCAGACAAACATCTGGAAAATGTAATACATCTACAAGGGCATGTCAATTTTAACGAAATGGATGATGTCTATGCAAATAATGATATTTTATTATTAGCCAGCAAAAACGAGACTGCAGGAATGGTTATATTGGAAGCAATGTCTCAAGGACTTTGTGTCATAAGTAGTATAAACTGTGGCTTAACGAGTTATTTGGATGAATATAAATGCGGAATGTCATTTAATACCAAAAATCTCAATGAATTGGTTGAAATATTAAATGATTTAACGGAAACTCCTACCATTATAAAAGAGTTAGGGCAAAAGGCTCAAGAGGTTGCAAAAAAGGAATTTTGTTTTGAAAAATATAAAAAATGCTTGGATGATTTGTTAATTAAAGAGTATGGCTATTCAATACCATTATAGACAATTGTATACCAAGTTCTTTTTAGATTAAGATGTTATTAGATTTCATAGTTCTTTTTTTACCCATTATATTTTTAATTGGAATATGGATGATGAATATCGGAAAAAAGAATATCACTCCGATATCAAATATACCAATTATTATTTTTGTTCTAATAACGGCTCTAGGAATGGGGTGTCATGAGATCTCAGAGTATTCAGACAGGGGGCAATATATGGATTCGTATATGAGAACATATAATAACACTTACCAAGGTGAATATAAAGACTTTGGCTGGCAGATCTTTGTTAAACTATGTACTCAGTTTTTTAGTGATAATTATAGATTATTTTTTATTTTCGTTTCATTCGTATATTGTTTCTCTTACTATTATTATGCTAAAAAGCAATTTAAAAGAATTTATGTTGGTTACTTCATAATATTGGCTTTCGGATGCATGGGATTTAGCAACTATGGTATAGTAACAATTCGAGCTGGTATGGCTGTGGGAATTGTACTTATTGCATTAACGTTTAAAAAAAGATATTTAAAGATTATCTTCGCATTATTGTCCGTATCTATACATTTATCAATGGCAATACCTATCTTTCTTTATGTGGTTGCATTAAGGTTGAAAAAAGATAGAATCCCATATTATATATGGCTATTGTGTTTCACTTTGTCTATTTTGAATTTTGATCTGTCCCCATTTTTAGAAGATTTTAGTTTTGTGGACAATCGCATAAACGAATACACTAACTTGGTAACAGACTCTTACAAAGCAGGTTACAGAATTGATTTTCTCGTATATTCAACAATTCCAATAATAATAGTGTATAAATTAAGAAAAAATGGACAAGTTTTTTCTAATTTGCATAGTCAGTTGTATCGTACCTACCTTTTGACTAATGCTGCGTGGCTTCTGGTCATACGAATGGCTTATACTAATAGAGTAGCCTATCTCAGTTGGATGATTATTCCATATATTGTTTTATATCCAATCCTACAAGATTCTATAAACAAAAAAAAATCAAAATCTGTATTATATATTATAATGTTTATCTTTATGGGGTTAAACGTCGCACTATCAATAAGAGATATGCTTAACAGTATGATATAGAACAATTATAACAAAACAGACGAACTACACCGTTATAATTAATTAAACTATTATTATTGGAAATGCCCAAAATTATTGTTTCTGGTGCGACTTTAGCAGCAGGAGGAGCAGAACGAGTTCTCTCTATCTTGTTAACATCGTTAGTAAAAAAATATGATACTGTCATATATGTGATGTGGCTAGATGTTCCTATATTTTATGAAGTGGACAAACGCACAAATATTGTTTGTGTAGAGAGAGAGGCTGCAAGCAAAAATGACATAAAGAAGATGATTTGGTTCAGGAAGTTCATAGCCAAAGAACGTCCTGATGTCTTGTTGTCTTTTCTTGAGCCGTTCAATATTCGTGTTTTGCTAAGCACGATGGGATTAGGTGTCAAGACGTTTGTTGCAGAAAGAAACGATCCACATGGTGTAAATAAATACTGGATAATAGATCAGTTTGAAAAACTCGTATATAGATTAGCCGACAAAATATTAGTGCAGACTGAGACTATAAAGAAATTCTTTGACGGAGATTTGGAAAAACGTACTACCGTCATCTATAATCCAGTAAACCTACAAGAAGAAATGGTTGGTAAAGCTCTTAAAGAACCGAAACGTAAAAGAATAGTATCTGTAGCAAGACTTACGCCACAAAAGAATAATGATGTTCTTATAAAGGCGTTTGCGAAGTTCTCTAAAAATCATCCTGGTTACACATTGACAATATATGGAATAGGAGAATTGGGTGATGAACTGAAACGTTTGGCGTACTCTTTAGGAGTAGGAGATAAAGTATCAATGCCAGGAGCCAGTAAAACTATTCACAAGGACATACTTGATGCTGATATGATGTGTCTTGTGTCTTCTCGTGAAGGAATGTCTAATTCCATGATAGAATCTATGTGTCTCGGTCTGCCATGTATATGCACAAAGGTCTCTGGTGCAATAGACCTAATAAAGGATGGAGAGAACGGATTTCTTGTGGATATAGGTGATGTTGAAAGTTTAGCAGAGAAAATGAGCTTGTTAGCTGATAATCCTGTAAAAGCAAAAGATATAGGCTCTAATGCCACACAATTATACCAAATACTGAAAAAAGAAAGAATATGTGAAGAATGGCTAAAAGTTCTGGAAAGCTAGCTAACCTAAGCATATTATTTTATCGTAGAATGTTTTATATATGAACTCAGATAAGAAACGTAAAATTAGAGATATACTTCGTCTGTTAGGGGCTATTCTCTTTTCTTGGCTATATATTCCTCACATGATAATATATGGTGTATTCAAGAAGAGAATTATAGATAGCGACATTGAAAGGTTAAAGGCACAGGTACACATATCGCTATCAAACGGAATGGCTGTATTATATTTCTTACATAACAACAGATATTATCGTAAACTATTTTATTATCGTATAGGACCTGTTTTTTCACTTCTGATAGGATGGTGGAGACCTGGTGACAGTTCTTTTATAATTCCTGACTCTACAAAAATTGGCAAGGCCTTATACTTCGCACATCCCTATTCCACTGTTCTTAATGCAGAGTCTATAGGAGATAATTTCTATTGCATACATTGTACAACACTTGGAAAGAAAGACGGTAAGCGTCCTGTTATTGGTAACAACGTAACTGTTGGTTGCCATGCTTGTATTATTGGCGGAGTACGTATTGGCGACAACGTAACAATAGGAGCTGGTGCAGTTGTTGTTAAGGACGTGCCAAACAACGCCATTGTTGCAGGTAATCCTGCTAGGGTGATAGGAACAAACGACTTTTAAGAAAAATATTGCTGCGCAAGAAATTATAAAAAATCTATTAGAAAATCTTTGAGGAAATATATTTCTGGGCAAAGCCTGAGATTCTAAAATTGATTCTTTGGGATTTCTAACCGAAAGGTTATTAAAAAAAATTGCTACGCAAGAAATCATAAGAAAATCATTAGGAAAATCTTTGAGGAAATAGATTTCTGGGCATTGCCCTGAGATTCTTAAATGGATTCTCTGAGATTTCTAACCGAAGGTTATAAAAAAATTGCTGCGCAAGAAATCATAAGAAGATCTTTGAGGAAATATATTTCTGGGCATAGCCCTAAGATTCTAAAATGGATTCTCTGAGATTTCTAACCGAAGGTTATAAGAAAAACATAATAATCTATAGAAAAACACAATGAAGATGGATAACAAAGAAATGAAAGACTATAACAGTCTTGTGGAGGTGCCGAGCATGAGCGAGGCGGACAGTAAGCTGATGCGTTTTCACTCATGTCTTGATGAGCAGATGGAGAAGATGAGAGGTGAGGAGGATGACGAACTGTATGCCGTTGCGGTGCTGGAGGCTCTTGCAGACGGATGTAACAGGATGGGACTGTCACAGGAGTATGCCGTCAGGATGGCTGGTTTCCAAGGGGTGTTCTCGGATATCAACAGGGATGTGATAAAGTCGGTGTTCCATACGGCTTATCTGAAGAAATACCTTAAGAGCATTCCACTGAAATATATGAGGCCGTCGGCTTTGCTGACGTTTAAGACGGAGGCTTACATGAAAGAACACTATGAGCTGAGACTCAACGTGATGACGGGAGTACCGGAATATAAACTGGCAGGAGGGATGTATGGATTCAGCGAACTGGACCAAAAGGCGCGCAACACGATGTCTATCAATGCGCTGAAGGCGGGAGTGGATTCTTGGGACAAGGACCTGAACAGATATATAGACAGTTTGTTGATACCACAGTATGAGCCGCTGAGGGAGTATATGAAGGGATTGCCGAAGTGGGACGGTAAGGACAGAATTACAGCATTGGCTGGCAAGGTGAAGACCGACAATAAGTATTGGGCTGGCGATTTCCATAAATGGATGCTGTCCATGGTGGCGCAGTGGCTCTGTATGAACAAGGAGCACGGCAATGCCATCGTGCCTCTGCTCATCGGACAACAAGGTTCAGGTAAGACAACATTCTGTCGCAGACTATTACCAGAGTGTCTGCAGAGATATTACAACGACCGTCTGCCGATGAAGAACGATAACGACATCTATATCGCCATGGCATCGCAGGCTCTGATAAACATTGATGAGTTTGATGCTCTGTCAAAGAACCAGCAGCCTATATTGAAATACCTGCTCTCCAAGCATGACGTGAAGATGCGCCAGCCATACGGCAAGGTGATAGAACAGCGTCAGCGTTTCGCTTCGTTTATAGCCACGACGAATGACAGGCATCCTTTGGTTGACGCTACCGGTTCGCGACGCTTTGTC